>ENA-OREN01000145-OREN01000145.1-marine-metagenome-genome-assembly--contig:-NODE-145-length-103454-cov-5.845140_pt1 | contig 103454 bp, 95 predicted proteins | sample MGYA00248624_ERZ508555 | MGnify/ENA primary metagenome ERZ508555 (study PRJEB26222, sample SAMN06267773) | marine metagenome | isolation source: Saanich Inlet, British Columbia, Canada | place...
GATCGTGTTGTTCAGATTTTTGGTGGTAGAGGTTACATGAGAGAGTTTGCTGCGGAAAGATTTTATCGCGAACTAAGGGTTGACAGAATATGGGAAGGTACAAGTGAGATTCAACGAATAATCATTGCACAAGGATTAATAAAAAAAGGTCTGCAGGACCTTTAATGAATCAATACGTATCACCTAGAAGCTGGTTAATAATTATAAGCCTCTCAGCGATGTGGGGCAGTGCTTTTACTTTCATAAAAATTGCCATAACAGAAGTGGGGCCAATTAGCCTGGTATTTTTAAGACTAATTATAGCATCCATTATTTTAGGTTTTTTATTCCTTAGAAAGGAACATTGGCATGCCATTCGGAAAAATTTATTTCATATTTTTTTCATAGGTGCGGCAAATATTGCCATGCCTTTTTTCTGTTTTTCTTATGCGGCAAAATATATTAATGCCAGCTCAATGGCGATAGTCAATGGAAGCACTCCTCTTTTTGCTCTTGTCTTTTCTTTATTTTTTCTTGGTTTTAAATTTAAAGTGAATCAATTATTTGGCATTGTTATAGGTATAGTAGGACTGGTTATTTTTGTGGGCTCTGAATCTTTAGAATTCAATCTATTTCCATTAATGATCGCTATGCTTGGAGCATCTTTGTATGGTGTCTCTATGGTTTATATGTATAAATATGAAGTTCTCGAAGCCAAACCAATGTCTGCAATAACAATGATAGCTGCAACAATATTGATTAGCCCATTTTTGATTGCAGATCCAATTATTATTGATGTTCATGATTATAAAATTATTGGCAGCATTGTTTTTCTAGGTGTCTTTTGCACAGGGCTTGCCTATATTCCTTATTACACTTTGGTAAAGAGAGTGGGACCAATTAGCACTTCAATCTTAGCCATGCTGGTTCCAATATTTGGAATGCTATGGGCTTATATTTTTTTACAAGAAGAGATAACATTGAGAATGATTACAGGTTGTGCGCTAATTATTTTTGGTGTGCTTTTAACTAACTTAATGAACAGTAATAAAACTCATGAGAAAACCTCTAACATATAAAGTTTTCAATCTTCTTATACTTGTAGCGATTGTGTTGCTACAATCATTTACTGCTGTTTCTAAAGAAGATAATGTCATTAATTTCTATAACTGGGCGGATTATATCGGTGAATCAACGATTAGGGACTTTGAGGAAGAATATGGGATAAAGGTCAATTACGATCAATATGATTCTTCCGAAATTGTCGAAGCAAAACTCCTGGCAGGAAATTCAGGATACGACTTGGTCGTTCACTCAGCCATGTACTCAAAAAGACTGACGGCGCTGAATATATTTCATGAAATTGAACCTGAAAAGCTTTCTAACTATAAACTTTTAGACCCGATGCTAATGAAAATGCTCGATGAAATTGACACAGGGAATCGAGTCATGATTCCTTATAGCTATGGCTCAACAGGAGTGAGTTATGATGCCAATAAAATCTTTGCCCGAGATCCTAATCCACCAATAGGCAGTGCTGCGATGTTATATGAACCAGATACCCTTTCTAAATTTGCAGATTGTGGCATCATCATGCTTGACTCTCCAACCGATGTCATCCCTCAAGCGCTTGTCTACCTTGGTTACGATGATAGCTCAAAAGATCCTAGAGAACTGGATGAAGCAGAAGAGCTTTTACATGGAGCAAGGCCATTTATCAAAAAATTTACATCCACCACATTACTCAATGATCTTGCCAACGGTGATGCCTGTATTGCAATGAGCTGGGCTGGAGATTATGCGACAGCCAAAGATCGGGCAGAGGAAGCAGGCAAGGATATAGATCTGAGATATTTTGTTCCTGAAGAAGGTGGGCTCCTGTGGGTAGACATTATCGTCATACCCAAAGATGCGAAGAATATAGAAAATGCATACTTATTGCTTGATTACCTATTACGTCCAGAGGTGAGTGCAGACTTTGTGAATTTGACACACTATGCAAGCCCAGTGCCTAATGCCAAAAATTTTATTAAAGAAGAAGTGGTTTCTGACCCAGCGGTATACCCTACACCTGAAATTATGGATCGATTATTCTTCACAGAGGTTGATCCACCAAAATACAGTAGAATTAAAACGAGGATTTTCAGTCGATTTAAAACAGGGATTAAAAAGAGAGAGAGCGAATGACAATAAATGAAAAGAATTACATCGAGATCAAAGGTGTCAGCAAAAATTTTGGTGACGTCATTGCAGTTGATAATGTCGACCTAGCAATAAAAAAAGGCGAGCTTTTTTCAATACTCGGGGCATCGGGATCTGGAAAAACAACATTACTCAGAATACTGGCTGGATTAGAAACACCAAGTCAAGGGAGCATCATGATTGATGATATGGATATGACTACCATGGCTCCATATGATCGCCCAGTTAATATTATGTTTCAAAATTACGCTCTTTTTCCTCATATGTCTGTTTTTGACAATATTGCATATGGACTGAAGAAAGAAGGAGAAACTAAAGAAATCATTGAAGAAAAAGTCCAACGAATGTTATCGCTCGTTAAACTTGAAGGATATGATAGTCGAAAGCCCAATCAGCTATCAGGTGGTCAATCACAACGGGTTGCTCTAGCAAGGTCTTTGATCAAAGAGCCAAAAGTCCTGCTTCTTGATGAACCAATGGCAGCATTGGATAAAAAACTTCGTCAAAGCACACAGTTTGAGTTAATGGACATTCACGATCAATTGGGAATTACATTTGTGATTGTAACTCATGACCAAGAAGAAGCGATGACACTTTCCGATAGGATCGCAATCATGGAACAAGGGCAATTCATTCAAATTGGTTCGCCCAATCTAATTTATGAAAATCCAGAATCTAAATTTGTCGCTGATTTCTTAGGAAATATCAACCTTCTAGATGCGGATATGATTGAGAATGACCAAAACAGAATTCTGCTTAAGTGTAAAGCTTTGGGTGGTCAATTGTCATTGTCTAATGCCCATGACTTTAATGGGTCTGGACAGATTTCGGTTGCCCTTAGGCCGGAAAAAATCATGATTCAAAAAGAATTTCCAAGTGAGGAAGTCAAAAATTATGTGAAAGGTGTGGTTGAGGACTTTGGCTACTTTGGAAATCTCTCAATCTATAGAGTCAGAACCGAGAGTGGTGAAATCATACAGGTCAGCAAACAAAATAGGGATCGTGCAGTACAATCTATCAAATGGGAAGATGAGGTTTACCTTTCTTGGGAAAATAAAAATCTAATGTTACTGGGTGAGTAGTGTCTGGAATACTAATAAATAATAATAATTCTTTCAGAGAAAACCTATGGAGGCATTTTATCGTTGCCATTCCATATATTTGGTTGTTGCTCTTCTTTCTTGCACCATTTGTCATTGTTTTCAAGATCAGTTTGGCGGATCCAATCATTGCTCAACCTCCATTCACTCCATTCTTTAATGAGGGCAAAAACGGTGGTATTTCAATCTATACAACGTTCGATAACTTCTTCTATTTATTTCAAGACTCTCTGTATTTTGTCACCTATCTTAATTCCGTTAAATTGGCCTTTATTGCAACTGTTTTTACCCTACTGATTGGTTATCCGATTGCATATGGCATAGCAAGATCACCTCAACCCATTCGGAATATCTTACTTCTATTGGTTGTGATCCCTTTCTGGATTTCCTTTCTTTTAAGAGTGTATTCTTGGATGGGAATCCTTAAGACAAATGGTCTTATCAATGGATTTCTTCTTTGGCTTGGCTTGATTGATCAACCGCTTCAGCTTCTTTATACAGATACTGCGGTATACATTGGCATGGTTTACTCATACTTGCCTTATATGATCCTTCCACTCTATGCAAACCTTGTAAAACTTGATGTGAGATTACTCGAGGCAGCTTCAGATTTGGGTGCAAAAAGGTGGCAAGGATTCTTGGATGTGACCCTGCCATTATCCATCCCTGGAATTATAGCGGGTTGCTTATTGGTCTTTATACCTGCCATTGGTGAATATGTTATTCCAGCACTCCTAGGAGGAGCTGATACATTGATGATTGGCAGAGTTCTTTTTGATGAATTCTTTCTCAATAGAGACTGGCCTGTGGCATCGGCAGTAGCCATTGTTTTACTTTTATTACTGGTCTTACCCATTGTGTATTTTCAGAAAAGACAAGCACAAGACAATTCAGAAGTGGTGGTATAATGCTAAATCAAAGGTCACGCTTCATTTTCTCTGCATTGTGCTTTGGTTTTGCATTTCTTTATATCCCTATTCTTTTGGTTATTATTTATTCTTTTAATGATTCTCGATTGGTGACAGTTTGGGGTGGGTGGTCACTGAAATGGTATGTTGAATTATTCAATAATGAAAATATTCTCAATGCTGCATTACTCAGTTTTAAGATTGCTACAATCACTGCAACATTTGCAACTCTAATGGGAACAATGGCTGGTTTTGTAATGGCTAGACTAAAGAAATTTCGTGGAAGAATGTTGTTCTCGGGAATGATTGCATCGCCCTTGGTGATGCCCGAAGTAATCACAGGACTCTCTTTGTTGTTGCTTTTTGTATCACTTCAAAACCTCATTGGTTGGCCATCATCCAGAGGCATGAATACCATTACCATTGCACACATTACATTCTCGATGGCTTATGTCGCTGTAATCATTCAATCAAGATTAACAGAAATTAATGACTCCTTGGAAGAAGCCGCAATGGATCTGGGAGCAAAGCCGTTGAGAGTTTTATGGGACATTACTCTTCCAATTATTTTTCCAGCAATGATCTCAGGATGGCTTTTATCTTTTACCCTTTCATTAGATGATCTGGTCATCGCAAGTTTCGTTTCTGGTCCTGGCGCAACAACACTGCCCATGCTCATCTTCTCAAAAGTACGTTTAGGCATTTCGCCAGATATAAATGCATTGGCAACAATCCTGATACTTGCTGTGAGTATTGGTGTAAGTATTGCAGCATTAATAATGTCAAAGCAGAATAAGACAAAAATATAAAGAGAGATAATATGGTTAATGATGAACTGTCAGCCTTAAAAGCGTCTTTTGATCGAGCCAAAGCATTTTTGAATGCAGGTGATCCAAAGATGGCTGAAGATCTATGCAGAAAAGCACTCAGCCAAGTATCCAATGGTGAGCCTAATACGCAAGTACTCTTATGTGTGGCTCTAATTAGACAAGGAAAGTCGGGCTCAGCTGTTAAACGATTAAAGCATACACTGAGAATGTTTCCAGATTTTGCTCCAGCACATGAAGAATTAGGCAATGCATTGCTGGCACAGAACAAACCTGAAAAAGCATTGGCTTGTTTTGAGAAAGCAATAGATCTCAATCCAAAAAATACAAGCGCCCTAATTACACTGGGTCAAATATTCAAAGGATTAGGAAGAAATGAAGAAGCACAAGAAATTTATCAAACTGTTCTTGAATTAGATCCTATTCAAGAAAAATTAGCTACTGCTACGCAGTTATTCTATAAAGGCAATACAGAGGAAGCTGAAAAAATTTGTAGAGAAGCGCTACAAGAGAAGTCAGATGATGTCAATGGTCTTAAATTGCTTGCCTCAATAGCTTCAAAAATGGAGCAAAAAGAAGATGCAATAATTTTATTGCAGAGAGCAGTTGAATTAAAACCAAAATTTGCTGGAGCATGGGCGGAGCTAGCCGAAGCATTATCAGACACCGATGAATTTGGAAAAGCTCTTGATGCAGCTCAACGAGTGATTCAATTGCAACCTAATTTACCTTTCGGCTTCATGCTTCGTGGAACCATATTAGGTCAATCAGGAAATCATGAAGGGGCTATAAAAGCATACCGTGAAGCTTTGAAAATAGAACCAAATCACATTGGAAGTAACATGGGGTTAGGCAACACATTAAAAACCATTGGGGATTATGAAGAATCAGTTTCAGCCTACAAAAAAGTCATAGAAGTTCAACCCTTTTTTGCCGAAGCCTACTGGAGCTTAGCTAATCTAAAGACATACCAATTTGACCAAAAAGAAATCACTCAAATGGAAGATCATATAAATAATCCAGAAATTCCTGACAGCAATAAAGCTTTTCTACATATTGCTCTTGCTAATGCCAAAGAAAAAGAAAATTTATTTGATGAAGCATGGCATCATTTTGATGCTGGTGCCTTTATGCGACGAAAAGATGAAGTCTATGATTCGGTTCAAACACAAACCACACACGATGCTTTGATTGAAGTATTTAATAAAGAATTTATTAATGAAAAAAGAAATTTAGGTCATCAAAGTCAGGCACCTATTTTTATAGTTGGACTACCTCGATCAGGATCAACTTTAATCGAACAAATTTTAGCGAGTCATACCCAAGTTGAAGGAACAAAAGAATTGCCTGATCTCTCGTTGCTCACTAGAAAGCTAACAAAATCAAAGCCTAGGGGTATTAAATTTCCAAATGCAGCACTGGAAATGAATAATGATGAGTTCATTGAGTATGGTGAAAGCTACCTAACAACCACTAAGCGACATCGTACAGGAAGTCCTTATTTTATTGATAAAATGCCTAATAATTTTGCCAATATTGGCTTCCTTAAACTCATTCTTCCTAATGCAAAAATTATTAATGCATGTAGACACCCATTAGACAGTTGCATCAGTTCCTATAAACAACTTTTTTATAAAGGACAATCCTGGAGTTACGATCTTTTTGAAATTGGTGAATACTATTTAGAGTATGACCGAATGATGCGGCATTGGCATAATCTTTTTCCAGGAGAGATCATGGACTTTCATTATGAATCTGTGCTTGAAAAACAAGAAATAGAGACCAAGAAACTTCTAGATTTTTGTGGCTTAGAGTGGGAAGAGCAATGTCTAAAATTTTATGAAACGAAAAGATCCATCAATACTGCTAGCTCAGAACAAGTTCGACAACCCATCTATAAAGGTGCTATGTATGCTTGGAAAAATTATGAAAGTCATATAGGTGAATTGATTGAAACATTATCACCTCTTTTGAATGACCTAAATGATGATGCCAAACCTCAGTCTTTGAGAAAATAATCAGCTTAGTTTTTAAGATTCTTTGCCATAGATTTTATGTCCTCTGGCATATAATCAAAAATAAAAGTAATTCGATCTTCTTTGCCTCTATTCATGACACTGTGTGTGGACTGATTATTAACTTCATAGGCCTTGCCAAGCTGAAGTTGAAAAGGTCGCCCTGCTAAAGTAAATCGAACATGAGCATTGGTTGTGATCGGTATATGAATTCGATGAGCAATATGAAAAGAAGGGTGCTTATCCACGTGAGGAGTAATTCTTTGTCCTGCAAATAATTTAGCAGCCATAGCTCTAATGATTGTTCCTCCTGGCTTATAATGATTTTCAATAATGCCTTCCATCATTGGCATTGCTATCTCCGCTAAATGATTCCAACCACTTTCTTTTGTTATAGTGAGCTCTGGCCATCCATCACAAAAAATCATAATCAAGGAGCTTGTATTTTTATGTACATCGAATGTTTCTTGGCGTATTGCATTGTCATCCCATTCCTTATCGCTCAATGAAAGAATTTTATCCCTTAAGGGTTCATAGTTAATATCACCCAGTTCTTTTATTGGTTGGCCTATATTCACTTTATTTGAACCTCATTTATTTGGTTAGTTATTACTGTGTAATTCATTGTAAAAAAAACGATAATAGTGTCAATGAATATCTAAAACAAATAATATTTTTATCTTTTAAATCAATGGGATATAAAGTTAATACATAAATTATGTTGTTCTTTACCAACAATTAACTGTTTAGATCCTCTATTTTAATCTTATTACTATGGCTATTTATACTTGTAATATGATCTCTTTCCTATAGTATTTTCATATAAAAGAGGATTGAGGGTTATCAAAAAACGAATTAATCTTCTTTCTATATATATTTAAATATATTTATTAATTATTTTTAACTAGGGGTTAAAATTATGTCGACTTTAACAAGTACTCAAAAAATAACGAGCGTTGCTGCTGCAGTTACAACTGCCTTAGCAGGTTATACAACTTCACAAGCTCAATTAGAAGAAATTGTTGTTACCGCAACTAAGAGAGCTGAAAGCCTTCAAGATATTGCCGGTAGCGTGCAAGCTATTACTGAAGCAGACCTAAGAAAAGCACAAGTAGTAGGAATGGAAGATTACGCAAAGCTTATACCAAGCATGAGTTATGTAAATTACTTACCAGGTACTGGTAAAGTTTACTTCCGTGGTATTGCTGATGATAACGGTACCTTTATCTCTGAAGAATCCGTTGCATTATATATTGATGAACAACCAGTGACGCAATCTGGTATGGCTGTTGATGTAAGAATGATTGATATCGAAAGAGTCGAGGCACTTGCTGGACCCCAAGGAAGCTTATATGGATCTAGTGCTCAATCAGGAACACTCAGAATTATAACCAATAAACCTGATACCAGTGAATTTGCTGCTAGTGTTGATTTAACCCTTAGAGCGTCTGCAACTTCCCCTAGAAATGAAGACAGCTGGGATATCAGTGGAATGGTTAATGTTCCTATATCTGACAACTTTGCAATTAGAGCAGTTGGCTTTACGGCTGAAGATGGAGGATTTGTAGATGTCATTGAGGGAACTAGTGCTAGATTTGGACTCAATAAAAATACAGATTTTAATCCTGCAGCTGTAAGAGAAGATGTTAATACCTTTAAATCAACAGGCGGAAGATTGTTTGCTAAATGGGAACAAGATGACGGCTATGTTATGGCAGGTATTGCTACTCAAAGTAATTCAGCTGATGGCTATAACTATTTTGATCCGACAATTGGAGACCTTCAGCGAATCTCTTTTTATGATGAACCAAGAGATGATGATTGGACTCAACTCTCATTAACGATAGAGAAAGATCTAGGTTTTGCAAAATTAATTTCTGCAACCTCTTACTTTGATAGAGATGTATTTTATGTCAATGATCGATCTACCTATTCGATGTATTTTGGAACATTTTGTTACTACTATAACGGTTATGCATCATCTAGTAGATATTGCTTTCAACCAGTAGGAACATCTTATGCTTATAATGATGTGCCAGGATTTAATACCTTGGTTCAGTGGAATCAATCCAAAACACAAGAATTTAGATTATCTAATCAAACAGACGATTTAGATTGGCTTGTTGGATTGTTTTATCAAGAACGTGAAGAAGGATGGGATTTTGAAACACAAACCGTTGGTTATCGTGATTCTGCAGGTTATGCAAGTCAAGTGGCATCAGTTGCTGCTTACCTTCCTGATAGATTGCCAATCGCACCAACTGATGTTTGGTGGGCCTCATACGATAGAACCAACTGGGAAACCATGGCTATTTTTGGCGAAGTGAACTATCGATTTGATGAGAATTGGGAATTAACTGTTGGTGGTCGTTTCTTTGATCGTGAAGCTGATAAGGTATATTGGGTTGAGAATCCAAAAGGTGCTCTAACAGCTGATGGTTATTTACCTAAGAATAAACGTGATAATGAGAGCCAAAGTGATTTCGTACCAAAGGTTAGCATTAAGTATAATGTCAATGATGACACTATGGTTTATGCACTGTATTCAGAAGGATATCGACCTGGTGGTGTAAATCGTGGACGTTCAAGTGCGCCAGTTTATCCCGATAGCTATGAATCTGATTTCTTAATGAATTGGGAATTTGGTGCAAAAACAACTCTAGCTGATGGTCGAGTAAGATTGAACCTTACCTACTTCACAATGGATTGGGAAGATTACCAAATTGAGCTAGTCGACCCAAGTAACCGACCTTGTGGAGCTGATAATGCCTACCCTGCTCCTCAATGTGGCCAGCCTTGGCAAAAAGTGGTAGCAAATTTGGGTAATGCTGGATCTGATGGACTGCAATTAGAACTACTTGCAGCAATAGGAGAAGGCACAGAACTAGGCTTTAACTCACAATGGGTGACTGCAGAAACTGAAACTGCTTTAGCAGATGGATCCGCGCCTGCTGGATCAAGACTGCCTCAGGTTCCAGAATTTAAAGGAAGCCTATGGATTGATAAAACTGTATCTACAAACGCATTCGGTGGAAACGAAGCATATATGAGAGCTTCTGCCTCATACACTGGTGATACGGTAAGTGCAGTGCAACCTGGATCTCAGTTCATGCAAAGCTCCTACACCATTATGGATGCAAAAGTTGGTGTCATGGGTGATGATTGGGAACTAGACTTCTTTATCAATAACATTACGGATGAAAGAGCAGAAATTGCTGTCAATGACTGGTTCTTTGATTTCTTCTTCGGAAGAGGAAGACAATACACCAATCGTCCAAGAGAAATTGGTATAAGATACACCAAACGCTGGTAAGTCTTAGAAACTAGTAAAGACCTCAGTATTTTTTACTGAGGTCTTTTTTGTTTCTAATAGCTAGTGACAATGGATAATCACTTAATTTCATAAAGAGATGAAAAGAAGATGACAAACAAAGATTTAAAAGAGAACAGTACTAATGTCACTGGTCCTTATGACTCTCTTAGAGATTATATGGAAGCTATTGAAAGCCATGGAAACGTTATAAGAATAAAAGAAATTGATCAGGATGCCTATGAGTTAACTGGTTTTATGTATAAATTGCTTGATAAACATGGTTGGCTTGGTGCGCCAACTGTCATAGTAGAGAAAGTAAAAATTTCAGGTGAATGGGTTGATGGACCAATCATCATTAATCAATATGGTATGGCTGGACATGAAGCTATGGCTATAGGAGTGCCTCTTGATGAGATTGAAGAGGGAGAGCATATTCTTAATTATAAGAGAGCGCTCAATAAAATGATGGAAATGGGAGATATAACTCCTATTCAAACAACAGAAATTGATAAGCAAGATGCTCCTAGTAAAGATGTCATCCTCAAAGAAGATGAAATTGATATTTTGAAATTCCCATTTATTCAAACCAATCCTGGTGATAATGGAAGATTCATTAATACTGGCAATCTCATTACGGTTGACCCAGATCAAGGTAGAAATGTTGGCACCTATAGAATGCAAATTAAGGGACCAAGAAAAATTGGTATTAGTCCAGAAAAGAATCAAGATGGCTGGAAATCCCTGATGAATAGTGGAAAAGACGTAGCACAAGCGGTTGTCGTTTTAGGTACTGACCCAATTGTTTTTGCAATGAGCAGTTCAAAAACTGCAAGAACAGGACAAGATGAACTTGAAATAGCTGGAGGATTCAAAGGACAATCAGTTGAAGTAGTGAAATGTGAAAATAGCGACATTCGAGTACCTGCAAATGTAGAAATGATTATTGAGGGTGAAATTCCACTCAATGATTTCGAGCCAGAGGGTCCTTTCGGAGAAATGTATGGTTATATGGGAAAGCCACACGAAGAAACGTTCTATATGAATATTAAAACCATAACACATCGGGTTAATCCGATGTTTGTTAATCAATTCACAGGGGTTACCAGAGGTTATGTGACCTCGCCTGGAGAAGCAGCCTCGATTCGAGGTTTTTCTAAATTTATGCCTGAACTGACAGGGTTTCATATTCCTATTGATCATGTTGGATATCTTTTTCTAAGCATGAAGAAAACAAAACCAAATCAAGGAATAGAGCTTGCTGAAAAATTCAATTTCTTACCTCTAGGAAAAATTGTTATTGTTGTTGATGAAGATGTAGATATTCACGATACCAAGGAGGTTTTTAGAACTGTTGGAGCCAGATGGCAACCGCATCCAGGTGCTAAAATTATTGAAGATACCGCCGGATTCTTTTTAGACCCCAGTGCAGTGATAAGAGGAAGATCGTCCAGGATACTTATCGATGCGACAAGACAATTACCAGAAGAAAATGGTCCATCCCCCTACCCGAAATTAAATAGAGAACTTCTGGTTGAACATGCTCCAGAAATTTTTGACTTGGTTGAAGAAAAATGGGGTCATTTATTATAATAAGGAGATTAATATGTCCAATGAATCTGATATAAAAGCTTTTGAGAATGGAGACGTTCTAGTAGCTGCAACTGTATTGAATAACGCTGATGATGATCATGCTGGGGATGGGCGAGTTATGCAGTTTGATAGTGAACTTAACTTAAAGGGAACACTTTGGACTGAAAATACTACTCACTTAGTAGGAGGTCTAAAGTTTGACCAGGATAATAACCTTTGGGCTTTTGACAGTCAAAATTACTCGGTATTAAAAATATCTCCTAAAGGCGAACAAATCAATCAAATTGATTTTGGGGAACGTTCTTTCTCCAATGCCTGTTTTAGTAGCAGTGGCGATATCTTCCTTGGAGAACATCTTGTTGGTGATGAATCCAATAATAAAGCACTTGAAGGGCCAAGAAAATTAAAAACAGTTCTACCGTTTATGCCTGATACAAAAAGATATGGTGATGGTAATTTATATAAATTCTCATCCGATGGTGAACTAAAAGACACTTATGAGACTCTAACGCATGGAGGTATGCCTGGTTTTCTTGGTGTCACAGCATCCTCTATGGGACCTGATCAATCTAAAATTGTCTATATTTCAGAACTAGGCAATCGTATTTTTCAATACGATGTGATTAAGAATGAACAAGCCGATGACTTGATTACCTACGCACCAGAAAGTGGCGACTTAGTCATTGCTATAACGCATAGTACAAATGGAGATTTCTATTCAATAAAAGCTAACTTTCGTGCTGGTTTCAGTCTGTGTAAGCACGATTCCTCTTCTGGTAATATTTTAGAACAATTCGAATTACCCGGACCCGGTTGGGCATCCTTATGCATAGCTATGGATGGAGAAAGTGCTTATATAGGTAACTTCTTCAATGGGACAATGGGAAGATTTAACTTAACTAATGGTGAGATGATTGCAAGCGCTGAAACCAATGTAGAAAGGTCCTTAGCCGGTATCGCTCAATTCATTGGTTGACTCTACCAAGGCACTGTTTTGCCATTATAGTTCAGATAAGCTCCAGTATTTTCTACTGTAATGGAGTCAATATTCCTAATCATATCGGATACCGCTACTTCTGTTTTTCTTAATGGGAAAGGCAATCCTGTCATAAAATCTGTGTCCGTTGCTCCTGGATTTATCATGCCGACAGCGACGCCTCTGTTTTTTAATTGAAGCGCAAGATTCACCATCACCATATTCAATGCTGACTTACTCGAACGATAGAAGAATAAACGTCCACCACCTCTTTTGTCTGCAGTAGCAATTGACCCCTCACTACTGGAAACCGTAATAATTTTTTTTTGTTTGCTGGCTTTTACATGAGGATAAAATGCTTCAGCCATTTTAAGAGGTCCTATGGTATTAACTGCTAGAACTTTTTCATAAACATCATAATTCATTCTGCCAAATATCTGATTTTTAGTATCACCAGAAATACCTGCGTTATTTAATAGCACATCAATAGGAGTTGCTGCATACTTCTCAGCCAATTGGTCAATCTGAGAATGATCAGTCACATCCAATCGATCGATAATAAGTAAAGTGGGAAATTTCTCTTGTAATAATATTAACTGATCTGCACTCTCAGGCTTACGACAAGTAGCAATTACTTTCCAACCTTTAGATAGATATTGTTTTGCAAATTCAAAGCCAATCCCTCGATTGGCTCCTGTAATCAAAGTTGTTGAGGTATATCCATCGTTGCTTGCATTCAATGAAGATGGAGAGATAAGTGTGACTAATACAACAAAAGCTCCCGTTAATATTTTTATTTGATTAAAAAAAGAGTTGATCATGATAATTAAATCCAAATTAGTTAATAATACAGTTCTATTTTTATATTGATTGCATCAAGGTGTCCAGTCTTTGATCAATTAAATTGAAGAATGCAGTGCTTGCTGCTTCATCTTTTTTGAAATGAGGCCCACTACAATAATGCATGGAATCAGTATTATAATTCCAGCATACAAAGGTGCATTCACATCCAACAAGCTAAACAGAGCGCCAGCAGTCAATGGACCTGTAATTCTTCCTAGCCAACACCCTGACTGATAAACACCCAATACAAATCCCTTTTCTTTATCGCCTGCAACTTTAGACACAAGACTTGAAGCTGAGGTACCAAAAGCAGCTCCACTTGATGCGGAAAGAGTTAAGCCAACTAACATAATCTCCCAATTGGGTGCTTGCGACATAACCATTAGACCTAATGCATAACCAAAAAAGCTTATTCTTATCACTCTAGCTTCACCTAAGATTGGAACAATTTTTCCAATCACCATTGCTTGCATGAGTGTTACAACAAGGCCTATATAAGTTAAACAATACCCAATATCCATAGGGCTCCATGAAAACCGCTTATTAGTCCACAATGGGAAAATCGTTTCGAAAGTACCAGTCACATACATCATTCCAAGCCCTAAAAAAATAATCAGAGGTAAAATAGGTCTCCTAAAGATCAAACCCCAATTCTTGATGAGTGAGTTTGATTCAATGTTTTTATCTGATCTATTTTCTTTACTTAAGCTTTCTTTCAAAAAAAATAAAGCACATAGACCCGTTATAAATGAAATACTTCCAGCAACCATACCAGGTAAATATAGACTTGCTGTACTTGCGTCCTGTCCTCCCAACAAACCACCAAGCGCTGGCCCAATCATAAATCCAATACTTACACTAGCACCTATAAACCCAATATGTTTTGCCCTAACCGATTCTTCAGTAGAATCTGTTACGTATGCCATTGCTGTGGAAATATTGGCTGAAACCATTCCGCCAAAAAATCTTGCTAAAGCCAACATCCAAAGATTGGTGGATAATGCCAATAAGATGAAACAAGCACCTTGACCAAAAATACTGATTAATAAGACTGGTTTTCTCCCTATTCTGTCACTTAATCTTCCCCATATAGGAGTGCCAATAAATTGCCCCATTGAATAGGTTCCAATGATGATAGTTGCCACCACCGTTGATGCCCCTAAGTTTTCTGCATAAAATAAAAATGTTGGTAAAACTAAACCAAAACCTACGGTGGCAAGTCCCGTAATTAAACAAAGGATAATCACAAATGACTAAGACAAAGGAACTTTATCTAAAACCCAACCTTTTTGAGTTTTTCTTGCTGGTGAAGGAATTGCATAAGCCTTCTTCCCAACATTAGCTGCAAGTTCAGTAGTATTGATTTTCCAACCCTTTTTTTTCCATCCAGAGAGTAATTTACGGTATTTGATACAAGGCTCATCTGAGGGCACTAAGAGCTCCTTAGTATTGAATTGAGGAGTAAGAACAGGGTCCAGCTTTTCAAGGATAACAATATCTTGCTTTGCAATAACCATACATCGATCAGCAATGGGTTTATCCATATTAGGATCCAACATCATTTTTCTCATATTGATTAAGAAAATCTTCACATGATTTTCTTCCACTGGGCATTCGAACATATACTGTCTAAATTCTGAATTCTCATTGAAAACAATATAGGTCCACATTTGATTAGGTCCTACAATTCCTGAGCCGGCCATCCTTTCATCGCTTGCTTCTTTTAATTGAGGTCCATCTGACTTTGAAGCTGGGGACTTAAATGCATGCCAAAAACCAAAACCCCACTTTTTTGGTCCAAATATATTGTCTACAAAATCCAATTTTCCTACCCTGTAATCGTCATCTTCTCCTTCATGTCCATGTGTAGGATGCACGAATTCATTATGAGCTGCGTCTAAACCATTTTCTATGGATCTCTCAAAATTAATATTTGCCTCATAAGTCAAAACATTAGCTCGCCAATTTTTCTCATCATTCAACTCATCAACCGGCATGATGGGTGGTCTCTTGCTTTCTTCTAGATCACCTAGAAAAGCAAAAACAATTCCATATTTTTCTTCTGTGGGATAAGCATCAATTCTTGCTCTTTTAGGTATTTTGGCTTCCTTTCCTATAGAAGGAATCCTCTCACAGGTACCATCACCATTAAAACGCCATCCATGATAGGGGCATTGAATGCAATCTTGTCTAACCACTCCTCCAGAAAGAGCACCGCCTCGATGTATACATGTATCGCTCAGAGTATTTGGCTTTCCTTTAGAATCTCTAAAAACAACAAAATTTTGACTCAGCATTCGAACTCTGATGGGTTCTTCTTTCAACTCCTCGCTCAAAGTCACTGGATACCAAAAATTTATATACATGCTTATTTCTCCAAAAAAATTTCTTTTTAATCATTCATATGCAAAGGATATTCTAATCTAAATATATATTGAGTAAAATATGTAAATAGTCACAAATTGAATCAATTAGGATAGTATAAAATACATTAATTAATATAAGTCTTAAATTTTAAAAAATATGAGGTATTAAAATGGCCATGATGCAAGGAAGTAATAAACCAAAAAATATAGGAAAACCAACAGGTGGACCTCCATTGGAGGCAATGACAGCTGAAAATCTAGCTCCACCCACAGGCATGGAAGGGAGAGAAGAAGATTTAGCCAAAGGAATGCAATCCTTGGTTAAAACAATGAAAATTAAAATTCCTTACCCCCATGATACAAATGATGCTCTTTTGAAAGCACACTTAAATGCTATACAGTTTGCAAAAGATAACGGGCTTCTTCAAGCTTATGTAGAACATGATTACAAAACTATGAAACCTCTGCTTGATAGAACCAAAGCAATGATCGAAGCGACGGGTAATAAAGAACTGGCATTAGTGATGAATTTTGAAAGAACGGGTTGTTTTTTCCAAATGTTCCTTGATGCTCATGCTGAACCTGGCAAAAGATCATTTACCTTTCCCTTCAGAAAAGTTTTAAACGCTGCCAAGGGTTTGGGTCAGTTTGATCTCACTGAAGAGGAGATTCTAGACCAATGGTGGAGACCTCGATACCTAGGCTATGGGAAAGCTATAGGTGTAGAATTTAAAATCTCTGATATGGATCAAAATGGAAAAGTAACTGTTGAACTAGCCGAATAATTTCCATTCCAATCATATGAAATCATTAAGCTCAAAAACAATATCTAGTTATATACCAAGCCGAGAAGAACTAGTTAAATCTGCATCAGATCTAATACCCAAGCTCAAAGATAGAGCAGAAGAAGCGGAAGATTTAAGGCGAATGCCTGATGAGAATATTACTGCACTCAAAAAAGCAGGCATTCATAAAATATTTACCCCAAAGAGATATGGTGGATATGAAATGGATTGGGGAACTCAAGTGGATGTAGCAAGAGAGCTAGGAAAAGGTTGTGCTTCAACTTCTTGGATGGCCTCTGTAGTAATGTCTCATACATGGAATTTAGGTAGATTTCCAGTTGATGCTCAAGAGGAATTTTGGCCCAGCTGCCCTGATGCAATTATTGCAACAGCTTTTGCTGGCGGTGGTGAAATCACTGAAACTGAAGGCGGTTTTATCCTTAATGGTTTATGGAAGTTTGCTAGTGGAATTGATCATTCAGATTGTGCAATTGTTGCTGGTCAGTTTAAAAATGCAAACAGTAAATCTGGCACCGGCCTGGACTATAGGATGGCATTAATTATGCCTGACCAATATGAAGTTATAGACACTTGGCATGCTGAAGGTCTTAAGGGAACAGGGAGCAAAGATATTAAAGTTGTAGACCAATTTGTACCCAGTCATAGAACAGTGAAATCCCTTGAAATTGCAGGTAAAAACCCACCAGGCTCAGAACTACATGAAAGTTATATTTATAAAATAGAAATGGGTATGTATTTTAATACTTTATTAACAGGTCCAATATTGGGAGCAACACATGGGGTTTTATTGGAATACTTAAATCAAACAAAATCTCGTTTTGGAGCTATGTTTGGAGAAAAAGTATCCGAGCAAGGTACAGTTCAACAAAAAATTGGTGAGTCTTATGAAGAATTGAGAACCGCAGATTTAATTATTGATTCGCTGTGCCATTTTCTACATCAAGAAGGAACAACAGGCAGAAGTATTATTGGTAATAATAGATTAAAGATCCGAAGAGAGTCTGCTATGGCTGCTCAACTATGCCTTAAATCAGGTACACGTTTATCAGGTATGATGGGTGTTAGCGCCCAAACTGGAAGAAATTCCGTGCAAAGACATTTCAGAGATTTAAGAACGATGTCAACTCATGGTGCTATTCATTGGGAAAATGCTACAACACCTACAGGTCGATACTTACTTGATATAGAAACAGGAGATCCGTTAATTGATAAAAAACAATAGCTTTAGTGACTAACTATTAAATGTTAGGGCTTTCTAAACCTAAGCAAGAAGCGGCTGGTTTTATCTCTAATATCTTTTTCAAAAACCATAGAACTACAATCATCGGATATATTTTCCAGAATGCTCGATTCAGAGTCTAGAATAAAACCTGAAGATAACACTTCCTTTATAACAAATGATTTTTCGATACGATGAATATCATGACAATTATCTATACCTTGACCTTCTTTCGAATTATGATCTAGAATTCCGTAGATACCGCCCGATATTAAAGTATTAAAAATAGTTTGATTCATTAGTTCTCTATTAGCCTTACTCCAAACAGCATCATGATAAGTCATAATATTGAATACTTTATCAAGACCATTAGGAAAGTTAGGCTTCTCCATTTCTCCGACTACACTAAATAAATTAGACTGATGAAACTTTTTCAATCGTTTTTCAATTGGATTTCCTTTCCATCTCTTAATACTTACAGGTGAAGAATGAGCATACACTTTACCTTTTTTTCCAACCACATTAGCCACACACGCAGAAAAATAACCCCTACCAGAATTAATTTCACCAACAGTATCTCCTTCTTTCACTTTCAAAAAACGTAACACTTCATCAGGTTTTCTATTAGGATCTCTTAACACATCGCTCTCAGGCCTATTCTCTTTTGCAATTGCTTTTTTATATCTATTCATATGCACTCATTAATTTTTAATAAGTATTTTCCCTGGCAATTTGTTTGTGTGAACACCATTATCAAGAACTCTGATGCCATTAATCCATACCGAATGAACTCCCTCTGATTTCAGTGCTGGATTAGTAAAAGTAGAATGATCTTTCATAGTTTGGGGGTCAAATAAAATAAAATCTGCAAAAGCACCTTTTTGAATCACACCTCGATCTTTAATACCTATTTGATCTGCAGAGAGTCCGGTCATTTTATGTATTACTCTTTGTAAAGACCCCAATCCATTAACTCCTTGATACTCATTAATAACCTTAGAGAATGTTCCACAGCCTCTAGGATGACCGCATCTCAATTCACCATCACTGCAGACAGTGCTGTATGGCCAATTTAATAATTGTCTAACATCATCATCAATCATACCTTTTGCTATGACGATTTCTATTGATGAATCAGATTGACTTAATTCATAACTTTCAGAACTCAAACTAGACAGCATTTCAACCTGGCTCATATTTTTTTCTATAGCAATCTCAGCTACTGTTTTTCTTACATATCCAGGATGAATGGCATGATAGCTAAACCTTATGTCTTCAGCTGGGGATAAATTTTTTAAAATATAATCAGCTTCCTCTAAATCATCAAAATTCCTTTCTGGGTATAAAGTCGTAATACTGCTCGACCATGCCTCATAGGGATAGACATCAGCTGTAATATTTATACCCTCTTCTCTTGCTTTATTAAGGAGAGATAGAATTTCTTCTGTTCGTCCCCAATTAAAGATTCCATTAAGTTTAAAATGATCGATATTCACAGGAATTCTTGCTTGTCGACCTATGTCTATTATCTCATCTATAGCTTCCCAATATTTCCTATCCTCACTTCTGATATGACTTTTATATTTGCCATTATATTGTGCAGCAATTTTGGCCAGTTGAATTACCTCATCCGTTGAAGAAAAGATTCCAGGATCATATTCCAAACCTGTGCTTAGTCCATATGCGCCTGACTCCATATCCAACTCAATTAAAGAAGCCATTGCACTTATTTCTTTTGTTGTTGCCTCTCTTTTAAAATCTTCTCCCATCACTGCTAAACGAATACTGTTATGTGCTGAGAAACTTACCATATTGATAGCAACAGGGATTAGATTAAAATAGTTTTTAAATTCTTCCATTGAAAAATAACTATCATCATATGAAATATATGCATCACTCCCCGGTGGATCCGAAAACCCATCAACACCTCGAATAATTGTTGTAATACCCTGTGTAACAGCAGCTAAGGCAATTGGCTCTTGCTCTATCCCTATATCATGATGACTATGCGTATCAATGAATCCAGGAGCTAGAGCTAAACCCTGTCCATTTATAATCTCAACATTTATATCCTGACTGATATTTGCTCCTCTATAAACATCAGTAATTCGCTCACCTTTGATTCTTATTTCTCCTGTAAAAGGTTCTGCTCCAGTTCCATCGTAGATGATAATATTTCTTATTAAAAAAGCTTTATCATCATCTAAAAGCTTCTCTTCTAATGCAAAACTCTTGCTGACTATGATCAAAAAGAAAAAGCAAATAAAGGTTGTCATTAATTTTAAATCATTCATTATGTTTTCCAAAAATTATAGTTACTAACATTACGTCCTACTAACTTAATAATAATTATTATCGCAATGAATAACAAAGAAAAAATTAAGCTCATCAGAAGTTTCAAAGCACTCAGACCAATACCTGAAAAAGCTAATGAAGTGATAGCTCCTCCATACGATGTAATCAATTCTGAAGAAGCAAAAATTCTTGCTGAAAATAAACCTTTGAGCTTCTTACATATATCAAAACCTGAGATTGATCTACCCAAAGATACAAAATTTAATGATCCTCTTGTTTATAAAAAAGGATCTGAAAATTTGAAACAACTTATTGATGATAAAATTCTATTAGAAGACAAAATACCCACACTCTATATTTACCAGATAACAATCAAAGATCACATACAGACAGGTTTTTGTTCTGCGGCTTCTGTGGAAGCATACGATAATAACCTGATCAAAAAACATGAGCATACCAAGCCAGTAAAAGAGAGAGATCGTATAAAAAATATTGACTCTCTAAATGCACAAACTGGACCTGTGCTTCTCACTTATCCAGATGATGAAAAAATTGATAGCTTAATAAAAGATGTGACTCTTAATAATCAACCTATTTACGATGTTTTTTCTGACAATGAAAGCAATCACAAAATCTGGATCATAGATGATCTCGACATTGTTAATACTATAGTAGAAAGTATTAACGCTCTAGATGCATTATTTATAGCCGATGGTCATCATCGTTCAGCAGCTGCATCAAAAGTTAAGGCTATAAGACAAAAAGCTAATGAGCATCACAATGGAAATGAAAATTATAACTACTTTTTAAGCGTTTCGTTTCCAGCAAGTCAGATGAAAATATTGGATTACAATAGACTTCTTTCATCCATGAATGAACACTCTGTTGAATCTATACTTGATCAAATCAATAATTTTTTTGATGTAAAAAAGTGTCAAAAAGAAATTAGGCCAAAACAGCCAAAAGAATTCGGAATGTATTTGGATGGTAATTGGTATCAACTAACTTTTAAATTGGAAACGAAAAATTTTAATCCAGTAGAATCTCTAGATGTTTCAATCTTACACGATTATGTTCTTGAACCTATTTTTGGAATAGAAGATGAAAGAACTAATGAAGCCATTGATTTTGTTGGTGGCATTAGAGGCCTAGATGAACTTGAAAGGCGAGTTAATTCTGGTGAGATGAAAATAGCGTTTGCCTTCTTTCCAACATCAATAGAATCATTAATTGCGGTTGCTACTGCTGGTCAAGTCATGCCTCCTAAATCTACATGGTTTGAGCCTAAGCTTTTGGATGGCTTACTCACTCATAAAATTGCATAAAATATTTTTACATTCTCCCTTCATGTTTGTTTCAAAATTTGACACAATGGTTTGTATTAACAATCTATCTTTAAAGGAATAATTATGGCTGATTTAGAAACAATAAAAGAAAAAGCAAACTCTGCAGTTGAAGGAATTAGTTTTAATGACTGTGCTTGCGAAACCCTAACAAAAGTTCCTGATTTTGCACTAGACATGGCTATTGATCATATGACCAATGCAGCTCAAGAACAAGGTGTTGATACCATTTGCTGTGATTTCATGGAAGCAAATAACCCTATGGGTTAATGCTCTTGGTGGTGATGGGTGGAATTGAACCACCGACCTTCGCGTTATGAGTGCGACGCTCTAACCGACTGAGCTACATCACCATAGTGTTGAATTTGGAATTTTCAATGTCAAATTCAATTCTGTCAAGCTTAACTCAGTATTTTAACTCAATTGATTGCCAAAATATGATGAAATATAAAAAAATTACAATTGCTTTATTAAGCATTTTATTTCTTTCACCTGCATACACTGCTGAATTTCCTAATGAAAATTGGACACAAAAAGCTCCCTCTGAAGTGGGTGTAGATCCATTAAAAGTAAAAACATTGTTTGACTTATCTTTTGAAGATAATGCTACACAAGCTGTAGTTCTGATAAAAAATGGTTTTTTAATTGGAGAACAATATGCCGAAGGCTTTAATAAAGATTCTTATGGAACATCATGGTCTATGGCGAAAAGCTTCTATGCGAGTCTAATTGGTATTTCAATTGATCGAGGAGAAATTAACAGCCTCGATGACAAAGTAAGTGATTATCTAGAATACTTTAATGATGAACGATCTGAGATCACTATCAGAGATATTCTCAATATGGCATCCGGGCTCCAATTCCCCGAACATGAACATGAACTGATGTTCTTTAAGCAAGATCATCTTGCTTATGCAAAGAATGTTGGAGTTGAAAAAGAGCCTAACACACTCTTTGAATACAACAATGTCAACTCGATGTTGATAGGAGATATCTTAGGAAAGGCCACGGGTAAGAAAGCTGACCTTTTATTAAAAGAAAGAATATTGAACCCTATAGGGATAAAAAACTCTACAGTATGGAGAGATAATGCTGGCAATCCTTTAGCGTATTGTTGCATTGATATGTCGGCAAGAGATTATTCTAGATTTGGACTGCTCTTCTCTAGAAATGGACAATGGAATGATAATCAAATTATTTCATCGGATTATGTCGATGAAACATTTACACCTTATTGGAATTTTACTCCCAAAAGATTTACTGATTTAGATCGTGGTTACTCGCTTCACTGGTGGTTTTCTAAAAATGATAAAGAAGGACAAATTTTTAATGCCAGTGGAAAATTTGGCCAATACATTTTTGTAGACCGTGAAAATGATATCATCTTTACTCGAATCACTAAATATCACCCTACTTCTGGATCAGTACAAGATTGGGGTAGATTAAACAAAATAGAAGTAAAAAATATTGGTCGCTGGATGAAAGTGACTCGCTTTCTAGAAAAAATTGGACTTTTAGATGTTGAAGACTTCAAGACACCAAATACAAGATCAGATGGGGAATCAAAAGAGTTTTATGAGAATTATGATCAAATCATAGATGCGATGGCTGATCTAAGTCGATAGTAAGAATAATTCTTCAAGTTATAATACCTCCAGCAGTATTTTAGGGCTAGATAATAAGAGTTTTTATTTAATTTTAAAGAGTCTAAACGTTAAACTTAAAGTGCATAACATCGCCTTCTTGAACAGTGTATTCCTTGCCTTCTAATTTCAGTCTGCCAGCATTTTTACAAGAAATCTCTCCGCCTAAATCAATATAGTCTTTATAAGAAATAACCTCAGCACAAATAAAGCCCCTTTCAAAATCTGTATGAATAACTCCTGCAGCTTGAGGTGCTTTAAGGCCCTTTTTTATGGACCAAGATCTAACTTCTTTTTCGCCAGCAGTGAAGTAGGTTTGCAAACCTAAAAGTGAATAAGAAGATCGTATAAGTTTATCAAGAGCGGGTTCTTTTATACCAAGACCACTAAGAAAGTCTTTTAGCTCATCTTCAGGTAATTGAGAAAGCTCAGATTCTAGGGCACTGCATAGAGGAATTACAAGAAAGTCTTGCTCCTCTCTTAAATGCTCTTCAAGCGTTTGTAAATGTTTACTAGCAGAATGAATTTCACTTTCATCAATATTAGCCACATATAAAATTGGTTTTGCTGTAAGTAGATGAAGCTCACTCATCCATGGAATAATATTTTCATCTTCTAAATTAAATTTCCTTGCTGGCTTCATTTGATTTAAATGATCAAACAGCTCCTTTAGAAAGTCTCTTTTCTGAATCTCTTCCTTATCAGCCGCTTTAGATTTTTTTTCAGCTCTTGCTAAATTACTTTCAACGGTTTGAATATCTGCTAATAATAACTCTGTATTAATGATATCAACATCGTCACTAGGATTAATTTCATTGGAAACATGAGTGATATCTTTATCCTCAAAACATCGAACCACATGGATGATGGCATCAGTCTCTCTGATATTGCCTAAAAATTTATTACCCAAGCCTTCGCCCTTTGATGCACCTTCTACAAGACCAGCTATATCAACAAACTCTATATAAGATGGAATAATATTCGCAGTTTTAGTAATGTTAGCTAATTCTTGCAATCTTGGATCAGGAACAACAACATTACCAATGTTTGGATCTATAGTGCAAAAAGGATAATTTTGAGCATCCACAGTTGCATTGGATAAAGCATTAAAAAGTGTTGATTTACCAACATTAGGCAAGCCTACTATTCCGCAACGAATTCCCATATGATGATACCTGTGTAAATGTGAAAATATTTAAGTTAATGTATGTTCTTTTATATTCTATTTCAAAGGGCGAGTTTAACAATTAAAACTACAAAAGATGAGTAAAAAATTATCTGCAACAACAGCTGGGAGCTTACCAAAACCAAAATGGCTGGCAGAACCAGAAAAACTATGGCCTCAATGGAAGATCAAGAAAGAAGACTTATGGGAAGGACAAAAAAAATCTGTTCTGCAATGGATCCAAGTCCAAGAATCAGCTGGTCTTGATATCATCACAGAAGGTGAGCAATTTCGAATTCATTTTGTTCATGGCTTCTTACAAAAGATAAAGGGCATAAGCTGGAATCAAAAAACAAAAATGGGAATCAGAAATAATAGATATACAGTGGAAGTACCTACTGTTACAGAAGCAATTATCAGGCCTGAAATCATTCATCTTAAAGAAGCAGAGTTTTTAAGGAAAAATACAAAAAAGAAAACCAAGTTCACACTACCTGGACCAATGACAATCTGCGATACGATTGCTAATAATTATTATCAAACAAGAGAAGAAATGGCCTTTGCTTTTGCACAAATACTAAACATAGAAGCTAAAGCTCTCGAAAAAGCAGGTATTGATATTATTCAATTTGATGAGCCAGCTTTTAATTCTTTTAATCAAGAAACGATAAACTGGGGAGTCAAAGCATTGGAAACTGCAATTGAAGGATTAAAATGCAAAACAGCGGTTCACGTATGCTATGGATATGGTATTAAGGAAAATATAAATTGGAAACAAACGCTCGGCGATCAATGGTTGGAATATAAAACAATTTTTCCCAGCATTAATGACAGCAATATTAATCAAGTCTCTCTAGAATTTTCAGGATCCAAAGTATCGCCCGAATTAATGTTATTACTTCCAGATAAAGAAATTATGGTGGGGGTAGTCACTGTTGTTTCTGATGTTATTGAAACTGCAGAAGAGGTAGAAAATAATATACTCTCGGCTCTTAAATTTGTTGATCGAGAAAGACTGATACCAAGCAGTAATTGTGGTATGGCACCCTTATCTACAGAAATAGCCATAGCTAAACTCAAAGCTTTAGGAAATGGAACTCAGTTGATAAATAATAGAAATTAGACTTTTTGATTAAAAACGCTCATTGCTTTCTCTACTCCATTCTTAAGAAGAAAATCCGTAGCATCAATTGCTGAATCTAGCGCTGAGTGTATTTTTCTTTCTTCTTCAGCTTTTGGTTTTGAAAGAACATAGTTAATGACATTATGATGGTTCGGATGACCTATGCCTATTCTAATTCTTAGAAAAGCGCTTCCTTGACATGATTTGAAAATACTTCTGAGACCATTGTGTCCGCCATGTCCACCATCATATTTGATTTTCATCACACCCGGTTCCAAATCTAAGTCATCATGAATAATACATACTTCTGAAAGATCGATCTTAAAATAATTCAAAAGTTTTCTGATCGACTCTCCTGATTCATTGATATATTTTGATGGTCTAAAAAGAATTACCTCTTGTTCTAAAGATATAGATTTTGAAATAGAGCCAAGTACCTTGCTCTCATTTTTAAATTCTGTAAATGGATAACGTTTAGATAGATGATATAAATACTCATAACCTAAATTATGTCGTGTTTTATTGTATTGGTCTCCAGGATTACCTAAACCAATAAAAACCTTAGGAATGGTATAAGCGAGAGACATAATCAATCGCTATTGGATTCAGACTCCTCTTCTGTAGTCTCTTCATCACCATCTGAATCAGTTTCTTCGGCGCCTTCTTCTCCCTCTCCTAGTTCAACCTCTTCAACAACTTCTTCTGCAATTCTAAGAACTCTGACTGCAACAACTGGCTCATTACTTGGTTCTTCTTGTGTCAATAAGGTAATCTCCACTCCACTAGGCAGCACAATATCTTCCAAATAAAGCATATCATCAACTTTCATATCGATAATATCGATCTCTAGATGCTCTGGGAGATCTCTTGGCAAACAACTAACTTCAATCTCATTCATTAATGGAGTAACCGTGCCTCCTTCTAATTTAACGCCTGTTGCTGAATCTTCATTCAAGAAAATAACCGGTACCTTAACTCTAATAACTTCATCAGATTTAATTCTAAGAAAATCCAAATGCATTACTTGTTGCTTCGAAGGATGAACCTGAATGTCTTTAATTAAGACATCTTCTTTCTTATCATTAATATTAATACTAATTATACTGGATAAAAAATTATCTATACTTAGTTTTCTGAGTAACTGATTGTGATCAATGGATAGCTTTATAGTATCTTTACCTGCACCATAAATAACACCTGGAACAAGACCAGATCTTCTTAAACGCCTTGAACTCGAAGTACCTTCTCCTTGCTCTCTTAGTTCTGCTATTAAATTAAATTCATTACTCATTATTTTTTCTCGAACACTGTTTAAATTCTTTTATTATTTTTTCAATAAAATGGTGGTGAATAATAACCGATGTTTACCAATGAAACTAGAATTATCTGCCTTTTATTATAAAAAAATACTTAATCTGCATAAAGCGAACTTACTGATTCATCTCCAACTATTCTATTCACTGTTTCACCTATTAGTTCTGCAACAGAGAGTTGTCTAATTTTTCCTATATTCATTGCTTCATCTGTCAAAGGAATAGTATCTGTTACAACCAACTCATCAAGCTCTGATTCTTTTATTCTATCTATTGCTGGACCGGATAAAACAGGGTGGGCTGCATAAGCAACTGTTTTAATAGAACCTTTTTCTTTAAGGGCAGCAGCTGCATTACAGAGGGTTCCTGCTGTGTCTATCATGTCATCAAAGATAATAGTTGTTTTACCATCAACATCACCAATGATGTTCATTACTTCGGACTTATTAGCCTCTTCTCTTCGCTTATCAATAATAGCTAGTCCGGCATTATCTAATCTTCTTGCTATAGCTCTAGCTCTTAATACACCTCCCACATCAGGAGATACAATGACAAGATCTTGATACTTATTTTTCCATATATCACTCAAAAGAACCTGGGATGAGTAAATGTTATCAACAGGTATTGAAAAGAAACCTTCAATTTGATCCGCATGTAAATCTATTGTAACAACCCTGGAAATACCTGACTTTTCAATTAAATCTGCTACTAGTTTAGCTGAAACAGGGCCTCTTGAGTTTCTTGGTCTTCTGTCTTGTCTAGAATAACCAAAATATGGAATCACAGCTGAAACTGATTTAGCAGAGGCTCTTTTGCACGCATCTGCCATCAACAGTAGCTGCATTAAATGCTGGTTAGCAGGAGAACAAGTGGATTGAATCAAAAAAACATCCATTCCTCTAATATTCTCAGAAATTTCAACGCTCGTTTCTCCATCACTAAATTCTTTAACTTGAATCCATCCAAGAGGTTGATTGATATATCTTGCAATATCCAAGCTCAATGTTTGTGATGCTGGGCCAGAAAAAATAACTAGTTTATCTTTATTCATATTTTACAAGGATACCTTATATATTAAACAATCTGCCTTATTTTTGGCTGGGGTGGCAGGATTTGAACCTGCGCATCACGGGATCAAAACCCGTTGCCTTACCGCTTGGCTACACCCCAAAAAATTCTTTAAGCCACTAGATGTGTCATTCTGAAGTTGCTGTTATAGACTGTCAAGTTACTCATGAAGATATTTCTATATTATCAAATGTGCTATTCACAATTGTTAGCTTAAACCGCTCTGAAGTTATTCTAATTTTCCTAGGAATGATAATATTATTAATACTCTGAAATGAATCAAAAAAGATATTCAATTCAGGAGTAATTATACTTTCTGGAACTCCATCTTTATCAACTGCAAAACTATAATTACCTAACTTAGAAATATCTGCCAATAAAATAGAATGCAGATCAATTTTATAGCTGTTTAATATTTCATATTCTTTTTTTGAAAAATCGATATCTAATTTATCTAAAATAGATATTACACTTCCACTATTTTCAGTTAAGATTCTTTGGCCTATAAAATTTCTGACAACAAATACAGTTGAGTTATTATGATTGCTCAACTCAAATGAACTCATTGTTGGTCTATTTCTTATTTCTACTGTGAATGAACCTTTGAGTCTATATCCATTAATCTTATAATTAGAAATATTATGATCTACCCAATCAACTGAGTTGTTAATAGATTGATTGATTGTGCAACCAGTGACTAGAAGTTGTAAGAAAACTAATGCAATTATTAAATATCGACTACTTAAATGTAATTTCTGTATAAAATAGCTTTTACAGTAATAGGTATATTGAATGAAAGACTCAGTCATAAACAAATTAAACTTAATAGTTAAACAATACCATTCTATTGCAAATCAATTGTCAGAAGAAGAGGTTCAAAAAAATAATAGCTTGATGGTTAAGCTATCTAAGGAATATTCCAGACTGGGTCCTGTTGTATCACTTTTTGAACAATTTAAATCTTTAATGGATGAAAAAGAATCCGCACTAAAGTTAAGTGAAGATAATGATGAAGATCTCAAATCCTTAGTAAAAGAAGAGCTTCTAGATATAGATGATCAATTAAAAAGAATTGAGGAGGAAATTACCCCCCTACTATTATCATCTGACCCTAGGGATGAAAATAACATATTTTTAGAAATTAGAGCAGGCACTGGTGGAGATGAAGCTGCTATTTTTGTGGGAGATATATTTAGAATGTACGCAAGATTTTGTGAGCAAAATAATTGGAAAATAGAAATATTGAACCAAAATGAAAGTGGTCAAGGTGGTTACAAAGAAATTATTGCTAAAGTTCTAGGCGAGAGCGTATTCTCACAATTAAAATTTGAATCAGGTACCCATCGGGTTCAAAGAATACCTAAAACAGAATCTCAAGGAAGAATCCATACCTCTGCTTGTACAGTAGCTATTATTGCCGAAATGGATGAAGTGGATGAAATAGAAATGAATCCCAGTGATATCCGAGTAGACACTTATAGAGCTTCGGGTGCGGGCGGTCAACATGTTAATAAAACAGACTCTGCTGTAAGGCTAACCCATATCCCAACTGGGATTGTTGTTGAATGCCAAGATGGAAGATCCCAACATAAAAATAAAGCAGCAGCTATGACTTTATTGAGAGCTAAAATTAATGACATGGAACATGAAAAAGTAGCTAAACAGCAAGCTGAAGAAAGAAAAATGTTAATTGGCAGTGGTGATCGTTCTGAAAGAATTAGAACCTATAATTTTCCCCAAGGTAGAATCACAGATCATCGTATTGGTCTTACGGTTTATAATCTATTAGAGGTGATGGAAGGTAATATTAATGGCTTGATTGAAGCATTAATACAAGAAAATTCTGCTCAACAAATGTCGCATTTAGAAAACTAATTGCATATGCGTGAAACAGCAAGTAATGCTCTAATAGAACTAGGCTCTAGCTTATTAAAAGATATTTGTACATTTCCAAAAATGGAAGCAGAAATGCTTCTTGCTAATGCTTTAAAGATTAATAGAATTGATTTTTATAAAAAAAAATTTTGTGTTAATAAAAAACAAGAAAAAGTATTTAATCAATCAATAGAATTAAGATCTAATGGTATGCCAATGGCTTACATACTTGGCAAAAAAGAGTTTTGGTCAGTAAAACTCAATGTAAATAAAAATGTCCTAATACCCAGACCTGAGTCTGAAGGTTTAGTAGAAAGAGCTTTAAAGAATCTACCTAAGAAAAATGTTAACTATAAAATTCTAGAATTGGGGACTGGCTCTGGTGCTATATCGATATCATTAGCTAAAGAAAGACCTAATTCTTTAATAACAGCGACGGATATCTCAAAAAAAGCATTATCATTAGCTAAATATAATGCTTTAGAAAATAATATTCAGAACATTGATTTTGTTATTTCCGATTGGTTCAATAATCTAGAAAAAATGCAATTTAACAGCATTGTTGTAAATCCTCCATACATTGACCAAGATGATAAATCTTCCTATGATGAATTTATCTTAAAATATGAACCTGAAATAGCTTTATTTGCTAATAATAAGGGTAGAGAATCAATTTATTCTATCATCCAAAAATCTCAATTCTTTCTAGAGCCCGGTGGATCTTTAATTATGGAACATGGGTTTGATCAAAGTCAATTCTGCCAAAATATGATGCAAAATTTTAACCTTGTAAATATCGTATCGACAAAAGATTATAATGGTTATACGAGAATTACAGAAGGCTTTCTTAAAGTTTGAAATAAATGAGTACACAATCACATCGCTATAGTGGTCATTTAAGATTAAATGATTTTGATGAAGAATCACAAAAATTAATAGAAGAATCATCAATTCTGATTATGGGAATTGGTGGAATAGGAACTATAGCAAGCCTTTACCTAGTTAATAGTGGTGTTGGGAAAATTATTCTTTGTGACTACGATACAATTGAAATCTCAAATCTTCCAAGACAAGTATTATTCCAGGAAAATAATATCAATCAAAATAAAGCAACTGTTGCTAAAGAAAAGCTTCATCATTTTAACCCTAATGTTGTGATTGAAAGCATTGATAAAAAGCTAAATAATGCAGAATTAGATCAAATAATTTCAGAGGTCAATATTGTTATAGACTGTACAGATAATATACAAACAAGATTACAACTGAATGAAATATGTATTAGAAATAGAATACCTATGATTATGGCTGCAGCCATAAGATATGAGTGTCATATTGCAGTATTTAGAAATGATAGTTTAATAGACGGGTGTTTAAATTGCCTTTACCAATCCAATGATGAAAATATAGAGACCTGCGAAGGAAATGGTATTCTCTCATCAGTAGCTGGCAATGCAGGAATAATGGCGACTACTGAAGCTATAAAAATTTTAATAGGGCATAAAACAGAATTGAATAGTAGGATTTCTATTTTTGACTTAAAGAACAATTACTATCAATCATTTAAAATAAAGAAGTCCAATAGTTGTGATTTAAATCACTAATTACCTATATTATTATTGTTTTTTTTCTTCTATCTCCCTTTATTTTCTTCTATATTCTTCGATCTCCCTATATATTCTTATAATATATGATTATTTTTTTATTTGTTCTAATAAAATTTTATTCACTATTTTAGGATTAGCCTTACCAGAAGTCTTTTTCATTACCTGTCCAATCAAAAAACCTAGAACCTGCTCTTTACCTGATAAATACTGTTCCCTCTGGTCTGGGTATGATTCTAAAACTTCTAAAATTATTGCTTCAATTTGATCGATATCAGAGATTTGTCTAAGTCCTTGTGCTTCTATAATTTCATCAACAGAGTCAGTCGTTTCTATTAATTGTTTTAAGATAATTTTTGTCATTGAGGCTGATACAACATTATCAGCTATTCTTTGCAATAACTCAGCAGAAGATTCGGGTGTAATTATGGAATCCGTGATTGAAATATTTTCTTTTTTAATATGCCCCATTAAATCAGAAAGGAACCAATTAGCAGCTTGCTGAGGGTTACCTTTAAAACGAGAAATTATTGCTTCATAAAATTCCGCAATATCTATATTTTTTGCAATCTCTATAGCATCTGCTTTCTTGATTGAATAATCTTTGATGTATCGATCTACTTTTTGTTCAAAAAGCTCTGGTAAGTCTATTTTAATTTCTTTGATAAGTTCTTTATCTACTAAAATAGGTAATAAATCTGGATCAGGAAAATACCTATAATCATTAGCTTCTTCTTTACTTCTCATAGATCTAGTTTCATTTTTATCAGAATCATACAATCTAGTTTCCTGGGTAACTGATCCACCTTCTTCTAATATGTCTTTTTGTCGTTCAATTTCATACTCAATAGCTTTCTCTACAAACCTGAAAGAGTTTATATTTTTAATTTCTGCTCGTGTACCAAGCTTACTTGAGCCAATGGGCTTTAAAGAAATATTTGCATCACACCTAAATGAACCTTCTTGCATATTGCCATCTGATATTTTTAGATAACGGACAAGTTGATGTATTTTTTGCATGTATGTTGATGCCTCTTCTGCAGAGCTTAAATCTGGCTCAGAGACAATCTCAAGTAAAGGCGTGCCTGCTCTGTTCAGGTCAACAGCAGTAGCATTATCAAATTTATCGTGTATTGATTTACCTGCATCCTCTTCAAGATGTGCTCTTGTAATTCTTATTGTTTTCATATCGTTATTATCAATTGGAATCTCAATTGAACCATTAAAAACTATAGGTAATTCATATTGACTAATTTGATAACCTTTTGGTAAATCTGGATAGAAGTAATTTTTTCTAGCAAAAATAGATTTTTCAGCAATCTCAGCATCAACCGCCAGGCCAAATTTAATAGCCATGATAACTGCTTGTTGATTCAAAACAGGAAGGACACCAGGATAACCAAGATCCACCAGAGATGCTTGAGTATTCTGTGACATACCATATTTAGTAGAAGAACTTGAAAATATTTTACTCTTACATGCTAGCTGAACATGTATTTCTAAACCGATAACTGTTTCCCATTTCATAATGATCAATTAATGCCGAACATCAAGAAAAGCCTGGGGTTGTTGCATATGATAATCAGTTTCTTGTTGAAATAGATTACAAAAATTTAATAATCGAGATTCTTCGAAGTGAGGAGCTATTAATTGCATTCCAATTGGTAAATTATCAATCAATCCTATTGGGTGTGATAGAGCTGGAAGGCCTGCTAAATTTGATGAAATTGTATATATATCATTCATATACATTGAAACTGGATCATCTATTTTTTCACCGATTTTAAATGCTGGTGACTGTGTAGTTGGCCCAACAATAAGATCTACTTTTTTGAAGGCCTCCTCAAAATCATTTGATATTAGCTGCCTAACCTTTTGGGCTTTTAAATAGTAAGCATCATAATATCCTGCCGATAAAACATAAGTGCCTGTCATTATCCTTCTCTTCACTTCGTCACCAAATCCAATTTGCCTATTTGTTCGATAAAGATCATCTAAATCTTCTATATCATCATCTCTATAACCATAACGAATTCCATCATATCTCGCTAAATTTGAAGAACACTCCGCTGAAGCAACCACATAATATGTTGGAACTGAATAACCTATATTTGGTAATGATATCTCAATAATCTTGGCTCCCAATTTCTCGTATATTGCAATCCCTTGATCGAGTAGTTTCTGAGATTCAGAATCTAGTGAATCATTAAAAAATTCTTTTGGAATGCCCACAGTTCTTCCTTCTATAGAACTATCAATGAGGTCACTATATTTTGGAACATCTTGCTCTACACTTGTAGAATCTAAAGGATCAAACCCAGACATTACTTCTAAAAAAATAGATATATCTTCTGCTGTTAGAGCCAATAAGCCTGCTTGATCTAAACTGGATGCAAAAGCAATCATTCCATATCTAGAACATCTTCCATATGTGGGCTTCAATCCTGTGATGCCAGTGAATGCAGCGGGTTGCCTGATTGATCCGCCTGTATCTGTTCCAAGTGCTATTGGAATAATGCCAGAGGCTACTGCTGCTGCAGATCCTCCAGATGAACCTCCCGGTGATCTTTCCAGATTCCAAGGATTTTGAACTGGACCAAAATAACTAGTTTCATTGGATGAACCCATTGCAAATTCATCCATATTAGTTTTTCCCATTAAAATTGCTCCACTGCTTTTAATGCGATCTATAATTGTAGAATCATAGGGAGGTATAAAATTTTCGAGCATCTTTGAAGCACATGTTGTTCTTATTCCCTTGGTGCAAAAAATATCTTTAGACGCATATGGTATTCCAGTTAACGAACTATAATTACCTGCTTGTATTACTTTATCAGCTATCAAAGATTGCTCTCTAGCGCTTTCCTCATTTAAAGTTAAAAAAGAATTAAGAGAATGATCGTATTTCTTTATCCTATCTAAATAAGTAGACACCAGTTCTGCGCTCGAAATCTCTCTTTGAGAAATCATATTAATAAGTTTTTTTAGCGTAAATCGATCCATTAATATTTCCAATTAATCTATAACCTTGGGAACTTTATAAAATCCATCTTCAGAATCCATAGCATTATCTTGATAAAGATCTCTATCATTATTGGATAGAGGCACATCATTTCTCAAACGTTGGCTCATATTCATAGGGTGCGCCATAGGCTTAATGCCTTTAGTATCAGCCTCTTCCAATTCCTGGATCATATTGAGAATATCTGAAATTTGTTTAGTAAAAGTTATGATTTCATTATCGCCAACTCTTAACTTAGATAGATCACAGATATGATTGATGTCAGATTTTTTTATAGTCATGATGTGATTTAATTAATAAAACTAGGTTCTAATGATAACTTCCTGTTGCTGAAAATCCTACACGTTGTTAGAGTAGTCCTTCAGGCTTTTAATTAAAAAAAATAAATATGTTCAAAAATATTATAGGATATTTCTCTAATGATCTATCAATAGATCTCGGAACAGCTAATACTCTCGTATATGCAAGAGGCAAAGGTGTTGTCTTAAATGAACCATCAGTTGTTGCTCTTAGAAATGAAAATGGGAGACCATCCAAGACTGTAGTAGCTGTAGGTACTGATGCCAAAGCAATGTTAGGCAGAACACCTGGTTCGATTGAGGCCATAAGGCCTATGAAAGATGGTGTTATAGCTGATTTCATAGTCACAGAAGCTATGCTGCAAGCTTTTATAAAAAAAGCTCATGGTACAAGATATTTTAGACCTAGTCCCAGAGTATTGGTTTGCGTTCCTTATGGATCAACACAAGTTGAAAGAAGAGCAATCAGAGAATCAGCAGAAGGTGCTGGTGCAAGAAAAGTTTACTTAATAGAAGAACCAATGGCGGCTGCCATTGGAGCTGGACTCCCCGTACATGAGGCAAGAGGTTCCATGGTTGTAGATATAGGAGGTGGCACATCCGAGATTGCAGTGATATCTCTGAATGGAATTGTCTATGGTAATTCAATTAAAATTGGAGGAGATACTTTTGATGAAGCTATTATCAATTTCATTAGAAGAAATTATGGAATGTTAATAGGGGAAGCGACCGCGGAAAGAATAAAACATGAAATAGGAAGCGCTTATCCTGGGGAATCTGTGGGTGAAATTTCTGTTAAAGGAAGGAATTTATCTGAAGGTGTTCCAAGAACCTTTACGCTAAATAGCAATGAAATTTTAGACGCTCTTCAAGAACCGCTTCAAGCAATAGCAAATGCATTAAAGTCTGCCTTAGAACAAACACCTCCAGAACTTGGCTCAGATATAGCTGAAAGAGGTATAGTGCTTACAGGAGGAGGTGCTTTGTTAGCAAATATAGATAAATTACTATCTGAAGAAACGGGTTTACCTGTAATACTTGCAGATAATCCTCTTACTTGTGTTGCAAGAGGTGGAGGAAAAGTTATTGAAATATTGGACCAACATGGTGCTGATTTTTTTGAATTGAGTTGACAGCTAAAGAAATATAAATAACGGATGACTATACTTCATGCCGTTTACAGAAAAAAATACAATTGATCGATCAAACCCCAACTTTAGTGGATTGAGAATTATCCTGATATTTATTATTTCCTTAGGAATGATGTACTTAGATTTTCAAGGCAACTATATAAATAAATTAAGATCGTACCTCTCATTAACAGTTCTGCCCCTGCAAATTGCAGCAAATACTCCTAAAAAGTTAATCAATAACTTCAAAAATAGATTGAGTGATAGAGAAACGATCTTGACTGAAAACCAACAATTAAAAAAAGAAAATATACAGCTACGTTCAAAAGTACAACAAACATATAAACTCGAATCTGAAAATAAAAGATTATTTGAACTTCTAAAGGCAAAACCAGACGATGAGGAAAAATTTATTTTTGCTGATATTATTTCAATAAATCAAGACAATAATAAACATCAAATTATTATTAATAAAGGAAGCATTGATGGTATACAACTAGGAGCTGCAATTGCAGACTCTAGTGGAATTATTGGTCATATTTTTCGTGATCAATTACTGGCTTCTGAGGTTCTTCTTATTACAGATCCTGAACATGGTATCCCTATTGAAATTGCAAGAAATGGCTTTAGAGCAATAGCAATTGGCACTGGTTCTTACGATGAAATTATTCTCAATGATCTGCCTAATAATAGTGATATACAGATAAACGATGTATTAATTACATCAGGTTTAGGTGGAAGATACCCAGAAGGATATCCAGTAGCAATAGTTTCAGACATAGAAATGATACAGGGGGAACCCTACCTTAAAATTGAAGCTAGACCAATTGCTAATCTAAAAAATATTAATGAAGTTTTGGTTATACAAAATAATAAGAAAGATCATCAAAATGAGTAATCAACTATCAAAATTTTTCTTTGTTTGGCTGATTTTAATATTTTCAAGCATTCTATCAATAATCCCATTATCAGAAAATCTATCTTTCTTAAAAATTCCATGGGTAGCATTGTCTTTGTTATTTTTTACAATTATGACTCCTTCTATCATTGGTCTTTTTTCAGCATTTCTAATAGGACTAATACTTGATATTTTGCAAGGTGGTATTCTTGGTGAGTCTTCTCTTGCTTTATCTTTTATGACTTATGTGGCCTATAGGTTCAGACTGCAAATTAGAGTATTTCCGATATGGCAAATGATGTTTGCAGTTCTTATTCTACTGTTGATAAATGAGATGATGCATCTTTGGATAGATGGAATAATTGGGAAAATAGTAATCTCACAATCAAAAATAATCAGCGTATTACTAGGATCTTTGATTTGGCCCTTATTTATGGGATTATTAGAAAGCTTACAATCAAAAATAAACAGTAGATAACTCTATGGTATTTAAATCGATTATAACTCAAAAAGAAGATCAAAATATTTTTCTAAATCGTATATTATTCTCTTCATTATTAATTCTATTATTGGCTTCAATTATTTTCATACGTTTGATTTTTTTACAAATTTATGACTCGGATCAATACAAATTACGTTCTCTAAATAATACTATTAGGATGCAATCCATACCCCCAAGTAGAGGATTGATATTTGATAGGAATAACGATATTTTAGCTGAGAATAGACCGGTATTCCAACTTGAAATGATACCTGAACAAGTACAACAGATAGATAAAATATTGGATCAATTAGGTCGTCTTAACTTAATCAATAAAAATAAGATTAGCGAACTAACAGAGAGAATTGAAAAAAGTTATCAGTTTAAGTCAATCACACTAAATACTAAGCTTTCTGAAAAACAAATAGCTATTTTTGCTAATAATAGAAATATATTTAAAGGCATAGATATTAAATCTAGGCTTGTGAGATATTACCCAAAAGCAGATATGTTCTCCCATGCACTTGGCTATGTTGGCTCTATATCATCGAAAGACTATCTGAGATTTGATTCATCCATCTATACAGGAAAAGAACAAATTGGGAAAACATCAATTGAGAGAGATTATGAAACTACCCTTCATGGTTACCCAGGAAAAGAAAAACTTTTAGTGAATGTTAGAGGAAGAGTCATGGATCGACTAGATACAGAACCTTTTCAACCGGGAAATAATCTTATCCTAACTCTAGATAGTCATTTACAAGAAATTGCATACAATGCCATGCAAGGAAAAAAAGGTGCTGTTGTAGGCATTGATCCAACTAATGGTGAGGTTCTCATTTTTATCAGCACTCCTTCGTATGATCCTAATAAAATTAGTCAGGGCATGAGTATATCTGAATACAAAGCTTTCCAAAATAATAAAAACAAGCCTTTATTCAATAGAGCAATTGCTGGACAATATCCACCAGGTTCTACCATCAAACCAATGTTGGCTTTAGGTGGGCTAGATATGGGATACATCAATCCTGATAATTTCATACCTTGTGAGGGACATTATCTTCTTCCTAATTATTCCAGACCATTTAACGATTGGGCCAGACATGGATCAGTGAATACTGTAAGGGCTATTCAAGCATCGTGTGATGTTTATTTTTACGAATTAGCTGTAGATATGGGTATAGAAAAGATGAGTTCATTTTTATCTAAATTTAATTTAGGTAAAAAAACATTGATTGATTTAGGCTCAGAAAAAAAGGGTATCATCCCAAATCGTGAGTGGAAAAAAAATAACTTTAAATCAAAACAAAATCAGAGTTGGTATCAAGGCGAAACAGTCATAACAGGAATTGGACAGGGATATATGCTGGCTACTCCATTGCAATTAGCTATGGCTACTGCGATGATTGCAAATAGAGGAAGTGCTTTTAGACCGCATTTAGTTCGAGCTATAGAGAATATAAAAACAGGTGAGCTTACCTATACCTCAACTGAAGAAATTAACAATCTTCAACACATCAAACAAGAACATTGGGACATTATTCATCAAGGAATGGTTGCTGTAGTTAATGAGAGAAGAGGAACGGCTTATGGTATTTTTCAACCCAATGTATCAGTTGCAGGAAAAACAGGAAGCTCACAAGTCTTTAGTATAGATAAATCAAGTACAAAAGAAATTCCAGAAGAATTAAAAGATCATGGTTTATTTATAGGCTTTGCCCCTCTAGAAAAACCTAAAATTGCTTTAACTATAATTGTTGAAAATGGAGGCGGTGGAAGAGTATCTGCAGCACCTGTTGCTGAAAAAATTATGCAGGCAATACTAAATTCAGAGAGGCAAGATGGTGTTTGATAAAAATCATAATCGCTTATCTAGCGAAGATCTGTTTAGAAAATTTCATATAGATATACCTTTATTAATTGCCTTTTTAATTCTATTTTCCATCAGCCTGATTGCAATATATAGTGCTTCAAATAGTGATATCAATGCTGTTATCAATCAATCTCTCAGAATTGGCTTTTCATTAGGAGCGATGATTCTGATAGCTCAAATGAGCCCTTTAAATTATGAAAGAATTGCTCCTTGGTTATATTCATTGTGTTTTTTACTATTAGGTGTAGTTCTTATTTTTGGCGAAACTAGAAATGGTGCAACAAGATGGTTAAATATTGGAATTGGTTTTCAACCATCAGAGCTAATGAAAATAGGCATGCCTCTCATGGTAGCACGATATATTGCTAGAGAATCTTTACCACCATCTAATATTTCAATCGCTATTGCAGTCATGCTTGTTATATTGCCAACATATCTTATATATCTAGAACCGGATCTAGGAACATCCCTTCTTGTCGCATTCTCTGGGTTAATTGTTATCTTCTTATCCGGGATTAAGAAACGTTATTTATTTATAGCTTTTACACTTTTTTTAACATCACTCCCTCTGATTTGGCCTCTGATCAATGAATTTCAAAGAAAAAGAGTTCTAACTTTTCTTGATCCAGAAAAAGACCCCCTAGGTGCTGGATATCATATTATACAATCAAAAATTGCCATTGGTTCAGGTGGTTTGTTTGGTAAAGGTTGGCTAAATGGAAGTCAAGGCCAGCTTGATTTTCTGCCTGAAAGAACAACTGATTTTATCTTTTCTATACTGGCTGAAGAATTTGGATTAATAGGAATTGCCATCATTATATGTATTTATTTATTTATAGTTGGAAGAGGAATATTGATAGCTATTAATTCTCAAGATTTATTTTCCAGACTAATTGCAGCAAGTATTAGTCTGACTTTCTTCATCTATGTCTTTGTAAATATCTCAATGACAATTGGTCTTTTACCAGTCGTTGGTGTGCCACTTCCCTTAATCAGTAGAGGTGGAACTTCCATGGTAACTTTAATGATTTTACTAGGCATGTTAATGTCAGTTGGAACCCACAAAAGACTGGTATCAAAATAATGATTATTAAAAATAGCTCAATAAAATTTTTCTTAAAAACACTTGCTCTTTCCACTCTACTTTTGATTTCCTCTGTGTCTGCTAACAAGAATGAAGAGCTTAATCAAAGATTAATAACTGAGCTTGTCAAAGAACATGGTTTTGATGAACAATATGTTGTCTCTATTTTTGACCAAATAAACTATTTGCCACAGTTAATAGAGAACATTTCAAAGCCAGCAGAAAAAACAAAAACATGGGCAGAATATAGAAATATTTTCATGACTCCTAAAAGAATAGCTGCTGGTGTTATCTTTGCCAATCAACACCAAGAATTACTCACAAGAGCAGAAAATAAAACTGGTGTACCAAAAGAAATTCTCCTAGGAATACTTGGTGTTGAAACATATTTTGGCAGAATTCAAGGGAGTTATAAGGTCATTGACTCTCTCTATACACTTGTAGCGGGTTACCCACCAAGAAGTGACTTCTTTAAAAAACAGCTGATTCAATTATTTTACCTTTGCAGAGAACAAAACCTTCCAATTGAGTCCATAAAAGGCTCCTATGCTGGTGCCATGGGTGCACCTCAGTTCATAGCATCTAGTTATAGAAATTTTGCTATTGATGGAAACTCTGATGGGAAAATTGACTTATTTAATTCATGGGATGATGTTGTAATGAGTGTGGGAAACTACTTAGAAAAAAATGGATGGCAAAGCAATGAAGATATCCTCAGCGAAAGCACTACAATAGAAAGCGAATTGAGCTCTTATTTCTCTAAAACTATTAAACCTAAGTATACGATCCAAGAGCTAAAACATGCCGGCTTTAAATTGACAACATCATTGCCAAATATCTCTGCTGCACAACCAATATATTTGGAGGAATTAAATAAAGAAAAGTCTTTCATTGGTTTTCATAATTTCTATGTAATTACTACTTATAATAGAAATGTTATGTATGCCTTAGCTGTGTATCAGTTGGGTGAAAGTATACAATCAATTGTTGAGTAGAGATGAGAATTATCTCTCAAAAATCTCTTGTCTTATCCATATTAGTAATTATCAGTAGTTGCTCCACTCAACCCCCTGTTTTTAAGTCTGATTTATCTAAGAAAGAAGTTATTAAAATCTTAAATGACGGTTGCACATATGTAAGAGATGAAAAAGAAAGATATGTTGTAAAAGGTAAAAGATACCGCACTTTGGCTTCTAGTAAAGACTATAAAAAAAGAGGAATAGCATCTTGGTATGGACCAAAATTTGATGGAAAACAAACTGCTTGTGGAGAAATTTATGATATGTATAAATACACTGCTGCACATAAAACACTTCCACTTCCATCTTATGTAAAAGTTATAAATATAAGAAATAGAAAATCAGTTATTGTGAAGGTTAATGATAGAGGACCTTTTGTAGATAATAGAGTGATTGACTTATCGTATGCTGCTGCTAAAAAAATAAGCATGCTTGATAAAGGCACAGCAATGGTACGCATTAATACTGTCAGCAAAGAAGAAGCTGCAGAATTCATGAAGAAAAATAAAAAACGATTATTTTCTGGCAATATTTTTGAACGAATCATTAAAGATAATGAGAAATTTTATTTGCAAGTTGGAGCATTCAATAATGAAAAAAATGCTAAAGCATTAAAGATTAAAATAACTCAACTTGGAATTAAAACAGTCTTTATTAATAAAGCTAGAGCCAATGGAAAAGCTATTTACAGAGTAAGAATTGGTCCTATAAAGACGAGTGAATTATACAATACAGTGATAAATAAACTTGCTTCCCTTTCTTTAAATATTAATATTATTTCAGAATAATCAATGAATTATCTATCTTTAGTAATTTATGATATTGTTCAAAAGAATAATAAATAATTGAAAAATGAATTCTAATCAATCAATTAATTAAATCTAAATGACAACAATATCTAAAATAATAGTCGTCCTCATATCCTACTGTGCTTTGCCAGTACATAGTATTATCATCACTCCCAAACCACCTAGTATTCCTGCAGAAACATACGTTTTACTGAATGTTGATACAGGGAAAATAATTGCTAGTTTTGATGAAACAAAACAAATTAACCCAGCCAGTATTACAAAATTGATGACTGCATACGTAGTTTTTGAATCATTAAATGAAGGCCAAGTGCTACTCGATGATCGTGTGAGAGTTAGTAAGCGTGCTTCGTCTATTGGAGGGTCTACTATGTTTTTAAATCCCATGTTAAATGTGAATGTTGAAGAATTACTTCAGGGGATGATTATTGTGTCTGGGAACGATGCAAGCATTGCTTTAGCAGAGCATATTGCAGGGACAGAAGAAGCGTTTTCTGAATACATGAATGAATACGCTGAGGTCATGGGCTTAAAAAATACAAACTATCAAAATTCCTATGGTCTTGATGATGATGAACATTACTCTTCTGCTATTGATATAGCTATTCTAGCTTCGAGAATTATCAAAGACTTCCCACAATATTTCCCTTGGTATTCTGAACAATCTTACTTTTCAGATAAGATCAGAGATCTAAAAACAGATCAACCCATAAAGCAATTTAATCGTAATAAGCTTCTCAAGAGAGATAAAAGTGTTGATGGAATGAAAACTGGTTATACATCTTCAGCTGGATACTGTCTGGTTGCAACTGCAAAGAAAGACAACATGAGACTCATTGCTGTTGTAACTGGCTCTAAAACTCCTGATGAAAGAACCGAAGCGGCATCGGCTTTACTAAATTATGGCTTTAGATTTTTTGAAAACAAAACCATAGTAGATTCATCAACCATATATGCTGAAGCTAAGGTATGGAAAGGTAAAGATGATAATATTTCTTTAGTAACAAATAAAAATATTCAAAAGACTATACCAAAGGGTTCTTCTAAAAATATAAAATCCAATATTGAAATATTCGAGCCTATTACAGCTCCCATTGATACCACTCAACCTATAGGTAAATTAACTCTGACATTGGATAATAATATTCTAGTAGAAACATCTCTTTTTTCTAATAAACCAATAGAAAAAGATTCAATATGGGGTCAGATTTATGATTCGGCTATTCTTTTATTTGAATAAAATAATAAATTAACACTTGTCCTTATCTGATAATAAAACACCAATTTTATTCAAAAATTTAGGCGTCCAAGATTACCAATCTGTCTTACTTGAAATGCAAAACTTTACAAAAAAAAGACATGGTGATACTAGAGATGAAGTTTGGTTCTTAGAACATAATCCAGTTTATACCTATGGTCCTAGAACTAAAGAATATGATATTCCTTCATCAGAACATATACCTATTATAAGAACAGATCGAGGTGGACAACTTACTTTTCATGGTCCAGGGCAGCTCATGGTATACATATTGTTTGACCTCAGAAGAAAATCTATGAAGATAAAGGAATTTATCTCTAGTTTTGAAAAATCAATACTCATTTCGATTCAGAACTATAAAAGTGATGCATACTTTAAAAAGGATGAACCTGGAATATTTATAAAAAGTAAAAAAATAGTAAGCTTTGGTTTAAAAATTAAAAAAGGTTGCAGTTACCATGGAGCATCAATCAATATTTCTATGGATATGGAGCCTTGGGACAATATTACTATTTGTGGCAATAGATCAAACCAAGTTTCTGACTTTAAAAAATTAGGCGTGAATCTGAGTCTTAATGAAGTAAAAAATGATATAAGAAAAAATATATTAAAAAACTTCTGAAAATTCCTAATGACTCATTAATCTTTGGAAGCCATTATCTAGATCTTCTATTAAATCATTAATATCTTCAAGCCCTATATACAATCTCAACATAGTTTGATCAAAATCTTCTGTTTCAGAGATTCTCTGATTTTGAAGTCTGCAAGGTGTCAATAAAGACTCATAGCCTCCATAACTATAGCCCATACCAAATAGATTCATATCATCTAAAAAAGCAGCTAAAGCACTTTGGGCATAAGTCTGATCAAGTACCATGCTCATTAAACTCCCACCTCCGGAAAATGTTTTTGACCAATTTTCATGAAACTTAGAAAAAGAGACAGGCGGATAAAAAACTTCTTTGACAATTTTCTGTTGATTCAGCCATTCAGCTATTTTCTTAGCATTTTTATACTGGGCCTCCATTCTTAAACCCATAGTTCTCAACCCTCTTAAGCCAAGATAACAAGTATCAGGTCCAACTGATACCCCTTGATACCTGGAACAATTTTTTACTTTTTGATAGGTATGTTTTGTACATGCAACTAAACCAAGCATTGCATCAGAATGGCCAACAACGGATTTAGTCGCTGCTTGTACTTCAATATCTATATCAAAATCCAATGATTTAAAATATAAAGGCCCAGCCCATGTGTTATCAAAAATAATAGTAATTTCAATACCTATTTCTTTACTTCTTTCTCTAATAGAACTAATAACAAGCTCTATATCAGGTATTTCGAAAGTCACAGAGCTAGGTGCCTCTAAGTAAACAATTTTGGTTGTTGGTAAGATTAAATCAGCTATAGATGCTCCAATGGTAGGAGAAAAAAAATCGACATCAATATCAAATTTTGTAAGATATTGATTGAATAATTCAGCTGCAGGTTCGTAACAGCCTTCTGTAACGAGAGCATGGTCTCCTCTTCCAAGAAATGCACTAACAGCAATATTAATTGCTGACATACCTGAGCTAGTAGCAATTGATCTATAAGCTCCTGTAATTTCTGAATAAGCTTCTTCCAATGCTAAACTATTTGGTGAGCCTAATCTTCCATAGCGAAAACTTTTAAACTGCTTGTCCCAACTATTGTATTCTTCGAGTGTTTCAAATAATACTGTAGAGGCCCTATAAGGTGGTATATTAACAGCACCCTGAGTGAATCTCCTGTCCCTTCCTGAATGGGCTAGTAAGGTTTTCTGATCATAATTCTTTTTTTTATCCTTCATCCTACTTTCTTATTTGTATTTTATTTCTTGCTTTATTTAATCTTTCTAGGGTTCCTACATCAAGCCATTCACCAGAAAATAAATCCCCTGTGACCATATTTTTCTCAACGAATGCTCTTAGAATTACTGCTAATGATCCTGTCTTTTTTTCTTGGCTTTTAAACATATCAGGAGAAAGTATACTAATACCACTAAAAGTATACATCTCATCTGAATGATTGCACACAATTCCATCCTTTAAACCAAAGTCACCCTCTGGATTATGTTCAGGGTTAGGTACCAGAATTAAATGAGCTTTTTCCTTGCAACCGGTGTTGATAGCTTTAAAAGAAAAATTCGTTAAAATATCTGAATTAACCACCCAAAAAAAATCATCCTTTAAATAATCAATAGCATTAATAATTGCACCAGCAGTACCTAGTGGCTTTTTGCCTTCATATAGATGAATAATTTTAAGATTTGGATAATTTATTGTTGATAAAAAAACTTCAATTTGTTGTGTTAGCCAAGAAGAATTCACTATGATTTCTCTTATTCCAGATAGATATAAAGATTCAATATTTCTCCCAAGCAATGTTTTACTGCCAAGAGATATTAAAGGCTTTGGTATTTGATTGGTAATAGGTCTTAATCTTTCGCCTTTACCTGCAGCTAATATAATAGCTTTCATGGATGTGAATACTTTCTTAAAAAATTAGATAGTGATTGAAGAAACTCATATTTATTACAAGTTCTTTCTAAATAAGATCTTGTTCTGGGAATATCTAGAATATAATTTTCTTTTTTATCCCTATGTTTTAATCTTGAAAAAATACCTATTGCTTTTAAATGTCTTTGTACGCCCATAAGATCAAAATCTTTTAAAAAATCTTCATGAGTTGTTTTTATTAATGAAGAGGTCGTTTCTTGATGAAATTGTTTAATCTTTTCGAGTATAAACGGCTCAGGTAAACTTATATAACAATCCCTGAGTAAAGAAACAAGGTCATAAGTTATAGGTCCTATGACTGCATCTTGAAAATCCAATAAGCCTAATTGATTGTTGGTATTGATCATGATATTTCTTGAATGGAAATCACGATGCACAAATACTTTTTCTTGATCATATGTTCTGTCTGCTATTTGATTAAAGATACTATATAAATCATATTTCTGTATTTCTTCATCATTAACTTTTAACTCAAACTTACAATACCAATCTATGAATAACTTCATTTCATCCAACATCAAACCTTTATCATAAAGAGGTAGTTCGGTATAAGAAGAAACTTCACTGTTCTGCATTTTCGAAATCAAGGTAACTGCTCTTGTGTAGAAATCAGATGAAAGATTCATATTTTCTCTCAGTCTCATTAACATTGTGGTTTTTCCTAAATCACTCACTATGAAAAAACCATGATTTAATTCATAATCAATAATTCTAGGAACTGGTATCTTCATGCCATCTAAGATCTTAGCGATTCTTATAAAGCTCTTATTGTTTTCATGTTCTGGAGGAGAATCTACAGCAATATAAGAATTTTCATTATGAAGAATAACTCTGTAATAACTTCTAAAACTAGCATCGGAGCTTGCAGTCTCTATTCTTCTTATCGGTGCATCAATAGAATTTTCTATCCAAGACTTGAAAAGAGTATTTCTTTCGTTATGCTTCAATTATTACCCTATATATTCTAAAAAATTCAGTTTTTTCTATAAAATAAATCATATTACATGATAATTAAGAACATGGATTCAGAAACCTTTTTTATAATGATATGTGATAATAAAATCTTGAAGAGAAAAAGGAATGTTATTTGAACTATATGAATACTAGTAAACAGATATTTATATTTATAATAATCATGATGATTTGCGAAGCTGATGCTGAAGACAACTCTATCAATGCTTGCTTAATTAGCTATCAGAATTCAAATACCCCTTTAATAAATTCAAAAGAATCTACTTTACTCTCCGCGGGTTCGATTGAAGGCCAATTGGGGAAAAAGTTAAGCATCAAAAATGAAATAAAAGTTACGTCTGGAGATAATACAATCATTGGCGGAGAAGCTACTTTTGATGAAAATGGAGGTATTATCAGAGTAACTAAGAACCTGATATTTGAAAATCCAAATGCTGTTATATATGGAAAAGAAGCCATCATCAAAACTGAAGAAAAAACAGCATTAATTCAAAACAGTGATTACCAAATATACAATATCCCAGCAAGAGGGATTGCTAAAACAATAGCAATAGATAGCGATAATAATTTTAAACTAACTGATTTTACTTACACCACTTGTACTGCCCTTGATAATTCTTGGGAGTTGAGGGCTCAATCTATGGAACTGAATAAAGATGAGGGAATGGCAAAAAATCTAAGCTTAAGATTTAAAGATTGGCCTATTTTATACCTTCCTTATTTGACCTTTCCTCTATCAGATTCAAGAAAATCAGGAATTCTACCTCCCAACTTTGGCTCATCAACAAAAAGAGGCCTAGAACTAAGTCTTCCCTATTATTGGAATATCTCTACCAATATGGATCTCAAAACGACTCCAAAATATATGGATAAAAGAGGATTCCAACTAAGTAATCAGTTTAGATTTATGACTAAAAATCAAAGAGGTGAAACACTCCTTGATTTTCTGCCTAATGATAAACAAACGGATAAAGACAGAACTTACATATCTCATGAACAGGTCGTTAATCTTAGTTCTGACTGGAAATTATCCTTAAAGGGAGAATATGCTTCTGGAAATAACTACTTTGAGGATTTGACCCAAACACTCAGCTCCACTAGTAGAACCCATTTGGTGAGATCCATTAATCTTGATCATTTTAGTAATAATTGGTTTTTGAACATTGGTATGGATAATCATCAAATAATAAATGACGTAATACTCTTTGATGAAAAACCTCACAAAAGGCTACCTTATTTAAATTTTACAGGATTATGGTCTTTGAAAGAAACTGGAATAAATTATGGACTTAATGGGCAATTAGCTTATTTCGATAAAAGTGGTGCAGCCTCAGGAGGAAGGTTTCATATGATGCCAAATATATCAAAAACATTTAACTTGAATGGCATTCAAGTAAAACCGGCTCTGGAAATTGATATAACTAAATATAATTTGGATAAAGGATCCGATGAAGAAACTAGTCGATTTAAGGCGAAAAGAACTGTTCCAATATATAGCTTGGACGTTAATGCTTTACTGAAAAAGTCTTGGAGTAATCAATCATATCAACAAACCATAGAGCCTAGGATAATGGCTGTCTATATTCCCTTCCATGATCAGAATGATTTTCCTGTATTCGATACCATACAACCTGATATTAATCACATCCAGCTATTCAGAAAAAACAGATACATAGGACAAGATCGTATAGGTGATACATCAAAGTTAAGTTATGGAATAACAACAAAGCTTTTTGAAAAAAGTAGTCTAGAGCCCTTTATGAGTTTAACCCTTGGTCAAACTCATTATTACAAAGAAAGAAAAGTAACTCTCCCAAATGAGCTTGTAAATAATAATAATTCTTCCGCTTATCTCGCAATGATGAAATGGAATATTAGTAAAGAATGGTCATTAAGATTAGGACATATGTGGGCATCTGATATTGATCAATCAATGAAAACTGAAACACGATTACAATATAAATCAAATAATGCAAAAATCTTCAATTTTTCATACAGGTATCGTCGGGATATGCTTAGGCAATTTGATACCTCATTTTCTATCCCGATTCGAGACAGTTGGAATATTGTAGGACGTTATAATTACTCGATTATAGATAAAAAAGTTTTTGAACAATTTATTGGTGTGGAATACGAAACATGTTGCTGGGGTATTAGAGCTGTTTCTAGGAAGCATTTGGCATATCGAAATGGTGAATCAGACTCGTCTTTCTCAATACAATTTATTTTTAAAGGTCTGGGAGAAATTGGTATGCCAATTGAAAACCTATTGGATCGAGGAATATTAGGATATGATGGCACTTATTATGATTAATAAGAATAAAATAGTTCTCAAAATAATGATTTGCTTAACGATTATTTTAAGCACTAATTTACTTTCTCAGACAAGAGAACTTGGAGGTACTGGTGAGTTTATTGATGGTATTGCTGCCATTGTAAATGATGGAGTTATTCTTAGGAGTGAAGTTGAACAACAACTTACAATGATTATAGCCAATCTAGAAAAACAAGAAGGACGAATGCCGCCAATAGATGTAATACAAGAACAAGTCATGGAAAGATTAATCATTCAAAGAGTTCAACTTCAACGCGCTGAAAGATTTGGTGTTAGAATCTCAGATGAAGCACTAAATGCTGCTATCACAAATGTAGCTCAAAATAATCAGGTTGAATTCAAAGATTTTCCAAAAATATTGGAAGCAGAAGGTATTAAATACAAAGATTATAGAAAAGAGTTAAGAGAGCAATTAACCATTGATCAATTAAGACAAAGAGATGTTGCATCTAGAATCTCAGTCTCTGAAAGCGAGCTTGAAAGCTTTATGGTTCTACAAAAAGACCAAGATGCTTTGAATTATGACTATAATCTCTCACACATTTTGATTCCTGTATCGTCTTCCTCAAGCAATAATGAAATAAAAAAAGCAGAAAATTTAATTAACACACTTTATGAAAAAATTAGCAATGGAGAAAATTTTGAATCATTAGCTGTCGAATTTTCTAAAGGTCAACAAGCCCTCAATGGAGGAAATTTAGGTTGGATGCAAGGTGAACAATTGCCTAATATTTTTGTTCAAGCAGTCAACTTAATTGAGACAAATCAATTAAGCCAGCCTTTTAAAAGTGGAAGTGGTTTTCATCTACTTAGATTAAATGCGATCAAAGGCAATGACCCCATACTAGAAGATCAAATCAATGTCAGACATATCCTGATTAAAACTAATGAAGTATTGGATGACTCTGCTGCAGAAGAAAAACTCAAAACAATAAGAAATCAAATAATCAATGAGGGTGATTTTGGAGCTGTTGCATCAGCCATATCTGAAGACAGTGGATCGGCGCAAGAAGGCGGCGACATGGGATGGACTGCACAAGGTTTTTTTGTTCCAGAATTTGAATTGGTTGCAAATTCATTAAGTGAAAATGAAATTAGCATGCCCTTTAAAACAGGGTATGGATGGCATATCATTGAATTCTTAGGTAAGAGAACATTTGACAATACTGAGGAAATTCAAAAAAGAAAAGCCATATCGGCTATTCGTAATTCAAAGCTATCGGATGAAATAGAAATCTGGGCACGAGAATTAAGAGATGAGGCTTTTGTAGAAATACTACCCTACAATTAGTTTATATACCCCAATCGATAAGATTATGCTCAAACCGTTTGCCGTCACCTCAGGAGAACCAGCTGGTATAGGTCCTGATTTAACTCTATCAATTGCTCAAAGAGATGATTCTTCTGAATTTGTAGTGTTTGGAGATTTAATCATGCTTAAGGAGAGGGCTAATGCATTAAAACTAGACATTAACTTTATTCAGTATAATCATCAGCAAAACTATTCATCTCTACCTAAGAATTCACTACTGGTTAAAAATTTTTATGTCGCAAAAAAAGTTATTGCAGGAAAGCTTGATCTGAAAAATAGTGCCTATGTTATTTCAATGATAGAAAATGCTACACAGACATGCTTAAACAGAGATTTTAGAGGAATGATTACTGGACCTGTTCATAAAAATATTATTAATCAATCCGGTATTAATTTTAGAGGACACACAGAGTTTATTGCTGAAATGTGTGAATCGAAATCAGTGATGGCATTTGTATCAGATAATATGAAAATGGCATTAGCAACAACTCATATACCTCTAAAAAAAGTACCTAATAGCATTGATAGTCGCCTCCTAATAGAAACCATTGAAATTATTGAGAAAGATCTCAAAACTTATTTTGGTCTCAAAAAACCAAACATAGGCGTCTTAGGACTGAATCCACATGCAGGGGAACAAGGATTATTGGGTAAAGAAGAATCATTAATCATTGAGCCTGCTATAAAACATCTAAACAACAAGAACAAAAGTATTATAGGACCTATATCGGCAGACACTGCTTTTCTGCAAAAGCTAGATTTGGACATTATTTTAGCTCTTTATCATGATCAAGGATTACCACTTTTCAAATTTGTTAACCCGCATCAGGCAGCCAATGTAACTTTGGGCTTACCCATCATAAGAACGTCGGTAGATCATGGCATTGCGTTAGATTTAACAGCTAGCAATAAAGTAAATAATGAAAGTCTTCATTACGCCATAAGGACTGCAAAAAACATGTCTGAGAATTATGCATAAAAAAACTAAGCCAGTGATAAGAAAACGCTTTGGCCAAAATTTTTTGCATGATAAAAATATAGTAGAAAAAATTATTAGATCAATTAATCCAAGACTTAATGATCATGTTTTAGAAATTGGTCCTGGCCAAGGTGCCTTGACATTCCCTCTCCTAAAATATTTAAAAACAATAGATGTTATTGAAATTGATAAAGATTTATCTTTGCAACTTGCAGAAAGCAATCATTCTAAAAGTATCAATATTCATTGCATGGATGCACTCTCATTTGATTTCAAAAATATTGTTAAGAATAATCAAAAAATTCGTCTAATTGGCAATCTCCCCTACAATATCTCCACTCCACTAATTTTTCATATACTGCATTCAAATTCTTTGTTTAAAGACCTTCATATCATGGTTCAAAAAGAAGTTGCTGATCGAATGACTAGTACTGAAAATAAAAAAACATACGGCAGACTCTCTATTGCAATACAGGCTCGATGCAAGGTTGAAAAACTTTTCAATATATCTCCTAATGCATTTTTTCCTAAGCCTAAAATTACTTCTTCTTTCATTAGAATCACCCCAAAAAATAATTTAGATGAAGATGTATTAGATACATTAGATAGCATTATTAAAGATGCATTTTCAAAAAGAAGAAAGAAAATTACTAATGGCTTAATCAATTATTTTTCAAAAGAAGAAATTTTAAAAATGGATATTGATTGCGAAAGCAGACCTGAAAACCTAACCGTTGAAGACTATATTAAACTATCAAAGAAAAGGTGTTCTTAGTTGTCTACTTTCGCAATAGGGGACATACAAGGTTGCTATGAAGAATTCAGAAAGCTTCTTGAAATAATTCAGTTTGATGAGAAAAAAGATCAATTATGGTTAACTGGAGATCTAGTCAATAGAGGACCCCAATCACTGGAGGTGCTTAACTACCTCTATTCGATTGATCAATCCATTATTACTGTTCTTGGCAATCATGATCTTCACTTGATTGCTCTCGCACTCTCTAATAAAAGAATTGAGAGTAAAGATGAATCGCTTCAAGCAATATTGAAATCAAAAAATAAAATCAATCTAATTGAATGGCTTAGAAGTAAGCCATTGATGCATTTTGATCAAGAATTAAACACAGTGCTTGTTCATGCTGGTATTCACCCCGATTGGTCAGTAAAGAAATCACTACTCTATAATCAAGAAATGAGTTCGATCATAAATAGTTCAGAAGCTCCTCATTTCTTTAAGCATATGTATACAAATAAACCAACCCAATGGAACGATCACATTAATCGAACAGACCGAAGTAATTTTATTACTAATGTTTTTACAAGAATGAGGTTTATGAGCCAAAAGAATGGACTGGACTTTTCTGAAAAAGGCTCGCCAATAGAGGGCACTTCTGATTTTTTACCCTGGTTTTCTTATCCCAATAGGAAAACTGTTGATAGTTTAATTATTTTTGGTCATTGGTCAGCGCTTAACTACTATTATCACAATAAAATAGTCTGCTTAGATGGAGGCTGCGTTTGGGGGGGAGATTTGGTTGCTATAAATATTATGCATCCAGAAATTGCCATAAGAGCTAGATTGAAATAGGAGCAGAAATATGTGGGTGGGATTGATAATTAAGAAGCTCAAAGTCCTCATAAGCGTAATCAAATATTGAGCTAGGCTTTCTTTTTATAGTTAATATTGGCAGTGCAAAAGGTTCTCTACTCAGTTGCTCATTGGCTTGATCAAGATGATTCAGGTATAAGTGAACATCGCCTCCGGTCCAAATAAAATCGCCAACTTCTAAATCGCATTGTTGTGCAATCATATGCGTTAATAGACTGTAAGAAGCAATATTAAAACCTAAGCCTAAAAAAGAATCACAACTCCTTTGATACAATTGACAAGATAATTTGCCTTGTGAAACAAAAAACTGAAACAAGGCATGGCAGGGTGCCAACGCCATTTTTTGTTTTTTAACATTCTCCTGAGGAGAGATACTTTCATCTGGAAGATCTGCCACATTCCAGGCGCTGACAATAATTCTTCTTGAAGAGGGATTGTTCTTAATTTGACTGATAACTTTCTGTATTTGATCTATTACCTCACCATTATTTGAGTTGGGCCAAGCCCTCCACTGATGCCCATAAATCGGCCCTAAATCACCCGACTCAGTCTCCCATTCATCCCAAATATGTACTCCAGCATCTTTTAGAATATTATTATTTGTAGCGCCATCTAGAAACCAAAGAAGCTCATGAATTACGCCTTTAAAAAATATTTTCTTTGTTGTCAGTATAGGAAAACCATCATTAAGATTAAATCGCATTTGATGTCCGAAGAAACTGCGTGTACCTGTACCCGTTCTGTCTTCTTTCAACTCTCCTGTATCAAGAATAGTTTGGAGTAAGTCTAGGTATTGCTTCAATTTTTATCTCGCTTTTAATGAAATTTATTTAGATATTCAATTATACAAATTTAGTTACGAATTTTGCCTAATTTTTGAAGTAAATATAATATAAAAACCAATCATTAGCATCGGGATAGATAAAATCTGTCCCACTGTTAGCCATTCCCAAGCAAGATACCCAATATGTTCATCTGGCAATCTAAAATATTCAATCAAAAATCTAAAGCAGCCATAGAAAATTAAAAATATTGCAGCTGAAAAACCAGGGGCTCTTTTACGAAGAGTAAATACCCATAGAATAATAAATAAAACCAAGCCTTCCAAAAAAGCTTCATAAAGCTGTGACGGATGCCTAACGATACCATTGACTAAAAATCCTAACTGCGAATCTGTTGGCTTCCCCCATAACTCGCCATTTATAAAATTACCAATCCTACCTAATCCAAGACCAATAGGTACCAGTGGAGCAACAAAATCAATTACATCAATAAATGGTTTTTTTATTTTTTTTGAAAATAGAACAACAGCAATTAAAACACCTATCAAACCCCCATGAAATGACATACCACCAGCCCATAATTGAGGAAGCTGAATAAGCCAATTTAAAGGATCTTCTATCAATGTATTCGTAGCATAAAAGATCATATAACCAGATCTGCCTCCTAAAATGACTCCTATTACTGAAAAATATATTAAATCATCTATTTGATTACTCTGGATAGGAGACCATTCTTGTTTGACTCTTATTCGTGCTAAGACAAAAGCAAAAATAAAACCCATTAAATACATGAGTCCATACCACGCTATAGATATAGGTCCAATCTGGATTGCAATGGGATTAATTTCTGGGTAAATAAACATTAATAGCTATCTTCTTACCAAGGTATTACCATGCCATCGTAATTCACTGATTTACCTCTATTCTTCTTGATCGTCTCATTACTAATCTGATCAATAATTCTAACCAAACCAGCAGCACTTTCATCAGTTGTAATGGTCCCAGAACCTCTATAACCAGAATCATTTAATAGTTGTGTCTCCACCATCCCTGGAGCAATTAAAGCCGAAATGACTCCTCTTGATTTCAAACTGACATTCATTGCTATTACCCCCATATTTAGAGCTGCCTTACTCATTCTGTAATAGTAAAAACGGTCGGAATTCAATGTGATTTGCATAGAACCTAATCCACTAGTCATAGAAACAATTTTTTTCTGCTTACTTAAGGCCACATTATCTGCAAATGCTTCAGCTACTTTTAGTGGTCCCAATGCATTAACTGCCATAACTTTTTCAAATAAGTCTGGGTTCAAATTTCCGAAAGATTGATTCTCAACATTACCCAATATACCAGCATTATTTATGAGAATATCAATTGGGTAATTCTTATATTTATTGGCTAAATATTGAATTTCAGTAGTATCTGTTACATCCATTTCTTCAATAAATACCCTGCTATATTGCTTTCTTAATGACATAAGGTTTTCTGCTTTACTCGGGCTTCTGCAAGTTGCAATAACATTCCAGCCTCTGGCTGCATAGTTTTTCACTAAAGCTAAGCCAATACCTCGATTGGAACCTGTAATAAAAACAGTCGGTTTATTGGCATCAAATCTCTGATTATTATGCCCGTCTGCTAAAGCTGAAGAATTTCCGATTGAGATTAAAATAAGAACCAATGTAATATTTAATATTGTAGCAACATATCTACCGATCATAATTTTCTCCTTTTTATAAATACATTCTAAATAAATTCCAAGAATATAAAATAATAGATTCTTGTTCATGTACAAATTACAACATACAATGAAACTTTAGATAATGGAGAACTAATCTAATGAAAAATTTTTTAAAAGTAAAAACTATAGTACTGGGTATACTTATATCTGGTAGTTCGAGCATTATGGCAAGTGGGCACCATGATAGTGATATGAATAAACCCAGTGGAACTGGTTCTTGCACATACACAGCGGAAAATCCTTTTGCTGGAGACCCTTATAAAGCATGCAGAACAAATATGTCAGAAGATGCTTGCTATCACTACGCTGAAGAAGGAGATGGAATGGTCACCATTCTAGATCCCGCTTATGCAGAAGGAGATTGTCCAAGAGAGTCATCCATTGGATCCTGTGAAAGAGGAGGATGGGAAGAAGTCTACTATGAAGGTGAATCAGCACAAGAAGATGTGGAATTTGGTTGCATGTTTGCGGGTGACTGGATAGCACCTTAAATTTAGTTAATATTTGAATCCAGTTCAATCTTCTAGACGAAAGTCTAGATAAGAATTAATTCAGGTAATGACTAATTGGAAACAGTAGCTATAAATAATTTTATACACTCAAGCAAAACAATGCCTCAGAGTAAGAAAATAAAAAAAGTAGAAGACTCTATTTTGTTTTCTCTGTCCAAAGAAGAACCCGGTTCTTTTGAAAAGTTAGTTGATCAATACGGTAATCTTATTTGGTCAATTGCCAGAAGATACCTTTCAAATCAAACTGAAGCAGAAGATGCAGTTCAAGAAGTTTTCATTGCCATTTGGAAATCAGCAGGAAGATTTGACCCTGCTAAAGCTTCCGAAGTTACATTTATTTCTATGATTGCAAGAAGACGTCTCATCGATCATGTAAGAAAAATATATCGCCATAAAAAACTAGAACCCATAGATGATTGCTTTAATGATGATGCACTTGAAACAAAGTCAATGCTTGAGGAATCTGGAGACGTCAAAATTATCTCTGAAGCAATTAATCAATTTGAAAAAGAAGACAAAGAACTGCTCTCATTATCTATATACCAGGGGTATAGCCATACAGAGATTGCTAAACTTATGAATATTCCACTTGGCACAGTAAAAACTAAAATCAGAAGAAATTTAATTAAATTGAGAGAAATATACGATCAAGATCAACATTCGATCGTGAACATCAGTCATGAGTAATACAGAAGAAAAGTTGTTATTGGATCTCTTGGTTATGCAATCAACACAGGCCATGTCTGATGAAGAATCTAGAGAACTTGAAAGACTTCTGAAGTTGTATCCAGAATATCAAAATTATGAATTTGATCAAATAGCTTCTCTCACACATATGAGCTATCACCTAAATGATCGCCTAAGTAATGAAGCATTGCCTCTTGATCTTAAAAATAAAATTTTAAATTCCCATAAAAAAGTTGATTTAGTCATCCTTTTTAGAACTAAGATGAATGATTTTATGAGATCTTTATTTTATAAACCTACCTATGCTTGGGCAGTCACAGTACTGCTTACAATTGGACTGTCCTTCTCTATGATTGAGTTTAAAAATTATGAAAATAATTTCAGATATCTACCACTTAAAAGAGTCGTTCTTCAGTCAACATCTAATGATCTCGTTGAATACCCATGGTATTCAAAAACATCTGATTTTGCTCTTACTAAAGGTGACATTGTCTGGAGTAATGAAAGTCAAAAGGGCTTTATTAAAATATCTGGTATGCCTGTCAATGATCCATCAAAAAATCAATATCAAATTTGGATTATAGATCCAATCAAGTATAAGCAGCCAGTGGATGGAGGAGTATTTAATATTACGGATGCTGGTCGTGACATCATCATACCCATTAATCCTAAATTACCTATATCCAATGCAAAAGGCTTTGCTATTACAATTGAACAGCCGGGAGGTGTGGTTGTTTCTTCCCAAGAATTGATTCTTACAGCGCCTGAAATAAGGCCTAGAAATACATTTACTCTATAATTTTATTTGTTCCAAATATTGATTCTTACAGCGTCCCGCAATAAGATCTAAAGTATATTCAGTTTATAATTTTTTAATCAATGTTGGTGTATTTTATGGAAAGTAGGCAGTCTCTTATTAATTGCCTTAGGGGAGAACAACTTTTAAACTACCTACTTCACAAAACAATTCGTTATGGAATGATAAATGGATTTTATGGTGATGGTTTAATAAATCAATGAGAAAACTTTGATAAAAATTATTAAAAATATACTATTTATTTTTCTTACTCTATTCAGTGTTTCTTATATCTTATTAGTGGTTTATGCGTATTTGCCCTATGAAGAAATACCCATAAATGAACTGGCAGAGAGTGAAGATCGATTCATAATTATTGAAGAAAATCAGATGCGTTATCGGGTTTTTGGTGAACAAAATAATCCAAATATAGTCTTAATTCATGGTTTTGGTAATTCAATCAATACATGGAGAAAAATTGTCCCTGAATTAAAACAACACTATCGAGTTATTGCATTGGATTTACTGGGTTTTGGACTATCGGATAAACCAGTACAATATGATTACAGCAATAAAAATCAAGCAAGAACTATTAGTCTATTTGCAGAAGCTATTGATCTTGATCAATACATTATAGGTGGGCACTCCTTGGGAGGAGCCATAGCCGTTCATGTAGCATTAAATGATTTAAAAACAACTGGATTGGTTCTGTTTAATCCTGGAATTATTACGACTGGTGTCCCAGAATTTAGTCGATATCTGAATCTAATTTTTCCTTTTGCTCGAGTTACAGCAAAACAATTCTCTAAAAGAGAATTTAGAGAACAGTTTTTAAAAAACTCTTTTATTGATACTTCAATAGTTACAGATGAAGTTATGGATAGTATTATGCTAGGCACTAAAACAGAAGGTTATATGGATGGAACCACTAGTATGATGAGTAAATTCTATGTGGCTAATGAAAAAGAATTATTGCCTGATATTGATATACCTACATTGATTATATTTGGCCAAGAAGACCGAACTAAGAGTCTTGAAGAAGCCATCACCTTAAACCAAAATATTAAAGGAAGTAAATTGGCATTAATTGAAAAAGTTGGCCACTACGTTCATGAAGAAGCGCCTTTTAGCGTTAGTAAAAACATCATCAATGAAAGTCAATTTTTATCAACTAAGGGTCACAGATATCGTAATGACTGAAATTATTTTAGCCAATGAATCACATCTTGATGAATTGGCACGTCTATTCAACCTCTATGGAATATTCTATGATCAAGAAGATGACTACAACTCTGCCTATGCTTTTATAAGACATAGAATCATTAAAAAAGAATCTATAATTTTTCTTTCCTGTAAAAGCACTAATAAATTTAATGGTTTTGTGCAACTTTATCCTTCATTTTGCTCAGTCAGTAAAATTCCTATTTTGATTCTTTATGACCTATATGTGGATCAAGATCAAAGAGGGTTAGGTATAGGCAGAATGCTTATGAATAAAGCGAAAGTCTTTGCTATAGAAAATAGTTACAAACGATTGGAGTTATCAACAGCTAAAGATAATTTCATAGGTCAATCCCTCTATGAATCATTGGGTTATGAAAAAGATAATGCATTTTATCACTACAGTCTAGAGCTCGAAAATCATTGAATTAGTAATAATGAGTTTTGAAGAAATAAGAATTATTTTTGTAGTTTACACAAGCGCTCTATTCCCAATTTTCATAATCTCTCTCTATAGAAAAAACCCATTCCAGCTATCACTGATCAAGTTATATATTGTATGTTTCTTACTCTGTTCATTGGGATGGGAGTTATGGTTCACATATGGATGGTTTGATGGAGATCCAGTGGATGAAAGAAGATCTCATGCTCTTAATCTAGCAATACCCAAGCATATCAACTGGCTGATGAATTCAATGGGAGATGCAGGAACCATATGCATCGGTGGTCTTTGGCTGACGTGGTTTTTCAGTGGTCGGAACCTATCAATCTTTGAAACCTGGAATTGGAAAGCTTTTTTTATCTTACTGGCTTGGTGCTTGGGTCAAAATATTTGCGTTGAAATGTTTCTATACTTCGATCAACTCTCAATAGAAAAACAACTATCTTGGGCTCCTTTGGCACCAACAGGCCCATGGATTAATCCTCAATTATTCTATTTCAATGAACGGACCATCATGCTGCAAAGCCAAATCCCATGGGTCATCATGTCACCGATACTTTACTGGCTTGCAATTCAAACATTCAAAAATAACAAAATTAATCTTTTATCTCATAGAGAACAATCAGATGCCCATCAAAATCAAGAAATGAAAACTCGCTGAAGCTCTGTCCCTCAGGTGTATGGTCACTATCAATATCTGTTCTGAATAATCCCATCAGCCCTATTTGATTGTACTTATCTTCCAAGTCTGAAATTGAAATCACTACAGTACTCATTCGTATTCCTTTATTAACAGGTAGTGGTGCATTCTTCACCTCAGTTAAAGCAAATGCCCTTTTTTCTTTACCCATATTCAAACTAGCAAATCGTATCAAAGCCTCCTCGGGTAAATTAAAAACAGGATAGGAATATGAATCTGTATCGGAATTCTTAATTTCGAAAATTTCCATGCCTAAGACATCTCTATATATTTTTAAAGACTGATCCAGGTCAGAGACAATAAAATTTACTCTTTTGACTATAGGATTCTGATCTGCAAAAACATGGTTAATGTTGCTAATAAAAATAAAAAATAAAAGAAAATTACTGAGTTTTATTTTATGCATGATAGAACTCAGCAATACCTGCCAAACTTCTCTTTGGTTTCTTTAAGCCAGTATCAATAACACCAACAACAATGCCATCATTGACTCTGACCTTCATTGCAATGCCTGTGAAAATATTAGCAGTGAAAAAATGTTCACCATCATTTGATGCGGTTAATTGTGCAATTCCCCAGCCATACTCAGATAAATCAATGGTTTGATTAACATTCCCTGTGTAATCAAGAATCTCAATATATTCACCTCTAGAATGCAATAATCGCCCATCTGGAAGATAGTTCACTGCAATAGCTACAATTTGATCGGTTAGATCAGTGGATGGTAATACTACAAGATCTTCCATTTGTTGGTCATTAATAATATCGTACTGCATGACTTTTTTACCTATTTCAGTGGTATAAGTAATATATTTTTGACTTGGATGCATCGCAGTATGTGTGATGCCCTTAAACTGATGAAACTCTGGAGAATAAGCAACATCAAATACTTTTACTAATTCTAAATTTGAATTAAATTTATGAATATTTCCATATCCTAAAAGATCCAATCCAGGCACACGCCTCATAAAACTACCTGGGTAAGGAGTATTCCCAACCAAAGCCTCTCCCAAGTATATATTACCCTCTGAATCAAAAGTCGCATTAGAAAATGCACGATCACCAAAATTATGATTTGGTAACTGTTTACCATCAGGAGAAACTCTAACAATTGCATGATTATGCATATCAAATCCCCACAAAACTCCTTGTGGATCAAACGTAAGGCCTATCACTAAATGCTCTGTGCCCTCAGTATATAAAATTCCTTTGGGTTGAAGATTCTTATCGTATTGAAGAATTCTGCCATCGCCCTTATGATCATCCACTTCATCATTGAGATTGGTACATCCTAAAAAAACATCTCCATTTTCAAAGGGTTTCATCGTGCTTACATTTTTTTTATTCATAATTTATATTTATTAAATAATTAAAGTTAAGATAAAGATTATACTTTTACTGATCAAGACTTATTTAAAGTAATTTATGGTAAAAAAAATTATAAGAAAAACATCTTTCCTAATACTTATTGCTTTATTTGTATTTGCAATCAGCTTGTTATTTGGTGCACGCTATCCGCAAGATATAAGTCCAGAAACAATTGAATCCAAGTATCTGTTGAGAAGTTCTTCTTTTATCAATATTGATGGTGTAAAAATACATTTCACTGATGAAGGAAATGGCCCAGTCTTATTACTCCTGCATGCTAATTATGCCAATCTAATAGACTGGGATCCCTGGGTCCAAGAACTGAGTGCAACTCATCGCATTATAAGACTCGATATACCAGGACATGGCTTGTCTTATAATGATCCAAGCGGTGATTATTCAATGGCTAGAACATTGTTTCTGCTACAGAAACTCATGGATCATCTAGAAATTAATAGTTTCTCAATAGCAGGAGCCTCACTTGGAGGTACGATTGGTCTTCACTATGCTTCAAATTATTCTAATGAAGTAAACAGACTCATATTGGTAAGCCCAGGAGCATTAAATCCACGGGTCAGAGGCAGTAATGAGCCGCCCCACCTTCCTAAATTATTTAATCTTTTGACTCAAATTACACCAAGAGCACTTGTTGAAGGTCTACTGACAGGAGGTTTTGGTGATCCCTCGAAAATATCTGAAGAGTTAGTCACTAGATGGCATGAATTATTATTAAAAGAAGGTCAAAGGGATGCACAGATGGCAAGAATGAAGCAATATATTTCTGGTGACATAGATCAAATTATACAGTCCATTGAAGCTCCTGTATTGATCATGTGGGGCAAAAAAAACAAAGTTGTTTCAGTTGCTCTTGCGACAGAAATGAAAAATTTATTAGTTAATTCGCCCTCTGTAGAAATGATTATCTATAAAAATGCAGGTCATCAATTGGTACAGGAAATTGGGAGCGAAACAGCTAAAGATGCTTTAAGATATCTATTGGAAAATAATTAGGAAAAGACGCTATGGATAGAATAAGAAACGTTCTACTTTTTACAATAATAATGATCAATATGCCTTTAATGGCTGATGAAGATTATCAAGCAATGGCTGTTGAAATATTATCAGACCTTATTGCCATTGAGTCTACTGAAGCCATGGGACTATCAACAAAAGCAAGTGAGTACTCAAAAAATAAATTATTACAATATGGCTTTAGCCAATCAGATCTCCAAGTAACAGGACCGGGTAAAAAAAATAAAGGATTGATTGCTATTTACCATGGTGAGTCATCGCGTAATCCTACAATTACTATGGCTCATCTTGATGTAGTCCCTTCCGTTATAGATTCTTGGGATACTGATCCTTATGTTATGACAGAAAATGATGGTTTCTTTTATGGCAGAGGAACAAATGATAATAAAGCTGGTGCAGCAGCTCTAATCACTAATTTTATAAGGCTAAAACATGAAAATTTTATTCCAAAAAATGACATTATTATGTTGCTGACTGGTGATGAAGAAACACAAATGAATGGCATTGAATACTTCAGAGATAATTTTGATTCAGTTAAAAATGCTGCCTTTGCAATGAATGCTGATGGCGGTTATATAACTGGAACAATGGATAATCCAGAAGCTTTTCTTCTTCAATCTGCTGAAAAAGTTTATATGACTGTATCTCTTCATACCAAAAATAAAGGGGGGCATAGCTCAATACCTAGACCAGATAATGCGATCTATGAGCTAGCTAATGCACTGAAAAAATTGGAAAATTTTCAATTCCCAATCAGTTTTAATGAGACCACTAAACAATATCTAAAATTTGCAATTACAAAAGAATCAAAAGAGCATTCAGAAAAACTAAGACAATTACTCGATAATACAGAAAACTTTAGTTATCCAAATTTAATCAATGAAAATCCAGATCTCAATGCACAATTAAGAACAACTTGCGTTGCTACTCGACTATCAGGTGGACATGCAAATAATGCTTTGCCTGTCTCTGCCAGTGCAACAATAAATTGTAGAGTGCTTCCCCAAGAAGAGCCTCAAAAAATAGTAGAGACGATTAAGAATATTATTGGGAATGATATAGAAATTGATATGGTATGGGTGCCAGAAGGCAGTCCTCCCTCCCCTATAACTACATCAATTCTCAATCTCATTGCTAACTCTTTAGACAATATTTTTCCAACAGTGGCGATCGTACCTTATATGTCTACTGGTGCAACGGATGCGCAAGCACTCAGAAATATTGGCATCCCAGTTTATGGAACAGGCGGTATTATGACAGATCCCAGTGGTTTTAGGGCACATGGCCTGAATGAAAGAATAGAAATTAGTGCATTTCATTCATCACTTGATTTTTGGTATGAAAGTATGAAACAGTTATAGCCATGCCTGATATAAAAATATACAGCTTTGATAAATGCCCTTATGCTCAAAGAAGTAGAATGGCTCTTATTGAAAAACAATTGGCTTTTGAGTTGATTGAAATCGATGTTTACAATAAGCCTGATTGGTTTTTAGAGATTTCCCCATATGGAAAGGTTCCTGTTCTTGTGGATGAAGGAAAAGCTATTTATGAATCTGCAATTATCAACGAATATTTAGAAGAAAAATATCCAGAAGTATCCTTAATGCCCACAGATTATTTTGAAAGAGCACGAGCAAGGATATGGATAGATTATGGATCAAATTACTACTTACCCGCTTGTGTCAAACTCCTCAGAGATAATCAAAATGAAGAGCAACAAATCAAGAATCATAAGAAAATTAGAGAATTATTAATCTACATTGAAAAAGAGTGCTTTGAAAAAAACTCCAACGGTGGTTTTTGGATGGGAGACAAGCTGACACTAGTCGATCTCCACTACGCTCCATTCTTCGAACGTTTCGGTGCATATAAACACCTCTTTAATGCACAGTGGCCAAAAGAATGTGTTCGTATTCTTCATTGGTGGGATTTAATGCAAGAGAGAGAAAGCTACCTAAAAACATACCTACCTGTTGAATCCCATATAGAGACCTATTCAAACATGATGCAAAGAATGGCCTCTTAGTCTGTTCTTAGGGCTTCAATCGGATCCATTTGTGCTGCTGATTTTGCTGGAAGATAACCGGCAGTTAAACCAATAAAAAGAGAAATAATAATTGCGTAAGCAATATACTCCCAGGCAATAGCAATAGGCATATCTGGGTAAACAACTAAAGAGAGTTGAATGGCAGAGAAACCAAATACTAGTCCCATGGCCGCACCTAAAATGGCTAAATAAATAGATTCCAATAAAAAAACATCTCTAATTCTTCTACGAGAAGCTCCAATCGCTCTTAAGACTCCTATCTCAGATGTTCTTTCATTGACTGCAACAGTCATAATAGTAAAGATACCCACACCTCCCACAATAAGAGATATTCCTCCAAAGGCGGCAACTGTAAACTTCAACCATTTCATTATCTCGCCCAGAGACTCTAACATATCAGCTTGTGTATGAATGGTAGTGTCATCACCGCCATGTCGGCTGATCATAAGCCTTTTGATGGATGCAACTGCTTCATCACTGGTGACATTATCCTTATGAATTACATCAATCTCCTGAAATCCAACTCGATTAAACATATTACTGAATTTAGCAATAGGAATATAAACGGCATCATCCAAATTCATTCCTAAGAAATCACCTTTTGATGGCAAAATGCCAATCACTCTGAATCGCTCTGAGTTAACCCGAATAGTCTTTCCTATTGGGTCTTGTGAGCCAAATAATTCATCTCTCATATCAGGTCCAAGGACAGCGAAAGCTCTTGGTGTTTTTGGATTATCATGTGGCAAGTATTTACCCATCATATTTTCTGCACCAACGATAATATCGTAATCTGCACCTGTACCTATCACCATTGATCTTCTCATCCGATCAGAGCTTTCAATCTCAGCATTTCCTCCTGAAACAGGAACAACAACCTCAAGAGTGGCCAGTTTTTCAAGAGCTGCTGCATCTTCGAAAGAAAGAGGTTTTGTTGAGCCAAAAGTACCCAAAGGCATCCCCATGGTTTCCGTTTTACCTGGTGCAATAGATATAATACTGCTACCAAATTGTGAGAACTGAGAAATAATAAAAACTTGCAGTCCTTGTCCAAGGCTAGTTAGAAAAATAACACAAACAATACCTACAGCAATCCCTAAAGAGGTTAGAAAACTCCTCATTTTTTGAGAAATTACTGAGTAGGAAGAAAAAATAAAGACGTCTTTTACTTTCATATTACTTATTACCAGTTAATGCTATCACTGGATCCAGCTTAGAGGCTCTTCTAGCTGGGAGCAAACCAAAAATAACTCCCGACATCAATGCTACTATCAATGAAACATATGAGGCCCATAATGGGGGTAAAAAATTAAATGTTGGAAAAGAAATTTTTAATACTTGCGTAATACTATGGCCTAAAATTAAACCCAAAATAGCCCCTGAACCTGAGAGTAAAATGGCCTCGACTACAAATAATTGACTGATTTGTTTATTTTTTGCACCAATAGCCTTTAATAGACCAATCTCGGATTGTCTTTGGGAAACTGCGACAAGCATAACATTCATAATTAAAATGCCAGCCACAAATAAACTGATGGATGCTATAGAACCTAGTGCCATGGTAAGTACATTAAAAATATTATCGAATGATGCCATAACCGCATCCTGCCTAATTACAGTGAAATCCTCTTTACCTTGATGACGCTTTTTGAGAATTGTTTTAATATCTTGAATAATTTGGTCACTGATCAGTCTATTCTCAGCTTCGGCTATGATACGAAACAAAGAAGGTCGATTAAACAAAGCAGTTCCGAGACTCACTGGTATCACTACTGTTTTCTGAACATCAATACCCACTGCTCTTCCTTCAGTACCAATAATTCCAGTGACACGACATCTTCGATCACCTAGTCTTAGCCACTGTCCAATTGCATTGGATGGCCCAAAGAGTTCTTTTTCAACCTCCTTGCCTATTGCACACACTGGTGGAGACCGTTCTAAAGTAGTGCCTGGCAAAAACATACCTGTTTCCATTTCCCACTTTCTAACACTTAAAAAAGACCGAGTGGAGCCTATGATCGGCACACTTCTTTCCAGCCCATTAAATTGTGCAGATGCCTCTCCAATGACGATGGGTGCTATGTTTTTTACCCCATCTATTTTTCTAAGACTGATCGCATCTTCTATCGTTAAATCTCTGGGTGTTACTCCTGCCAAGTCAACCGGTGATCCACCTCCTGAGGTTTCATTCTTTCCAGGTATAACAATAATAAGATTGGTACCCATGTCTTTGAATTCACCAGTAATATAATCTCTAGCGCCTTCTCCAACTGCTGTAAGAAGTATCACTGCCATCACGCCAATTGATGTGGCAATAAGCAACATAATAGTTCTAAGGGGATAACGAATCAGAGTGCTAAGAGCTAGAAATATTAAATCGTAAAAACGCATAATTTACTTAGCATCATCATTGATAATTTTTCCATCCAAGAGTCTGATGAGTCGATCTGAACGATTGCCCATGGACCTATCATGAGTCACAACAATCAGTGTAAGACCTCCTTTATTGAGATCTTCAATGAGCCTAACAATTTCAATACCTGAAGTAGAATCTAGGTTACCTGTGGGTTCATCGGCCAAAAGCACATCGGGCTCCATTACTATAGATCGAGCAATAGCAACACGTTGTCGTTGTCCACCTGAAAGCTGCTCGGGCTTATGATCAGATCGGTCAGTAAGACTAACCCTAGAGAGTGCTAAATCAACTTTTTCTTTTCTGTCCTTGGGTTTAATGCCAGCAAGAACCATAGGCATTTCTATATTCTCTGCAGCTGTCAATCTAGGAATTAAATGAAACGATTGAAAAACAAATCCAATTTTAGTTGATCTAATATGAGCCATTTCGTCATCATTCATTTCAGAGGTATTAATTCCAGATAGAATATAATTTCCTGATGTTGGAGTATCAAGCAAACCTAAGATATTTAATAATGTAGACTTACCAGAGCCTGAAACGCCCATGATTGAGACATACTCCCCTTCTGTAATCTCTAGATCGACATGATCAAGTGCACGCACAATTTGATTGCCAACCTCAAATTGTCTACTTAATTTTTCTATACGAATCATTTTGATTTATGAATATTAAGTATTTCCCAATTTTTGAATATTAAGAGGTTTCAACTAACATCACGTGGACCAAATGTTTGAACTTCCTCTATTTCTTCTTCTACAATTACTTTTACTCCATCCTCAACCCCTTTTCTATCTATTGATAAAACAATTCTGTCATCAATGGTAAGTCCGCTAAGCACTTCTGAGTATTGCCAATTGGAAAGCCCCACTTCAATATTTTGTTTCACTAAAGTGTCATCTTCATTAATTAGATAAACAAATTTATCCCTTACGACTGCTTGTGTTGGAACGCTTAGTGCATCTTCTACTGTATCAATAATAATGGTTATGTCAGCACTATAACCAGGTAGTAAAACATTTTGAGGGTTATCAAAAACTGCTTCAATTTCAACCGTTCTTGCTTGCTTTTCAAGATCCAAAACATAAGGAGCAACTCTAGTAACTGTGGCTGGAAATTCTTCTTGGCCAAAGGCATCCATTGTAATTCTTGCTTTCAAACCTGAAACAACCTCAGGTGCATCAATTTCATCTATAGGTGCCTTGATATAGATACAACTATTATCAATAAGATCAACGGTAGGTTTTGTTGCAACACCAACAGGGGAAGGCGTGACATACTCACCTAATTCCCCTTCAATTTCTGCAATAATCCCATCGAAAGGAGCAATCAACATAGTTCTTTCTAGAGATGCTTTAGTGACATCGACTTGAGCTTTCGATGCATTGCAAGATGCCGCACTCGATTCAGCATTACTTACAGCGGTTTCTTTTGATTCCTCAGAAGCCAAGCCTTTAGTAAATAACTCAGTAATTCGATTTGCATCACGGTTTGCTTTATCAGACAAAATACAAACTTGTTCAGCGGTCCTTTCTGCAGCCACCACTCTTGCTTTGGTTTCTTTATTCCATAGTTCCAATAAAATTTGATCTTTTTTAACCATGTCTCCTTCTTTTACCGTGAGAGATGCAATTTGACCTCCCATAGCAGGCGACATCTTTGCTCTTCTACAAGCATCAATTGTCCCAGCTCTTGTATTGGAGACAGTTTTTTCTACAGTCCTGATTTCTGGTTTTATAGCACTAACCTCAATTGGGTTTTCTCCGCCACCAGAGAAAGAAACAATAATAATAAATAGCACAATAACACCAGCTATAATTTTTTTATTTTTTGTCATAGAAATTGAACTCAGCTATTAATTTAGGATAATTGTATAGATTTATGGATTATTTTCTATGGAAGATACACTTCGTTACAGAATCACCATAGTTTCTTCATATTCATTAGTAACTTCTTTTTTTTATAGAAAAGGGAACGTTTTTTGCTTGCGAATTTTTATGCACTAACCTAATATCACCCGACTTAGTTAAAAAAATTTTGATGAGGAAGATAATGGCACAAGCAGTAATAGTAGATAGTGTAAGAACAGGTTTAGCAAAATCATTCAGAGGTGGGTTTAATCAAACCAGAGCCGATGATATGACGGCCCATATTATAGATGCTCTCATGGATAGAAATCCTAATGTTGACCCTTTATTAGTGGAAGATGTAATTCTTGGATGTGGATATCCTGAAGGTCCTCAAGGAAATAACATTGCTAGAGTAGCAGCTGTTGCTTCTAAGCTGTCAATCAATACAGGAGGGACTACGGTTAATAGATACTGCTCATCTGGTTTACAAACTATAGCTATGGCTGCGACCCAAATACAAAGTGGTTTTTCAGATTGTATTATTGCGGGCGGAGTTGAATCCATTAGTACGACTCAAGGTCATATCAATGAGTACATGTTTGAAAATGAAAAAGTAGCAAAAGAAGTTCCAGGTGTTTATCACGCCATGGGAACAACAGCTGAAACAGTAGCAAAACGATATAACATCTCAAGGGAATCCCAAGATGAATATGCACTGTCCAGCCAATTAAGGTGTGCAAAAGCGCAGGAACAAGGGCTGTTTGATGATGAAATCATCTCTATGAAAACAAAAATGTTAATACAAGATAAAGCAACTGAAAAAATATCTGAAGTTGACTCTGTGGTGGACCGTGATAACTGTAATCGCCCGCAAACAACTTTGGAAGGATTGGCTGGTCTCAAACCTGTGTTTGATCCTGAAGATGGATCGGTGACTGCTGGAAATGCTTCGCAATTATCAGATGGCGCGTCGGTTGCTATGATTATGAATGAAGAAAAAGCGAAAGAACTGAATGTAAAGCCAATGGCTTATTTCAGAGGCTTTAGTGTTGTTGGTTGCAAACCAGATGAGATGGGTATTGGTCCAGTATTTGCCATACCTAAACTGCTTCAGTCGGCTGGATTGGAGATTAATGACATCGATATTTGGGAACTCAATGAAGCCTTTGCTTCACAAGTAGTTTATATCAGAGATCAGCTGAATCTGCCTACTGAAAAATTAAATCTCAATGGTGGCTCTATAGCTATAGGACATCCTTTTGGCATGACTGGAGCAAGACAAGTTGGACATTTGGTTCGTGAACTTCGTCGTCGTGATGCTAAATATGGTGTAGTAACAATGTGCGTAGGCGGTGGCATGGGAGCTGCAGGTCTATTTGAATCCATTCAAAATTAATCAATAAATCTACATACTTTCTTCATAATTTTTGATTATAGTATCCATTATATAATCTAAGAAAAGACGCTATGAAATATACTGTTGTAATATTACTATTGCTTTTAGTGACAAGCTGTGTGAGTAATAATTCTACATCTATCTTAGATCAGGCCAAACCAATTATTGATACCAAAGGTGTTGATATGACTCTCTATGAAACTGACTTAGAGGAATGCAACGCTTATTCTGATGATGTCTCTATCACCAGAAGTATAGCTAAAGGTTCAGCGACAGGAGCTGCTGTAGGAGCTGTCATTGAAGCCATTTCAGATAGGCGGAAAGATGCGATTGAGATCGGTGCTGTCACAGGAGGAACTCAATCAGGCTTGAGGGCTGCTAGAGAAAAAGAGCAAATTCTAAAACGATGCCTCAAAGGAAGAGGCTATAAAGTTCTCAATTAGAGTTGCTACTTTAAACAAACACCGGTTCCACCAAGTCCACAATAGCCGTTTGGATTTTTAGCTAGATATTGTTGATGGTAGTCTTCAGCATAATAAAAATGTTCTTCAGGTATAACTTCCGTGACAATCTCTCCATAACCGGATTGTGTTAATTCTTTTTGATACTCAGATCTAGTTTCTTGGATTAATCCTAATATCATTTCATTCGGAAAAAATACCGCTGAACGATACTGAGATCCTATGTCATTACCTTGTCTCATATATTGTGTGGGATCATGGCCCTCCCAAAATAGTTTTAATATTTTCTTAGGTGATATCTTTAATGGATCATAGACTATTAGTACCGCTTCAGTATGGCCTGTATTACCTGTGCAAACTTCTTCATAAGTAGGATTAATAGTACTTCCTCCAATGTATCCCACAGCAGTTGAAAAAATACCATCCGCCTGCCAGAATAATTTCTCAACTCCCCAGAAGCAGCCCATAGCTACTATGATTTGATGACATTGTTCAGGAAAAGGCTTATCGATATTATGGCCATTTACAAAATGCTTTTTCGTTGTTTTTTCCATACTATAAGTCTCTGACTCTATTATGCTTAGATTTAGATTTTATGATAAATTAATAGCATGACAATGCAAACACTCTTAAAGAAGCATTTTTATAATTTAATAAAACAAATAGTATGCTCAACAATGCTCTTTGTTTTATCTATGTATTCTTTCAATATTTATAGCCAAGAAATAAATAAAGACGTTCAACTTCTTGAAAGAGATGAATGGCAGAAAGAATTTCTCAATCTTTTTGACCAAAAACGATATGAAGACAGTATTAAATTTGCAATTAGGATTGTTGAAATAACAGAACAAACTTATGGGAAAGAAAACTTCAAACTAATCACGCCTCTAAATAACCTTGCAAGTGCTTATTATATGGTGGATGATTTTGATCAATCTCAAGCAATATTCGAAAGATGTATCAAGCTAATCGAATTAAACCAAAACATCATCTCACCTGAATTAATCGTACCTCTGTATGGTTTTGGACTAACACTCAATCGTTTTGAAGAATATGCTAAAGCTACAAATATATTTGAAAGAGCATTAAGAATTAACCATGTTAATAATGGTTTCTATAATCTAGAGCAACTAAAAATACATGACTCATTGACTGAAAGTTATATTGGCTTGAGAAACTTTGAAAAAGCTAATCATCATCAAAACTTTCAAGTCTATGTAAATAAAAATCATTTTGGTATTTCAAATCCCATGGTGGATGAATCTCTAACCAAGTTAGCAAAATGGTATAAGAGATCTGGACAAATTTACTCAGAAAGAGAAATTCATAAAGAATTGCTTGAAAGACAGTCCAATCGAAATGAACAAAACCTAGGGCAGCTGATAGAAACTTATAAAAATCTTTCTTTCTCTCACCGTAGAGAAGGGATGGATATTTATCAAAGCTTGAGTCCTCTAAAAAAAGCATTAAAAATTATTAATAGCAATACAGAAACAGATCTTTATCTCAAGTTAGAAGTTTTATTAGATCTGGGAGATACCTACAGTAGTTTTGGTAGAGCTGAATCAGCTAAAAAAATCTACCTGGATTGTTGGAGCTTGATTGAAGAAGATCAAAACATTGAATCTATCGTTAAAAATCAGTTCTCAAAACCAATCAAGGTAAGAAATGTTATGATTCCTAAACAATACCCTATCAAAGCATCTGATGATGATAATCAAATGTATGAAACAGGATACATTGCTATCGAATACTCAGTTAATACTGAAGGAAACACAGAAAATATTGAAATTATAGAATCACAACCCAAACAATTAATTGATAAAATAGCTATTTCAGCTATTAGAAATACTATATATAGACCTGTATACATTGAAGGAATTCCTCAAGAAAAACCAAATATGCTCATCCGACATGAATTCAGCTATCCAATTAAAAATGAAGAAAATTTAGAACCGAAGGAAAAAGATAAACCATTAAATAATCCAATTGCTTGATATTATTTCACTTCTTTCATGCTTCCCGTTGAAATGAAAATCAATAAATATACAAAGCAGAAAAGTGCTGATACCCAACCAAAAGAATAGCTTCCAAAAATATCCATTGAGGTCCCTATAACGATTGGTCCACAAATTTCTCCTAAGCATAAAAAAAATATAAAACTGGCATTAGCCGATGTCAATGCTTGTCCCTTAAATTGATGGCCCAACATGGTTAACCCTAAAGAATAAAGGCTCATAATTGCTCCACCCAATATAAATAAAAGCATCACCCTTGGAAGAGGATATGAAAATATATAAGGCATAATAAACATCCCTAAAGTAGTAATCATTGTGATAATTATCATTAATCTTCTTTTACTCATTCTGTCTGCCATAAATCCAACTAAAATAGGCAATAATAATTCCCCACTGCCTAGCCAAGCGACGGTTCTAGAAGATTCTGAATAATTTAATTCATTTTGAAGAGCAAAAATAGGCAATAAAGAAGCTGTTCCAGCATAAAGAAAACCCATTACCCAACTTGATCCCATCAAACTGGGTGTTTTTTTAAAGTACTTAAAAAATGAAATATCTTCAACAACATCATGTTTGGGCCAATCTCGTATTGGCCATATAGGGACTGCTGCAAGAATTGCAATCGTTGCTGCCATATAGAAAGCTGTGTTGTAGTTTTCAACTGAAATCATAGACAATAACAACACACCCGTTATAAAGCCGAGTGATAATACTGAAGTATAAATCGCAATAATGATTCCTCGATTTTCATCTCTTGCATAAGAATTAATCCATATCTCGGTGATCACCCATATGATGGTTCCCCCTACTCCTAGCGAAAATCTCAAAAAGAACCAGATGAAAAGATTCTCTGTAAACGCCAGAGATACAAGAGATAAAGGAACCAAAACAAAGGCAAACTTAAGAATGGACAGCTGATCAAAATAATTAATTAATCTTGGTAAAAATGGAGTAACAATCACTGCAGCAAGAGCAGGCATTGCAGAACTCAGTCCAATCATGCTTGATGATACACCCCAAGTTTCAAGCGTTAATGAACCCAGAGGCATACTAACGCCAAAAGTAATGCCAGCTATAGCTTCAGTGAGCAGTATTAAAACAATTTTTTTATTAAAATTAAGTATCAAAATTACTCACTAAATTGGGCTTTATAGTCTGCTTTGCCTTTTTTAATTAAACTTAATAAGTCTTGAGAACGTCCACCGATAGTATCTGCCATTCTTTCTATTTGCCCTTGACTGGCCTTCTTCCATAATGCTCTTTGCTCTGTGTCTAATGAATGCACAATAATTCCCATTGCTTCCGCATTGCTTAAATCCTCTATCGCTTCAGCACGAAGCTGCTCTCTTGCGATCTCAACTTTTGGCCAAGCTTCTCCTATCACCTTTTGCTCATTGTTAGTCAAACCATCCCACCAAGCTTTTCTTGCTACCATAAGAGACATTCCAAGTGAATGTCGTGTCAGGGTATAATGCGGCGCTTCTTGTTCCTTTCCTGTCTTGACATAAAGTGCAATTGAATTATCTCCGGCTTCAATTAAACCTGTTTGAAGAGATTGAACAATCTCGCCGTAACCCATCGGAATTAAATCTGCACCAATGGCTTCAGCAAAATATCGTGAACTCAGACTTGCTGAAACACGGTAGCGTTTTCCTATTGCATCACTAGGCAATATGATTGGCTCTTTCCCATAAATGTTATGAAAACCAATCTCACTCCAAGCAATAAATTCCAAGCCATTTTCAGCCAATAATTCTTTATAAATCTCAGTGAGATAGTTATCAAAAATAAAATCTGCTTCTTTTTCATTATCAAACAGAAAAGGAGCATATAAGAGTGCTGTCTCTGGAATCAAAGTTGAAGTAATAATGGCTGAAAGATTGGCAAATTGAACTCTGTTTCTTCTTAATCCTGAAACAATATTCTCTTCAGAACCCAATTGTCCAAAGACAAGCATTTTAACCTTAGCTTCGGGTAATTCCTGCTCTACAGATTCTTTGAATTCTGAAAAATGCTGTGTACCAACAGTATTAGGTACTCCAGTTCCACCAACAGTCATTTCAAATGAATTAGATTGGTCTGCTGAGTCACAAGCAATCAGAAAAAAAAGAGATAGAGAAATCAATAATTTTCTTTTCATAATCATAACCTTTATTTACTTTCTTATATTGTCTCACCAGACTCCGTTTGCGTCTATGTCGGAATCCGCTAATATACAAATAAATATTTTAATTAATTGGCAAGGTATAAGCCCATGATCATACAAAAAAATTCTGTTGTTAAATCTTCTGAAATTACTCCTGAGAAGATCTATTTGAAACGAAGAAACCTTATTAAATCAATAGGAATGATTTCCACCATTGCTCCTTGGGGAATAACATTTGGACAATCTAAAGAGCCCCCCAAACCATTGACTGCTGCTAACTTTAAAACCAACTCTATGTACTCAACGTCAGAGCCAAAAAATACATTTGAAGACATTACAACCTATAATAATTTTTATGAATTTGGCATGGGCAAGACAGATCCTTATCAAAATAGTGGACGTTTTGAGCCTTCTCCCTGGACAATCAATATCACTGGTGAAGTCGAAAAAAAAGGGATCTATGACATTGATGATTTAATTGATATGAATACTCTTGAGGAAAGAATTTACCGACTTAGATGTGTCGAAGCATGGTCCATGGTAATTCCGTGGCTAGGAATACCATTAGCTAGCATCATTCAAAAATTAGAACCCAGTTCTAATGCAAAGTATGTCTCCTTTGAAACGGTTTATAGACCCAAAGAAATGCCAGGTCAGAAAAGACGGATATTAAACTGGCCCTATATTGAGGGACTTACTATGGCTGAAGCAATGAACCCATTGACAATCATTGCAGTGGGATTGTATGGGCGTGATCTACTTAACCAAAGTGGAGCACCCATGCGTTTAATCGTCCCATGGAAATATGGCTTTAAAAGCATTAAATCAATTAATAAAATACACTTTCAAGAGGCTCAACCGAAGACTAGCTGGAATCTAGCTGCTTCAAATGAATATGGCTTTTATGCCAACGTAAACCCAGAAGTGGATCATCCACAATGGAGTCAAGCTCGTGAAAGAAGAATTGGTAATAGCTTTTTTGGAACCAAACAACCTACATTGATGTTCAATGGTTATGGAGATGAGGTTGCCCATCTATACAAGAATCTCAATCTAAAAAAATATTTTTAATCCAACCTAGTGTTTAAACCATGCAGCTTATTGTTAAAGTTCTTACATTAATCAGCTTACTACCTTTTATTATTCTTAGCTGTAAGGGTTTTGGTTATTTCTCAGGTCTAGGTGCCAACCCTATTGAAACTATTATTCATTTTACCGGACAATGGGGTATAAGAATCTTGATAATAACTTTAATAATAACTCCCATTGGACATTATACCCATTATAAGTTATTCAATAAATTGCCCAAACCTCTGGGTTTGGTGTCCCTTTTTTATATTATAAATCATTTCTTAAGTTATGCCCTGATTGACCAAGGTGGTGATGTAAAAATAATTATCGTCGATATCATAGAAACACCCTACCTTATCGTTGGCTGGGGCGGCTTTTTATGTTTGTTGTCGATAGGCTTAGTTTCCTTTAAAAAACTGCAACCATGGTTCAATAAGAATAGATCAACTATCAGTGGCATTACCTATACTGGAGCAATACTAGGGGTATGGCATTTCTATTGGCAAACAAAAGTTATTGAAACAGAGCCAGTATTACTATCTGCGATCATGCTATTACTGACGGCCTGGAAGTTTAAAATTTCAAAAGATAAATCATAAAACTCGTTCAAGATCATCGATCAACCATTCAAATAATGCGTTTTCAAATCCTTTAGTTTTATAACTATGTTCTGATAAATCATTGTGTATTAAGACCACAATGTACTCTTGGCCAGACATACCTTGTACAAAACCAGCAAGGCTTCTTACGCCATCAAGAGTACCTGTTTTAAGTCGCATTCTGCCCTTCAACTGGGTTGAATTAAAACGATTAGATAGTGTTCCATCAACCCCTGATATCGGAAGTGAAGAGATAATGAGATCAGACATTGAATGTTGATATATTACTTGCAATAAACTTGATAAAGTATCAGGCCTGATCTTGGTAGATCTGGATAATCCAGATCCATTGTCGTAAAAATTTCTTCTAGAGTTTATTTTATTTTTCTTAAGAGTTTTTTTAATTACTTTTCTTGATTGCTTCAAATTATAATTAGATTTAGATTGCCCGATCGAAAAAAACAATTGTCTGGCAATAAAGTTATTACTGTCTTTTAAAAGATGGGGTAATAAATCCAAAAGTTTTATAGACTTAAAGTTCAATAATAGATCATCTGATTTATCAATATTAGCCTCACTGATATATCCAGAAATTGAACCTCCTGATTTTTTCCAAAGGTATGAGAAGAGTCCAAAAAAGAAATGATTTGTTTCTGTCACAGCAATATCATGAGTGTATTGATTGCATTGTTGTGGGTATTCACCAGACAGTTCAATAATAACCCTTGGAGGGTATGATTCTTGGATTAATTGATTAAAATTAACCTGTTCCCTAAAGTCAGCACATGAGCCATTCCCAATCTTAAGTTTATTGTCAAAATAAATACCATCTGGTAGAAAATCATATTCAATATCAATTTTATTTTTCTTAGCATTTTTCTTAACTACAAAATCAATTGTATTAAAGTTTGCCATCAAAGAAGCATGCATTACATTGTATGGACGCAAAGGGTCATTATCGAAATCACCTGATTTTATATTGCCTTTGGGAAATACCCTCTGATCTATGAGTAATCCATTTTCTATCGTATGTATTCCCATTTTTCTTAGTTTATGTATTAACTCTAAAAGCTTATCCGTAGTTAAAAAAGGATCTCCGCCACCCACTATGAGTAATTGATCTACAGTGCCATCATCAATGGAATCCGAAGCAAAAATTTTGGTATGCCATTGTGTTTCTGGACCCAGATAATCCAATGCAACAAAAGAGGTAAATAGCTTTGTGAGTGAGCCTGGACTTCTATATTTTTTAGAATTGAAATCTATTAGAGGTGCGCTAGAATCGACTTTCTGAATAATAATGCTTAAAGTTTCAGGGGGGATATTTTCTTGTTCGAGCATAAAAGCCAGTGGCTCTGGTAGCTGTTTTGCTTTGAGTAAATATGATGGATAAAAAACAAAGGAAGATAATAATAGAAAATTGAGTGAGATTGAGTTGTTTTTGATGCTTATCATCCGCATCTAATTATCATCCCTACTTATAATTTTTTTGCAAAGAAATTAAGGATTCTGATCCTGGACAAAGATCATCAAAAGGTATTTCATTTAAAGGCTTATTGACTGTATTCTCCATCTCAGTAAAGTCTGGAGTATTTTCATCAATATATAATAAGCCGGTAAGCATTTCTCCCTCGTCTGCTGCTTCTCGAATAACTCGGATAGAGTCACTCTTATTTAGAGGGCTGAACTCTTTTTCAGCCTTCCTTAATATGACTTTTCCACCCTCATGTAAATCAATCTCAATGGAACTACCCTGATCATAATCAATTTCAATTTCACTAAATGGTTCAATATAATCTGTATAAAGAGCTTCTCTTTTAGATTCTCTAGTGCTCATATAACTTTTTGTTGATCCTTCATGATCATTGAAAGTGACGCAAGGAGAAATCACATCCAACATAGCAAACCCCCGATGCATTAAACCTGCTTTTAGTAATGGTACCAATTGGTCTTTATCTCCTGAAAAACTTCGAGCCACAAATGTTGCACCAATTGATATCGCCACTTGACATGGGTCTATCGGTATTTGAACGTTGGGAGCGCCTTTTTTTGCTGTTGATCCTACATCAGCTGAAGCTGAGAATTGTCCTTTCGTAAGACCATAAACACCATTATTTTCAATCACATAAAGCATATTTAAGTTTCTTCTAATAGCATGTGTAAACTGCCCCATACCAATCGAAAGCGTATCTCCATCGCCTGATACTCCAATGCAGAATAATTCACTGTTTGCAGAGTGAGCGCCTGTAGCTACCGACGGCATTCTTCCATGCACAGAATTAAATCCATGGGATTGGCTTGCAAAGTATGCAGGTGTTTTCGATGAGCAGCCTATACCGCTTAATTTGATAAGTCGATGTGGTTCAATATTCAAATCAAATACAGTCTGTATAATGGCTCCAGTAATAGAATCATGACCGCAACCTGCACAAAGAGTAGACATCACACCTTCATAATCAGTTAAAGTCATTCCTAACTTATTTCTTAGAGCATTATCTCTGATGATTTTTGGTTTCTTAATATAACTCATGCTGCTTGACCTGCATTAATTCTGTCTTCAATCTTTTGAATAATATCTTTAGCAAAAATTGGTATGCCATTATAGAACCTTAATGATTCTAGCTTTCTTGGATCTATATTAGTTTCTGTAATTAACATATGGTGCAATTGACCGTCTCTGTTTTGCTCAATGACAAAGATTTTTTCATGCTGAGTCATAAATTTCTCAACTTGGTCATTAAAAGGAAAAGCTTTCACCCGTAAATAATTTAATGCTTGTCCTTGTTTTTTTAAAACATCTCTCGCCTCACGAATTGCGTCATTACAACTACCAATACTAATAATTCCAATTTTATTCTTCTTTGAATAACTTATATCAGGCTGAGGTACGAGAGTTTTTGCAGTTTCCCATTTAATCAATAAACGATCCACTACATCTTGATACTCAGCTGCATCTTCAGTATATCCACCTAATTTATTATGGCCTGAACCTCTGGTGAAATAAGCCCCTTTGGGATGTCTTCCTGGAATTGTTCTATAGGGAATACCATCACCATCCACATCAAGATAACGGTAAAAATTCTCCATATTATCCAATTCTTCTTTTCCAAGAACCTTGCCTCTTTTTGGCTGGTATCCATCTTCCCACTCTAAATCCTTAACCATCCAATCATTCATTCCAATATCAAGATCCGATAATACGAATACAGGAGTTTGTAGTTGTTCAGCTAAATTAAAAGCTTCGGTCGAAAGGTAAAATGCTTCTTCTGGATTTGCAGGGTAAAGGCAAACATGTTTAGTGTCCCCATGGGAAGCATAAGCACATGCCATAAGATCACACTGTTGAGTTCTTGTAGGCATACCCGTCGATGGTCCGGTGCGCTGAACATCAAAAACAACAGTCGGTATTTCTGTGTAGTATCCAAAACCAAGAAATTCTCCCATTAGTGAAATACCAGGACCACTTGTTGGAGTGAAAGATCTGGCTCCATTCCAACCTGCACCAAGTGCCATACCAATAGCTGCTAATTCATCTTCAGCCTGAATAATTGAGTAATTATTTTTTTCTGTTTCTTTATCTTTTCTAAGACTATGGCAATAGCCGCTAAAAGCATCCATTAAAGAAGTAGAAGGAGTAATTGGATACCAAGATCCTACCGTTGCACCAGCAAACACGCATCCCAATGCAGCAGTTGCATTGCCATCGATAATTATATGTCCATCTGTTTTATTAGATGTTTTTGCCCTAAAAATAAGAGGGCATTTGAAATTTTCTTTTGCGTAATTAAAACCCATATCCAAAGCTACTTTATTAGCATCAATAAGATGTTTTTTTGTACCAAAAGTATCCAATAACAATTGTTCAATTACAGCCATATCCATTTCTAGTAATGCCGACAATACACCAACATAGGCTGTATTTTTCATTAGAGTCCTGGAACGTGCAGTATCAAATGCCTCGTTGCACATTTTTGCAAGTGGCACTCCAAGAACAGTAATATCATCTCGAGTCATCAATTCTTTTCTTGGCCAAGATGAGTCATAAATGAGATAACCGCCTGGCTCTACTGAAGCCAAATCTTCTGCATAGGTTTGTGCATTCATGGCGACCATAATATCTACTGTTCCTGATGGTGATAAATACCCTTTCTCACTTGCACGAATCTCATACCAAGTGGGAAGACCTTGTATATTAGAAGGAAAATAATTTTTACCCACAACAGGTATACCCATTCTGAATATACTCTTCATAAACATGCCGTTTGCACTCGATGAACCGGTGCCATTAACATTGGCAAATTTAACAGTAAAATTATTATGGCTGGGTTTAGACATTACACTGCTTTCTTTGTTTCATTCTTATTGTTAGAATTAGCTTCATCCAAAGCATAAGGAACTTTCAAAGTAAATTTCTTCATGTCCCAAGCCGCAGTAGGGCATCTTTCAGCACATAAACCACAATGGATACAAACATCTTCATCTTTTAACATTACTCTTCCAGTTTGAGGTAAATCTTCCGAGACAAATAGATCTTGCTCTAGGTTATTTGCAGGAGTTTTAATTTTCTTTCTCAGGTTATCCTCTTCATCATTTTCAGTGATCATCAAACAATTTACAGGACATATATCAATGCATGCATCACACTCAATACAAAGATTTGCAGCAAAGTCAGTCTGGATATCACAATTTAAACAACGCTCAACCTCTTGTTGAAATTGTCTGGGCTCAAAGCCAAGCTCTACTTCGATATTAATATCTTTAAAACGTTCATTCATTGGAACCGTTGGAACTTCAAATCGATTCTCATAACCATAATCATTGCTATAAGACCACTCATGAATTCCCATTTTTGCTGTGACAAGATTCATTCCATATTCAAGACGATCAGTCATTGCTTCATTCTCACAATACTTATGGATAGAAATAGCCGCTTGGTGACCATGCTCAACAGCCTCAATAATATTTTTTGGACCAAAAGCAGCATCGCCACCAAAAAATACACCTTTAATAGTGGACTCATAAGTGACTGGATCAACAACTGGGACTTCCCATTGGTCAAACTCTAAACCAATATCTCTTTCAACCCATGGAAAAGAATTTTCCTGTCCGATAGCCAGTATCACGGTGTCACAAGGAATCACTACGTCATCAATTTTCTGAGAGACAAGCTTGCCTTTTTCATCTTTAGACCAGTCCAAAACTGAGAATCTCATACCAACTAATTTTCCATTTTCAACAACATACTCATCGGGAGAATGGTTAAGCATTAAATCAACATCTTCCTCTAGTGCGGGCTCCAATTCCCAATCTGATGACTTCATTCGATCACGTGTACCTCGATACATAACCTTAACATTATCAGCTCCTAATCTTAGTGAAGTTCTACAACAATCCATGGCAGTATTACCGCCCCCAATAATGAGCACTTTCTTTCCAACTGTATCAATATGTTCAAATGCCACTGATTCCAACCATGAAATACCAATATGAATTTGATTGCTATCCTTTCTTCCTGGCAAGTCTAGTTCTCTTCCTTTTGGTGCGCCTGTTCCGATGAAGAAAGCATCATAAGATTCAGTCAGTAATTCTTTCATACTGTCTATGGGATGATTAAGATGTAAATTAGCACCTTGCTCTACAATAATATTAAATTCTTCATCAATGACCTCTGGAGGGAGTCTAAATTTTGGTATATTGCTTCGGATCAAACCTCCCATCACTGGTAAAGACTCAAAAATATCGACTTCATAACCTAATGGCAATAAATCATTTGCAACCGTTAATGATGCACAACCACCACCAACGATGGCTATTTTCTTTCCATTTTTTTTCTTAGGAATATTGGGAAGTAATTGCTGAATATCTCCTTTCAGATCGCCTGCAACTCTTTTTAATCTGCATATTGCTACTGGTTCCTCTTCAACTCTTACTCTTCTACAGGCAGGCTCACATGGACGATCACATACTCTTCCTAAAATACCAGGAAAAACATTTGACTCTCTATTAATCATGTAAGCTTCGGTAAATTCACCCTGGGCAATATGTCTTATATATGCTGGTACATCTGTATGTGCGGGACATCCCCATTGGCAGTCAACTACCTTATGGAAATATTGAGGGTCTTTAGTATTTGTTGGTTGCATTGGTGTATTTTTTGCTGACGTTTGATTTATAAAACGTTATCTGTATACGAAAATTTAACTTTAAAAGCTTTCAGTTTCTTTATCTCCACAACCATTTAGCTATGTAGGAAGAAAATTAACATATCCTGTGAAGAAAAAAAACGATATTTTAATCCTATGAAATAATTCAAATCATTATTCAAATTCAATTTTCTTACCAGACGGTTGTGTCAAAATTTTTCCATGGTTATAAACTAATTCTCCATTAATAATTGTCATATTAATCAAAGAGTTAAATGTTTTTCCTTCAAATGGAGACCAAGCACATTCATACAGTAAATTATCTTTCGTAACTGTGGTGTTTTTATTTAAATCAACTAGAACTAAATCAGCCCAATAGTCTTCCCGAATAAATCCGCGATCCTTAATGCCATAAATACGAGCTAGCGAGTGACTGGTTTTATCTACAATAGTTTCTAATGTCAGTTGGCCTTCTCGATAGAAATCCAAAAGAAGCAAAAGTGAATGCTGAATCAATGGCAATCCGGAAGGACAGTCTGGATAGGGTTTTTCTTTTTCATCAATCGTATGGGGCGCATGATCCGTTGCGATAACATCAATAACATTATTATTTAGTGCCTGCATTAGTGATGAACGATCTCTGGATGTTTTAACCGCTGGATTACAAACAATTTTTGAGCCCATTGTTTCATAATATGAATCATCGTAATACAGATGATGCACGCATACTTCTGCTGTAATTCTTTTTTCTTCTTTTGATAGCGGCTCAAAAAGACTCAGCTCTTTCTCTGTCGTTAAGTGCAAAACATGTAATTTACTATTGTGTCTTCTAGCTAAATCTACAGCTTTAGAAGAAGATTTATAGCAAGACTCAACCGATCTAATATTTGGATGTTCAGAAACTGGTATCTTACCATCGGGATATTTTTTTCTTACTTCAGCTAAATTTCTATTGATAGTAGGGCTGTCTTCGCAATGTGTTGCAATCAGCATAGGGCACTCTGAAAATATCGATTCCAATGCATCATCATCATCGACTAAAAGATTACCAGTTGACGCTCCCATAAAAACTTTTACACCGCATGCATCATTCTTTTCAAGTCGTTTTATTTCTTCCAAGTTATTATTACTCGCCCCTAAATAAAAAGCATAATTGGCATAAGCCTTATCTTTTGCGATTGCATACTTTTCCGATAATAACTCCCTATTCAAAGTAGGTGGATTAACATTTGGCATATCCATAAAAGAAGTAACTCCCCCAGCTATAGCTGCTGCTGACTCTGACAAAATTCCACCTTTATGGGTCAATCCTGGCTCTCTAAAATGAACCTGATCATCAATCAGTCCAGGTAAGAGATATTGACCATTTGCATCAATGACTTTCGTTCCGTCTTCGAGTTTCAAATGAGGAGTGATTTTTTTGATTCTGCCATTAGATATAAGAATATCCTCTTGACGGATAGAGCCTTCATTAACAATATTTGCATTGATTATTGCGATAGAATGATTTTTCATAGGAACTATTATAACAGTGTTCGCATTTATTGGTTTTAGTGATCACTCATTTTAAGAGAAAAAATATGCATCAAAACAACAACACTTTTTTCTATGGATGGTATGTTGCTATATCCTGCAGTCTTGTCTACTTCTTTGTTAATTCAATGACTCTGTTTGTTCCACAAAACCTATTTCCAACCTTTATCGATGAGTTCTCTCTTAGCCGTGAAGAAGTGAGTCTGACAGTTCGCAATACACTTTTATTTGCAGCGTTCCTGTCTCCACTATCAGGTATCTTAATAGACAGATATGGGGTGACCATTGTTATGAGAATCGGCATTATTATAATGGCCCTTACGTATAGCTTTTATCCTTTTGCAAGTTCTATTGAGACGCTCTATCGACTACACATTTTAATGGCTGCTGGACTTGTAATGTCAGGCTTAGGACCAAATGTAATTATCGTCTCAAACTGGTTTAACAAACATCGAGGGAAAGTTGTTGGTATGGTTGTGGCAAGCTCAAGTCTGGGTGGTGCGACTTTACCCTTGCTGATTTCGCCAATAGTCAATAACCCTGAATGGGGTTGGAGATGGGGCTTTGGACTTCTTTCAATATTCTTTTGGATTTTTGCAGTTATCCCAGTTTATAAAGTCATTCGGTCCTCACCAGAAGCAATGGGACTCCGTCCAGATGGTCATCAAGAAACCTCAATTGATAGTGCAGAAAGTCAATTATTACAATCAACAGAAAATAAAGATAAAACAGAATTTAAAGATGCACTTTTTTCAAGAGCCTTATTTTGCTTAGGTATTGGCTCAGCATGTTTATGGTTTGCAATTCAGGGGCTGAATAGTCAAATTAGGATATTCTTTGAACTAGACGTTGGGTTCACGGCTCAACAATCTGTTCTTCTATTTTCAATAATCTACTGGTTTAGCTTCATAGGAAAATTCTCCTTTGGAGCTTTAAGTGATAGGTTGCCTAAAAGGACTGTTCTTTTCATAAGCTCTTGTGTGCTTTTTTTAGGATCTTTATTGCTATTTGAAATTTCTGGAAATGAACTGATTTTGACCAATAATACTATGCAATTGAGTCTCTTCACTATCTTCTTTGGGCTTGGCTTTGGTGGAAGTTTTAGCATGATTCAACTGGTTGCAGTAGAAACCTTTGGCAAAAAATATTTAGGCCGAGTACTAGGTATTATCAGTATGATCGATGGTTTAGCAGCTGCAGGTGCAACGCAATTATTAGCTTCCATGGCTGACGATGCTGCTGGCAGCTATCTTGGTGCTTTTGGATTGGTTGCCATAGTCACCTTGATAGGAATTATCAATGTATTTTTTATCAAGCCGATAAAAATTAAATCAAAATCAACAGAAGATTTGTCATAACCTATTATTAGCGTTAGTCTTTTATTAGAGAGTCAAGAAAATACAAGGACAAAGCGTATGTGGATCAGAAAATTTCATAAAGATGATGATAAAGATACCAGATCTCCAATACCGACACAGGTAGTATCAAATGAAGAGTTTGTTCCTCGAGCACAAACCGTACTACAAAAAAAAGTTGAGAGCTTGATTCAAAGTCTTGCTGAAAAATGCAGTAAAAAGATAGGCTTAACGAGAAGAGATTTTCTAAAAACTACCAATGGAATGGCTGTTGCTTTTGTAGCCATGAATCAAGTTTTTGGAGAATACTTTAATGTGCAAGCAGCAGAAATGACTGATCCAGAAGCAATTAAAGAATTATGGCCAAAAAAAGAATTTGTGTTTGATGTCCAGACTCATCATGTAGCAACAGGCAAAAAAGAGCCCTTAGGTTTTAGAGTTATGGCTTGGCCCTTCAATGAAGAATTGAAAGGCAAAAAACCACAAAAAGGAGACCTTCATTTTAATAATTATGTAAAAGAAGTTTTTCTTGATAGTGATGTTTCGGTTGCTTGTTTGAGTGGAGTTGCATCCAAAGTATTGGATGTCATTAATGTTGATGAGATGGTTGAGGCAAGAAATACTGTCAATGCAATGTCTGGCTCTGAAAGAATGGTATGTCATGGTCCCATTGCCCCTTATACGCCTCACTTTCTTCAAGAAGCTGAAAGACAGGCATTGAACTTAAATATAGATGCTTGGAAATTCTATCCAGGTGTATTCAATACAGCGGGAGAATATAATTGGTGGTTGGATGATGAAAAAGTGATCTATCCATTTTATGAAAAGATTCAAGAATGGGGAAAAAATATTGTTTGCGTGCATAAAGGGCTTCCTTTTATGAGACGTTTAAAACCAGGACAATCTGATCATACTCATCCCAGAGATATAAAAAAAGCCTCCTTGGATCATCCAGGAATCAAATTTGTTGTCTACCATTCTGCTTTTAAAGATGAAAATCAATACCTCTCTCCAGAAAATGAATACCTTGATGAGACAGCCTATCTGCCATATACATCTGATTTGTGCAAAGACAGAATAGAAAATCCAAATATGACCAATGTCTATATGGAACTTGGTACTTCATTTGGACATACAGTCATCACTCATCCTAAAATTTGTGCTCATTTGTTAGGCCAAATTATTCAAGCTTTTGGAGTAGATCATATTTTATTTGGTACAGATTCTATCTGGTGGGGTTCACCACAATGGCAAATTGAAGCCTTCAGAAGATTTCAAATTCCTAAAGAGATGCAAGAAAAATTTGGTTATGCAGCTATTAGTGATCAGGATAAAGCTAAAATCCTCGGACTAAATGCAGCCAAACTTTATGGAATCGATGTTGATGAAAGAAGACAACAGATTCTGACTGACCGAATGAGTAAAATCAAAGAAATCTATCTTGCTGAAGGAGGTTCCCCTAGCAATAATATCTATGGATGGGTAATGAGTTAAAGCTAAGCAGTTAATTGAGATCCAAAACTTTCCCATCTATGCTTTGTTCAATCTTAATTCCTAAAATTTTAGCAACAGTAGGCATCACATCTACTTGATTAATGGGGCCTAATTCTTGTGGTTTAACGCCCGCTCCCATTCCATAAAAAATTGCGTGCATATCACTCATTTCTGGTGAATAACCATGCATTCCTTTTGGTTTTCCAAAGCTAGAAAACATATTAGGTGCTTGGGTTATTAACACAATATCGCCAGTTCTTGTGGGATGATTCATATGAAATGAATGTGGTAAATCTTTCTTTTTGTATGCTTTGATATGTTCTTGATTGTTAAAAAAACTCAATGCCTCATTGATATCCTGATCTTCTACAAAAAGATGAGCTACTGCTGGCCCTTCCGATAACTTAGCTTTAATGCTAGATTTTTGTAGCAAAGACCTTAAATCGATATAATTATTAACTGCAGTCATGCCATGATCACTAACTACGAAAATTGTTACATAATCCCAAGCATTTCTTTCATCAATTTCACTTAAAAGTGAATTTAATAATTTATTTTGACGCATCATTTGATTATCTATATCAATACTACTCGGCCCTTGTTGATGTGCTAAGTCATCCGTTCCATCCCAGTAACTCATGATCAGTCTTGGCCTTTTCTCATCATCCATATCCAGCCAATCCAATATTTGTCTAATTTTGATTTCTTCTTTAATACTCGCATCAAAAGGTGCCTTTCTATAACTGGCGCCAACACCATTCCAATCTGTTTCTGATCCCACCCAAAAGAAGACTGCAGATCTGATATCTTGCTGTTCTGCTAATACCCAAATTGGAGCAATATCGAGCCAATTAGCATCCGCATCATAACTAAAATCTCCTTTGACTTTATCAAAGAAAGAATTATGGATAATGCCATGTTTATCGGGATATACTCCGGTTGCCAAAGTGACATGTGCTGGATAGGTAGTGGACTGATATACCGGCCTTAAATATTCTGCTCTAACACCACTTTTATCCATTCTTTTGAATGCTTCTAGATCATTTTTTTCTGCAATATCATATCTCACTCCATCCATAGAAATAATAATCACAGTTGATTCTTTCTCAGCACAAACTCCCAAAGAAATGAGAGTTATGCTTAATAATGCCGATTTTAGAAATGTCATAGTTGTGTTTATTCAGGCTTACGAAAACGGAGTGTAAAACGATCGCTTTCACCAATACTTTTGTAATCCGCTTTTTCATCATCGCTTAGATTGCGATATGTTGGTGCGAGAGTCCATACGCCTTCTCGATGCTCTTTATTATCTTTTGGATTAGCATTAATTTCAGAAGACTCCTCAAAAATAAAACCTGATTGTTCTGCAAGAGCAATTGCAAATTCCTGATTGACATACCCTGATTTTGCTTTTGGATCTTGAGTGATTGATGAATTTCCTCGATGCTCTACCACACCTAAAATACCTCCGGGTTTGAGCACTTTATAGAATCCTTTAAACATCATCTCAGTTTGTCCACGAGCCATCCAATTATGAATATTTCTAAACGTCAATACCATATCCACTGAATTAGTTTCTGCAATCTCTATTCGATCTGGTGCCTCAAGTACTCCGTGCTTAACATTACCATAAAGATCTGGATATTCATCCAGCTTGTTTTGAAATCGCTTTGCCATCTTGCCAAAATACTCATTGTCTGTATTCACATCAAACGAAGCTGAAATATACTGTCCGGAATCATTGAGATAGGGTGCTATGACTTCGGTATACCATCCAGCAGATGGCCATACTTCCACAACTGTCATCGTCTTTTCAAGACCAAAAAATTCCAGTGTTTCTTTTGGATGTCTGGCTTCATTTCTTATTTTATTTTGATCAGAACGATGCTCCCCTGAAATGATCTCATCGAGTGACTGTGCCACAGTCACAGTAGTAGGAAAAATAAATTGAAAGAATAGAATTGCAAAATAAACAGACTTAGAGATATAGCTCAACATATTAAACTCCTATTGATTTTATTGAGGTTTAGTTCTTTTTCTAGTCACAACAGCCAGTATTGGTGCTAAAACTAAACCAGCTACAAAACCACCAATATGAGCACCAAATGCAATACCTCCACCTGAGCCTGCATTAGCACCATTAATTAATTGCAATACAAACCAAAAGATTAAAACAACATAAGCTGGCAATCTTAAAATCTGAAGAAAAAATCCAAAAGGAATAGCTACCTTGATCTTTTTCTTTGGAAAGAAAACAACATAGGCACCTAAAACACCAGAAATTGCACCACTGGCTCCTATCATTGGGATTGTAGAACTGGGTTCAGGAAGAGCTTGCGACAGAGCTGCTACAATGCCACAAATAAAATAAAAAAGCAGGAAAACTGGCTTACCTAAGATGTCTTCAATATTGTCTCCAAAAATCCATAGATAGAGCATATTTCCTGCCAAGTGCATAAAGCCACCATGTAAGAACATAGAAGTTAATAATGTCATTTGAGGGCTAACCCATCTTAATTCTGTCGGTAGTGGCGTATTTTGAATTAAGCTGGCAGGTATAACACCCAGAGCAAAAATGGCTTTTCCTCCATCTGTACCAAGACTGAGTTGCCAGATAAAGAGCAGACAACAAAGAGTAATTAAGGCGATTGTTAAATAAGGCTTTGAATGAGTTGGATTGTCATCGGCCAAAGGAATCATTTTGGATACCTGCAATTGGGTTTTCTTTCTACCTCATTATAGGCTGCTAATGCTTTGGATAATTGGCTAGACAAACCTTTAATTCGAGTCGAGGAAGAAGGATGAGAGGACACAAATTCCAGATTAGGTCTTTTGCCTTGATCTTGCATTTTCTTCCATAAGCTCAAACTTGATAATGGATTAAAGCCAGCTCTTGCCATAAACATAATTCCCGAAGTATCTGCATCATTTTCTTGCTTCCTACTGAATGGTAAGTTCAGGCCATAAGTCGAAATCATCTGGGACATTGTGTTTATTGCATTCATCTGATTGTTGACTTCATAAAGATCGTTTTGTGTATAAATAGGTTGATTTGCTATATTTCCAGCAACCACAGCAGCCCCAATAGTAGTGCCAATTTTAGTTCTCATATCTCGCTTAGCTCTTTCATAAGAATGTTTATTTGTCACATGTGCTATTTCATGGCCAATAACAGTTGCAATTTCATCTGAGTTTTCAGCAACATCAAAAATACCAGTATAAACACCTAATTTACCTCCAGGCATTGCAAATGCATTTACTCCTGGATTCTCGAACAATTCAATTTCCCATTCATTAGATTTGTATGGCTCATCTAAAGTTCTAATAATGTTTTTTGCAACGCATCGAATCAGAGTTCTTTTCGATAGATCTCTTGAAATAGGCAATTGACTGGTCATTTGCTCCCATTGCTGTTCGGATTCAATCTGTATTTCTAGCTCACTTATCAATAATGCTGGTTCTGCTACTCTTGCTCCAATAAGCAGCAAGATTATCCATGTATATTTTTTTAAGAATATTTTTTTAACTAACATCGTTTTGGTTTTTTTGATAATTATAAAAAGCTCTTTCAGCCCGATAACTGGAACGTACTAAAGGTCCTGCTACAACTTCATCAATACCAATAGATCTTCCAATTTTTTCAAACTCTTTAAACTCTTCCGGAGTCACATAACGAACTACGGGTATATGATTCTTGGTAGGACTCAAGTACTGTCCCATGGTCAATATACTGACGCCTGAAGCCTGTAAATCTTCCATTGTAGTAATCACTTCATCACGACTTTCTCCCAGACCTAGCATCATTCCGGATTTAACAATCACATTTTTGTTATGTGCATGACTCAGTAGCTTGAGTGTTTGTCGATACCCAGCTCTTGGATCACGAACAGAAGGAGTCAATCTTTCAGTCGTCTCTATGTTATGAGAAAAAACATCCAGTCCGCTCTCTATGACTGTGTCCAAGAATAAAAGGTCGCCCTTAAAATCAGGCGATAACACTTCAATCGTAATTTTAGGTTGGAGGGTCCTTATCTCTTCGACTGTTTTTGCAATATGTGTGCTTCCTCCATCCTGTAGATCATCTCTATCCACTGAAGTTAAAACCACATAATCTAAATTCATAAACTTGACAGTTTTAGCAGTATTAATCGGTTCATAGGGATCTAGCCACCCTTTAGGATTACCAGTATCGACTGAACAAAAATGGCAAGCTCTCGTGCAAATCTTACCCATTAACATAAGTGTAGCTGTCTTATGATTCCAGCATTCACCTATATTAGGACACTTGGATTCCTCGCAGACTGTACTCAGGTTTAATCTATTAACTTGGCTCTTTAGTGCATGAAAGTTTTCTCCTTGAGGAAACTGAACTCTAAACCAATCAGGTTTATTCAAGATGATATCTTGATCGACAGCACCGCTTTTTTTAACGCCATCTTTAATCGCAACAATACCACGATTATCTTTGTACTTTAAACCACTTTGCAGTGAGTTTTTATTTAAAACTTCCATCATTAATTTATACGATCATATTTCAAATTTAATATACCAATAAATCAGTTACTTCGGATAAATTATTCAAGGCATATGTAGGTTCAGACAAATCAGTTGGCCAAACTTCATTATTTCGATTTAACCAAATTGTATCCATTCCTGCTTTTTGAGCTCCCATCACATCATTCATTGGGTCATCCCCAATATGGATCATTTCTCTGGGTTGCACTCCAAAAAAATCTATAGCTGATTTGAAAATTTTTGGATGTGGTTTGGCGACACCAATATCTGCAGAATAAAAAGACTTTTTAAAAAAATGGCCAATATCCATTTTTTCTAACTCAGCATTACCATTGGTAATGGCTGCTAATATATATTTTTTTTCTAGCTCTTCTATAGCGGGGATTGTATCGGGGTAATAATTAATTTCATTCCTAGCTTTTCTGTAAACCACCATAGCTTCAGAAGCCATACTATCAGGGTATCCGGAAGACTGAGCTAATTGTATTAATAGTGCAGTCCTTACAAAAGTAAGATCATGGAGCATGTCTTTATATTGCTCTAAAATAGGTTCTCTAAAGACCTGTATGTCTTCTTGTGAATACTGATTCGTAAGTTTAGGATAGTGAACTTTAAGCCAATGATACAACTCATTTTCAGCATGAATAATAGATGGTTCAACAGGCCAGAAAGTATTATCTAAATCAAAAGTTACAACGCTATATTTTTTCATACAATAGATATTATGTTAGGAATAGAGATTAATGAGAGTCTATAATTATACAGCTATGGAAAAAAAAAGAGAGCGCTATAAGTTATTAAAAAGCCAGCTTTATGCTTCTGCTTTATTTCTATTGCTGTTTGTCTCAATAGTGGAGTCTAAAGATAAATACTTAGAAGAATTGATACATATTCCAGTTAGTATTGAAAACAATCTAGGTGAAAAAATCGAATTCAAAGCCTATATTGCTCAAAATTATAAACAAAAAAGAAAGGGTTTAATGTACATAGAAAATCTCCCAGAAAATGAAAGCATGCTCTTTCACTTCAATCCTCCAAGAGATGTTTCTATGTGGATGAAAAATACTGTAATTAGCCTTGATATCATCTTCCTTGATAGCAACAAGAAAATTATCAAAATCCATAGAAATGCCGAACCAAAATCTTTAAAAAGTATACGATCGGTAAAAAAAGCAGAATGGGTTCTAGAGATTAATGCGGGACTGTCTGAAAAATATAAAATAGATATCGGCAATATCGTTAGTTTCGAAGTACAAAATACCCTTAATTAGAACTAAATAAATTCATATATTTATTAATATTACATATATATATCAATAGTTTATTTGATATTTTTGTTTTTATACAACAATTAGTTGATCTTGAATGTTTTCGTTATGTTCACTATTGAAGGATAATTCTCTTCAATTAACTTTTATAAAAGGAATTAAGTTAAATGAATAAATCAAAACTATTAGGCTTTGTTTTATCGTTCTTTGTACTAACTATTGGATCATCAGCTTTTGCTGAAGATGGAACCAGTGGTACTTTGAATGCTAAAGTTATAAGCGCATCAGGAAATTCCATCTCTGGAGCTTCGATCTCTGTTAGTTCGTCTTCAACAGGCGTAAGCAGATCTGCTTCTTCCGATTCAGATGGTTCCGCAACCTTACCACTACTTGCAATTGGTTCATATAATGTGACAGTTTCTGCAGGTGGTTTTCAAACATTAAGTGACACCATTACTGTGGATCTAGGAAACACTTCATACAATTTTGTATTGAGTTCTGGAGACATGGAAGAAATGACTGTCACAGGTGTACAACAAGTGAAAGATTTTGACTCTACAACCACTGGAATTAGTGTGGATGTTGATGAGTTGATGAATACTACACCTGTTGCAAGAAATATTACTGCTATTCAGTTGCTTGCTCCAGGAACTCAAAGTGGTGACTCTGCATTTGGTAATCTGGCTTCAATTGGTGGTTCTTCACCAGCTGAGAATGTTTATATAGTTAATGGCTTAAACACCACTAACTTTAGAAACTTTACAGGTTCATCTTCAGTACCATTTGAATTCTATGACCAAGTAGAAGTTAAAACTGGTGGTTATCAAGCTGAGTTTGGTAAAGCCACTGGTGGTGTTGTAAACGCTGTAACAAAAAGTGGAAGCAATGATTGGGAATTTGGTTTTAATGTCTCTTACTACGCTGACAGTCTTTATGAAGACAAACCTGATACCTATTCTTCTAGAAATCAACTTGATGAAAGAGATTTGATGGAGACTAACGCATGGGTTAGCGGTCCAATCATCAAAGATATGTTGTTCTTTTACCTTTTAGTAAGCCCAGAAGATAATGAGTATGTAGATACAGGTCTTACCCAGCAATATGTTTATAAAAGTGATGAAACATTCTTTGGTGGTAAATTAGACTTCTACGCTGGCGATAGAGTTCACCTTGAATACACTTACTTCAATGATGATGCTAAAAATGTTGAAGATACTTATTCCTATGATGCTGCTACAGGCGCCACTTCTTTAATTGGGCCAAGTTTTTATAACATCGGTGGTGACAATCATATTGGGAAAGCATCTTTTCTAATTACGGATAATTTAACCGCAGCTGTGACTTACGGTAGCAACGAGTACAACAGAACTACCTCTGGAGCTAATGATGCTGAGCCAGCCTGTTACCTCCATCCATCTAGTGCACAAAACCCAGGATCTGGTTGGTTGCCATGTGGTAATTGGACAAACTTTAGTATCAGTGTGGGTGACGATGAAAGAGAAATCATTCGTTATGATATCGACTACTATGTTGGCAAACATCATATTCGACTTGGTTTTGAAGAAGAAGAGTTAACTGCAGTTGATAACACTATCAACTCTGGTGGTGCGTACTACATGTACTTCAACTCTCCTTCATACGCTAGTTTTACTGGAAACAGTGTGGCTGGTCAACCTTATGTCAGACATAGAACATATATCAATGGTGGTTCGTTTGAGACCAATCAAGAAGTTCTATACCTACAAGACAGTTGGCAAGTTTCTGACCAATTGCAGGTAAACGCAGGTATCAGACGTTCAAGTTATGATAATAAAAATGCTAACGGTGAAACGTTTGTAGCTACGGAAGACCAAGATGCTATTAGATTAGGTGTTACTTATGATATCGACGGTGATGGTAATCGTAAAATCTTCGCGTCCTACGGTGAGTACTACCTTCCAATTGCTGCCAACACCAATATCAGAATGGCCGGTGGTGAAACTTATATTCATGATTTCTATGAAACCACTGCTGATCAACATGGTTCTGCTACACCAGTATTTGGAACTTTGGTTAATTCAACTGTGTATGGTGACGGTTCAGTTGCAGATACTCGATCAACCACAGATACCTCTCTAGAGCCTATGTATCAAGAAGAGTATATCCTTGGATTTGCTCAAACTCTTGAGAGTGGCTTTCTAGAAGGATTTGATCTTGGTATTACATATACTTCAAGAGAACTCGCTTCAACGATTGAAGACGTTGCGATTGACGCAGCTGTTCTTGCGTATTGTACTGCGAATGGTATAGCTGGTTGTGAAGATGATTGGACTGGTTTCCATCAATATGTGCTAACTAATCCTGGAACAGATATGAACGTATATCTTCCAGAATTAAGTAAGTATGTTACTTTATCAGCTGCAGACCTTAACTATCCTGAGGTTAGCAGAAAGTATAAAGCGATTGTCATTGCCCTTGATCGACCATTTGATGGTGATTGGGGTTTAAATGCATCCTATACTTGGTCAAGCACTAAGGGTAACTATGAAGGTACTGTTAAGTCTGATAATGGACAAGACGATGCTGGTATTACTCAAGATTTCGACCAACCAGGTCTTACCGATGGTTCATACGGTTATCTGCCAAATCACAGAAGGCACTTACTAAAAGTTTTTGGAACAAAATCAATTAGTGAAAAGCTGACTGCAGGTATGGCATTTAGAGTGGAATCACCAAGAAAATTCGGTTGTATAGGAACTCATCCTACGGATGTTTTTGCAGCTGATTATGGCGATTCATCATGGTATTGTGACGGAAAACTCACTCCAAGAGCGAGTGCGTTTGAAAGTGATACAATTGTTAACCTTGATGCGTTATTAACCTATCGCGTTTCTGATCGATTTGTTTTCAGACTTGATGTGTTTAATATCTTGAATCAAAACAATGTAATCGACTTGAATGAGTACGGCGAATCAGGTGGAGCACCAAATCCTAACTATCAATTGCCTACCAATTACCAAACTCCGAGAAGAGTAAGGCTTGGAATGCAATTTGATTTTTAAGATATAGATTTTTCGAAATCAAATAATAAGAAAGGGTGCTATGTATATAGCGCCCTTTTTTTATAGAGGGCCTTTTCTCAATATTGCCCACCATCGTGCAATATTAATCAAACTCATAAGAGAAGCAGCAACATAAGTCATCGCTGCTGCCGTCAATAGTTCCCTTGCGTGTGGCTCATCACCTTCCTTTAAAATATTACCCTCCTCCAACATAGGCAAAGCTCGATCAAAGCTAGCATTCCATTCTGTCGGTAAAGTCACTAAATGAATGACACTTGAGATACCTAGAGTTAAAAATCCACCCAAAAACATAATTAAACCCGATTGAGGTATGCGAGTTAATAAGGTGACAATGGGTGCCGCAATTAATATCAAAGCTCCAAAACGCTCTGCAGGTGCCATTGCTTTAACCAATATTGTTCTAAGCTTAAAAGGATTATATCCTGTTGAGTGTTGATGAGCGTGCCCCACTTCGTGAGCAGCAATAGTAATAGCTGACAATGAACCAGATTCCATTTTATCTGCAGTTAGCCGCACAGTTCTTGAACTCGGGTCATAATGATCACCGAGCTCTGTAGACTCCACCTCTACTTCCTGGAGATTTAAAGCATCAAGCAATTTTCTAGCAAATGTTGCGCCAGAGAAATCGTATCTATCGTTGGGCTCGCTGTACTTCTTTATCGTTCGAGTGACCCATAAAGATGGGCCAATGATAATAATTAAAACTATAACTATCAGTATGAGGTAGGACATACAGTCTATTATTGAATACGTTTTACTTTAATACTTGAATTAAATCCCTCTACAGTAAGAATGTATGAGCCCAGCATTCCTTTGCGAATTCTCACTTTAGGATTATCCAGTTTTGCAGTGAGCATTCCATTGCTTGACTGTTTCCAAACTTGTCCATTTTGTAGGACAAACTCAGTCTTTCCTGACCATCCATTAAATACCCCTTTGATATTAGTGTTGATTTCATCTGGTTCATTCAAATCCTTGGGTTGACCAAAGCCCTCTTCTAGGCTTGGATCATTTTGTTTATCATCTGGTTCTATGTCATTTGGTTCTTTTACTGGATTCGTATTCTCAACTTGGCTTTCTTTCTTTTGAGATCTTCCTAAATTAAATAATCTTTTCTTCGTCTTGACTGCAGTTTTCTTATTGGTTTGATTGGAGATACGGTCATAACATTGGAGGCGAATGAGTGATACTTTAATTATTTTACACTCATCCAATTGTTCGCTTAATGATTCAGCCAATCCAGTGTTAGTGAAAACTGAAAATAGGAACACTAAAGATAATGCATATAAATTTCTAGAAGAATATTTCATTCTGATAAACCCTTAATTGATAGTTCATCATACAGCCAGTGTCAATGAGTTCAATAATTATCATTGACCTCTTGTTAACCTTCATTTGATCATCTGTGTATATAATAAAGTTGTATAATAACAACAAATAAGCTCTATTCTCTGTAAATAAAGGTAATACTTTCTACTTTTCAATGAATGTAGGTAAATTTTGCCTTGCTTATATCATTGATATAAATGAGAATGTCAGAATAGCAGAAAATGAATAACGTATTTATCAATAGCTGATAAGCACTTATTCAGTCATGCAATGTATTAATAAATATGAGGATCTATCAATGAAGGTTAACCTTTTAGAAAAAGTAACAGGGTTTTTTGTTGCTTTAAGTATTACAGCAGTTATTTTTGTCACTCCTGTAATGTCACAAGAAGAAGATGAAGATGCAGCTGAACTCGGTAAAATAGAGGTCACTGGTTCTCGTTTAAAACAAACAGATATTGAAACTGCTCAACCAGTAACAGTGATCACACGTGAACAAATTGCTTTGTCTGGCTTTGCTACTGTAGCAGAAGTACTTCAATCAACGCCTTACAATTCATTTGGTTCATTCAAAGAGACTTCTGGTTATGCTAATGGGCAAGCCGTTGTTAATGAAATTTCACTAAGAGGATTAGGTTCGGCCAGAACATTACTTCTTTTGGATGGCAGAAGAGTATCCTCCACAGGTGGCTCTGGTGGTGCTGCATCGAACTTAAATCAAATACCAACCTCAATTATTGAAAGAGTGGATATCTTAAGAGATGGTGCATCAGCAATTTATGGCTCCGATGCCATTGCTGGAGTAATTAATATTATTACACGAAAAGATTATGATGGAATGGATATCTCCGTATCACAAGGTAAACCTAATCAAAAAGGATCTGAATATAATAGTGCTAGTATCACTGGCGGAACCTCTAATTCTAAAGGTAATACATTCTATACCATTCAACATTATGATAGAAAACCACAATACTACAGAGATATAGATTATGCTGACTCAGCTTATGATTATGAAGGGTTTTCATCCTATGGTTTTCCTGGTAGTTTTTGGTCTGATTATTTTGGTTATGTAGCGGATTCTCGATGCCCAGATGTGCCTGTAGGATCTAATGCGGATGATGGAACAAACTCGAGTTCAGACTATCCCAATTCTTATAAATGGTACCCTTTTGCAGGTGCAGGTTATGGGCCAGCATATGATGCTATGACTTTGTGTGGATATGATTTTGCAAGAGATATCATTTCCATACCATCAGCTGAGAGAAACTCTATGCTGATGAAATCGTCTTATGACCTGAGTCCTGATGTGACAATGAACACAGTACTTATGATTTCACAAAATGAAGGTATGTCGCGATTTGCTGGAACACCGGTAAGCCCCGCTCCAACAATGCAAGCAGACAATCCCAATCATCCACTCATAGGTATGGGATATAACTGTAGTGCTATAGACTGTAAAGAAGTTGATGTTTTTATTCGATCGGTTCCAAATGGTACTAGAGATAATCATATCACTGAAAATATACAAGATTTAAGACTTGGTTTTGAAGGTATCTTCGATATCTTAGGTGGAGCCAATTGGGAAGTTAATTTTCAAGTTATGAATAATAAAATTAATAATATTACTATGAATCTTGTTAATAAAACCATTCTACAAGGCATGATTGATGCGGGTGAGCTTGATATTTTTGGTGTTCATGGCACTACATTTGATGAGCTTGTACCGTTAATGAAAAAAGCCAATCACACAAAGATCTATACAGCAGAAATCAAATCTCAAACTGCTGATTTCTTAATGAGTTTCGATGTGGGTGAATTAGCTGGTGGACCTGTAGGTGTTGCTATGGGTGCGGATTATACTCAAACTTATTTTGAGCAAGTAAATGATGCTGCATCAAAAGCACTGCTTATTGCAGGAACAGCTGGTGGAGATAACATCAAAGCAGATCGAAGTAGAAAAAGTGCATTCTTCGAAATAGGATTGCCTTTCACTGAAAAATTAAATGTAAACCTAGCAGGCCGAAATGACTCTTACAGTGATTCAGCTGGTAGTAATTTCTCACCTCAGATCACATTTGCATACAAACCTATCGACTGGATTATGCTTCGAGGAACCTATAGTGAAGGATTTCGTGCTGCTGCTTACAATGACTTGTATGGTAATGCATCAGAAAGCTTTCCTTATGCAATTGATGTTAAGGGGTGTCAAGCAGGTATTGTCACCTGTAGTTCAAGACAGTATCGAATCATCAATACAGGTAATAAAAACTTAAAACCAGAGTACTCGACAAGTTACACATTTGGTGTTGTTATGTCCCCTTTGCCAACATTAACAATTCAAGTAGGATTTTGGCATACAGATTTTACCAATCTGATTTCAACCAATACTCTGCAAAGAGAGCTTAATGCTGAAGCAGCAGGGCAACCTAATGATTGCGTAAGAAAAGCCAATGGAACACTTGATTACTGTACTATTGAAAGAAATAACTTTGAAGGTGTAGAAGCTGAAGGTATTGACTTTGATGTGTCCTATATCATTGAGACTGATAATATGGGACGATTTGATATAGGTCTGAATGCAGCGAAATACACTAAATATATTTCTCAACGCTTTTCCGATAGTCCAAAAATAGAGTATCAAGGAGAATTAGGATTGCCTGATTTGAGAATGAATCCACATCTATATTGGGGTAAAGGCGATTGGTCAGCTGCCTTAACAGGGTATTATATGTCAGCCCAAGAACAAGAGATCGCAGGTACAAAATATAATATTGGAAGCCACTTTGAAATGGGGCTACAAGTAGGTTATCAACTCCCTTGGAATGCATCATTAACAGTGGGTGCTGTAAACCTAAGCAATGAGGATCCTGAGATCAATGGAGATGTTTATGGATTTGAGCCTTGGGACTTCAGCCTCTATGACTCAAGAGGAAGAGTCGTTTATTTCCGATACGATCAAAGCCTTTAATTAAGAATCGCTGGATGAATCCAAAGAGCGGGTGAGAGCCCGCTCTTTTTTTATTTCTATGGCTAAGTTTTTTGCTTTTTTAATCTGCTTTAAGCTCATTCTTTTCTTTAAATCAAACAGTGCTCTTTTTGCATAACCTATAGCCATTCTCTCGCTGAACTCATCTATTTTTGCAATATATTTGCATTGGGATTTGGATTTATCAATGGTTTTTCTTTCATCCTCATAATCTTTCTGAAGTTTTTTGAAAGAAGCATCGCTGATATTATCAGAGGCTATAGACAACCAAGCATAGGCTTTCACTAAATTCTTGTTTGTGCCCTTAGCATCGCGATAGGATAATCCTAATCCTACTTGAGACCTAATATGATTTAGTGATGCTGCTTGGTCATACAGCTCGAATGATCGCTCGTAATTCTTCCGAACGCCTGTGCCATAACGATACAATCGAGCTAAGCCATTAATGCCATCAAGATCTCCTTTCTCAGCTGCTTTTTCATACCATTGTTTCGCTTTTTTAGCATTCATTGGTAAAGCCTCACCATTCATATACATTTCTGCCATAGCCAGTTGGGCTTTCGTATAATCTTGCTCTGCAGCAGTACGAATAGATTGGACAGACTTTTTATAATTTCTTCTAAAATCACCATTAGAGGTCTTGCTCAGTAAATAGCCATACAATAGCTGAGAATTAAGATCGCCATCACTAGCTTCAACCTTGCAAGTATTAACTGCTTCGATACATTGATTGTCTTCTATTAATTTTAAGCAATCCGAAGCTTGACTCACTTCGAAAGATAGAGTGAGAGTTAAATAAAAGAAAGAGAGTAGATAAGATTTTAATCGTGACATTATAAAATAGTACAAAATTTTTTAATCATGAACTAGATCTTTATTATTTTTTACATTATGGAGAGTATAGATACAAATGAACAAACCAAACTTATTCAGAAGAACAATCATGTTTTTACTTAATACTTGGAGAAGTGTAATGGATGTCAAATACAATCCATTAAAATATGTACCTGATCCAAGTCTACAGGCATACTTCATGTTAATTTTATTTTCTATATGGTGTGTATTCTTCGGATTAATTACCATATATTATTTGGGTTTCATTAATTACAGTATCATAGCAAGTCTTGTCATCCATGGATCAATTTTAATTCCAATGATGATTACCAATGCAGTCTTTATAGATGCGGAAAGGGATGGTGAGCAATGGTTAAAAGAATGGCAAGAAGAAGACTACAAATACAAAGTATTTTTAAGACGAATCAAAATGCAAAATTTAGTTCGCTGGAACAGAAATAATAATAGATAATGTTTTGAGAAAAACATCAATCAATATTTCACATATCAACTAGATCTTTAGTATCTTTTTGTTTAATGTTCCTAGGACAAGGTTATTATATGAAAAAACTAATATTATGTTTTGCACTCACTTTAAGCGTTAGTGCAGTTGCTGTAGAAGAATTCCCAGTAGAGCATTTCTTTAAAGATCCAGCAATGCTAGGTCCTCAATTATCGCCCGATGGGCAATATATGGCTGCACTCACCCCATTGAATATTAATAAAGAAACAGTTGCTCAGTGTAGAAAACAAAACCGAAGAAAGAAATCAGGTGTAGTTGATTTTTGTGATGTTAGCAGAAGAAATATTATCGTCTTCTCATTAAATGATGACAATGAAGATTGTCAAAATGGAATTATTTCTAAATGTAAACGAATTCGTATAACCCAACTCAGAAGTCAAAACGTGAATAGCTTCTTTTGGGCTAACAATGATCGAATTATTTTTACCACTGGTGGCGATCAACTCAATGATATGACTGGGTCTATAGATTCAATTGGTATTTATGGGGTCAATAAAGATGGAACCAAAGACAAGCAATTAGTCAAACCAGAAGATGCTGTGACTCGCTCCAAAGTCATCAGAACTGAAATACTAAACCTGTTGCCATTTGATCCTGAACATATTCTGGTAATGAGAAATCAACGAAAAAGAAGCATTATGGATGTGTATAGAATGAATGTCTATACAGGTAAATTTAGAAGACTCATTGCTCCTCCAGGTCCTGTAATCAGTTGGGGAGCTGATAATGATGGGGTCGTTCGATTGGCCGCTATGCAAGATGAAGAATCTCTGAACTTTGAAACACAAATTATGTACAGAGATGATGCAGAATCAGACTGGACAGAAATCGATCGTTTTGAAGGAATGCAAAATGGTTGGGGATTACTGGGATTTACAGAGAACAATGAAAAGATCTATGTGACCTCTAACCTAGGGCAAGATACATATTCCGTTAGTTTGTTTGATCCTCAAACTGGAGACATGGAAGATGTATTTGAAAACGAAGGCACCGATGTTACTAATCTTGGCTTCACTCCGACAGGAGAGCCTGTCACAATTCTTTACAATGATATCGATACTAAGCCTCAAAGACATTACATTAATACCAAATGGGAAAGCCTTATTGAAGGATTCAAAAATGCTTTTGGGGTTGATTATGTAGGGATTGCTTCAATGAGCGAGTATGCAGAAAAAATGATCCTTACGATTGCAAGCGATACTAATCCTGGTGAATATTATCTCTATGATAGCAACAAAAACAGCATCGTTTACCTTGGATCTACAAGGCCTTGGATAGATCCAAAAACGATGTCTAAAATGAAACCAATTACTTTTGAAGCTAGAGATGGTGAGACAATTTTTGCTTTTTTGACTGTCCCGATTGATAGTAATGGAAAGGATCTACCACTGATTATTAATCCTCATGGAGGTCCATTTGGTGTTCAAGACCAATGGCGATTTAATCCTGAAACACAATTCTTTGCTAATCAAGGCTATGCAGTCATGCAAATTAATTATAGAGGTTCAGGAGGATATGGGAAACGCTTTGAAAAAATTGGCTATAAAAGATGGGGTCTTGAAATGCAAGACGATATCAGTGACGGCGTTCAATGGGCAATTGATCAAGGTATAGCTGATCCTGAGCATGTTTGTATTTATGGAGCCAGTTATGGTGGGTATGCCACTATGGCTGGAATTACTCTAACGCCAGAGCTGTATCGTTGTGCAGTTAATTATGTTGGCATTTGGGATATGAAAATGCTCTATGAACAAAATGGCAGATGGGTGGAGCGTTTAAATCGGTGGTTCAAAAATCATGTTATTGATCCCAAAGAAGATATTGAGCAACTTAAAAAAACCTCGCCGAATTTTCATATAGATAAGATTAAAGCGCCTCTGTTTATTGTGCATGGTAGGAAAGATTACAATGTCAGAATTGAGCAAGCGGAAACA
>ENA-OREN01000149-OREN01000149.1-marine-metagenome-genome-assembly--contig:-NODE-149-length-102392-cov-12.849719_pt1 | contig 102392 bp, 102 predicted proteins | sample MGYA00248624_ERZ508555 | MGnify/ENA primary metagenome ERZ508555 (study PRJEB26222, sample SAMN06267773) | marine metagenome | isolation source: Saanich Inlet, British Columbia, Canada | place...
GGATGCTGTCACCCATAGACTTCGAACGACAGCAAAACATGAAACTACGAAGTGTCTAGAAAATCAGGGGCGCATCACTGATTACTTGACCCGACCATTCCCAACCAGTACAATTCCCGAATGAAAAATACAACAATTATATTGCTTGCCTTGATTTTTTGTCCCCAAGTACTTTTTGGCGCAGAGCTACCATCAGACATGGTTCGGATTCAAGCTGGGTGCTTCATGATGGGCACCAACGAGAAGGGTATCTACGAGGATGATGAGGATAGTGCCAGGGAAAAGCCTGCCCATAAGGTATGCCTGGATGAATTTTATCTCGAGAAGTTTGAGGTCACACAGCGTAAATGGGATGCTGTGATGAACTTCAACCGATCTGTTTTCCACAATCCCGAGCAACCTATTACACACATCGAATGGAAGGAAGCGCATAGGTACTGCAAAAAAACTGGAAGACGACTGCCTACAGAGGCTGAATGGGAATATGCCGCCAGAGCCGGGAGCCAGACTCGTTTTCCCTGGGGCAACGAGATTGACGATGACTACCTTTGGTATGCTGGCAATTCTTCCAGAGTGCCTGCTGATGTCGGCCAAAGAAAACCCAATGCATGGGGACTCTATGACATGGTTGGCGGAGTCTGGGAATGGGTGGGAGACTGGTTCTCTATCCATTATTATCAAAGTAGCCCACTTAAAAACCCAAAAGGTCCAGCCGCTCCGACAAGTTTTAGAGTTATTCGCGGCAATTCATGGATGAGTGATGAACAGCATGTGCGTGTCACTGCCCGCCACGGGGGAATGTCTGATCCGACCCTTTCCTATTGGGTGGGGGTCCGCTGTGCTTTGTCACCTTAATGAGTAAAAAGTTAACACGCCTTGAGCCCTGGAAATATAAATCGCCTATACCAAAAGCTCGCCAGAAACTTATCAGAAGCTAAATCGGAACTGATATTCAAAAATCATTACGAGCTTCTTATATCAGTCATTTTAAGCGCTCAATCTACAGATAAAACGGTCAATAAAGTTACCCCCGCTCTTTTCTCCTCCTGCCCTACTCCAACTGAAATGCTAGAGCTTGGGCAGTCCAAACTCGCAAAAATCATCAAACCGATCGGCCTGGCCCCGGCTAAATCTAAAAATATTATAAAAACCTGCAAAATCTTATTGGAGAAGCATAATGGGAGGGTTCCTGGCATCCGGGAAGACCTGGAAGCTTTGCCTGGCGTAGGACGTAAAACGGCCAACGTAGTGCTAAACGAGGGCTTTGGAAAATCTACAATCGCTGTAGACACTCATGTTTTTCGAGTAGCGAATCGGACGGGATTAGCACCTGGGAAATCTGTGTTGGCAACGGAATTGAAACTTTTAGAGGTGACCCCTGAGAAATGGTTGAAAAATGCCCACCATTATCTCATTCTTCATGGAAGGTACACCTGCACAGCCAGAAATTTTAACTGCCAAAAATGCGTTGTCAAACAGGAATGTGCTTTCACCGAAAAAATGAACAGCTAAAACAAACCATGAACTCCAGGAAAAATGATATTGAAATAATTTACTCCAGATTACGCCAACATTTGCATGGGGGGAATGGATTCGCCATAAATCATTTCATGCAAACCCCGGAGCATTCTCTGGTTAAGTTTGTTTTAGGCAAAGGAAATCGGCTCAAGGCAATGATATCGGCAGGAATTCATGGCGATGAACCCAGTGGTGTGGAAGCAATTTGTTCGTTTCTGGAAAACAACCGCTTTGATAATTTTTCCGATGAATGGGAGTTGACCTTTCTACCCTGCTTGAATCCCTATGGCTATGAACATGGGTTAAGAGAAAATCACGAAGGCAAGGATCTGAATCGGCTGTTCAAACACGAATCGCCTCCCACGGAAGTCAGGTTTGCGAAGTCCATTTTTGACTCATCTTATGACCTGACAATTGAGCTTCATGAGGATTTCATGACCCCGGGGTACTATCTCTATCAAAAGGGAACACATGCGGAAGACGATCTCTTGGGCAAAAAAATCCTGCAGGCCGTCAAAAATATCATGCCCATAAATCTAAACGGTGAAATAGATGGTTGTTCCGCTCAGGGGGGAATTATAGTTCAAGGAAATGAACCCATGGATTGGTGGCCCATGGCTTTATACTCCTTGTCCAAAGGAACCAGAAGGTGCCTGACATTGGAGACGGCTACCAAGCTTTCAATGGATGCGCGGATAGAAGCCCATTTGGTAGCTATTGATACAGCGTTGAATTATTTTTCCAGGAAAAAATAAAACTCAGGCGCTTTTATCCTTAGGGATGATTACGGGTATGACGATGGGCTCACCAACGGCAAGCGATTTGATATCTTTGTCCGTATTGTAGCTACTCAAAAGCCAAAGAGGGATAGTATAAATCTCGTTACATATTTCCCACAAAGTCTCACCCTTTTCAACACTTCTTATGGACAGTTTGCTGATTTCAAAATTGTTGAAAAAGTCTTCCTGAATTGCCTTGTGGTATTCCTGCCTTTTTTCTTCGAAATTTCCGGGGCGGGTCCTGGAAAAATTAACACGAATATTATCGTTAGCTACGATGCCACCTCTTTTGCCAATTCGGTTCATTCGCCTCAGCTCTTTTACGGATTGCCGCGACCATTCTGCATAATGGCTGAGCGTCTCATCAAAATCAACAGTGATGGTACCAACAAGAGAATCAGAGTTTCCACCGGGAGAAAACGATACCGGTTTGAAAGCAGGACGGTTTCTATTGATACGATCAGTACTGTTCCGGGCTACCTGAAGGGTTCCCGGCGGAACAGCCGTTTTTATTTTCGTTGAATTTTTCGTGGTAGCTGATGATTTGGATACTTTTGACCGATTCACCGACAACTTGAATTTTTTGTTTTTTACGCTGTTGGAAGCTAACTTGACTTTCTCATCAATTACTTCTCGACGAGGAACTTTTATTTTTTGCCCTGGGAAAAGGGAGTCAGGATTCCGGAATCGGTTGATACGAGTAAGATGGTTCACGTCGGTATCAAAGCGCTTTGCGATTTTAGAAAGATTGTCGTGCCTGCGGACCTTATAAGAAACAATTCTTGTTGAGTATTGACTGGGGCCCAGTTTAGCCAACTGGAACGTAGGCTGACGCCGGGATTTTCCTCGGGGCAATTGAAGCACCTGCCCAACATAAATACGGTTGCGCCTGCCCAAATTATTGAAACTTTTCAAGGACCTCACTGTTGTCCCAAAACGCAAAGCAATTCCAGACAAGGTATTCCCTCTTCTGACGGTATACCATTTGGATCGCAATTGACTGCCATATTTCACCTTTTGCGGAATTTGTCCATACCGAGCGACCAGATTGTCGATCTTCCGGACGGGAGCCTGAAAAACAAATCCTTTTGGAATACGTTTCTCCCCGTTTAAAACCGGGCGTCTGAGAGAAGGGTTTGCGTCCGCTATTTCGTCCCTCGTCATGTCAAAATAATCCATAGCCGTTCGGACATGAATATAGTCAGGCAATGCAAAGGAAACTCTTCGAACTGGTTTTTTTATCGCCAGGTTAGGGAAATATCTATTTTGATTTCTAACTACGTGTAATGCGGCAAGAAATTCCGCGTAAAAGTTTCGTGAGGCAAAACCAAAGGTTCGACTTTTATATTTATCTATTACTTTTACAATATCGTTTCCCACTCTCTTTTTTGCGCGTTTCATCCCCTGCAAACCGTGATTGTATGCAGTAATAGCTAATGGCCACGACCCTATGCTTTTAAAATTCTTTTTCAACAATTTGGCGGCAGCATAGCTGGCTAGAATGGGATCCCGTCTTTCATCCACATCATAGCCCACGCGCATGAACAAGCGTCCTGTGCCACGGGTGAATTGCCATATCCCTGCGGCTCCGGCACTTGAATAGGCACCGATCTGAAAAGAGGACTCAACATGGGGAAGGACACTCAGTTCTTCCGGAAGATTGAATTCCTTAAATATTCTTTTGATTTCTTTATTATATAAACCGGATCTTTCAATCCCTTCCCTGAAACGGTCCTTTTGACCGAGCTGGGCCCGTATATTTCTAGATGCCTTATAGAAATCCTTTTTAACCAGCGCAAAAACTCTCTTCTCTTCACCTTTTAATTTTGTCTTGTCTTTTGTTTTGCCTATCTTACGCAAAATATTCCTGTACTTCTTTTTGGTTTTCTCCAGTTTGCGCTCCCGGGCTCTTCGGGATAGTGGTTTCTCACCTAAATAGACAACCTCATAGATAACATCCAGGTTCTTGATATCGTGAACCACCGCATGTTTGGTGCTGTATTCGGAATAAATCTTTTTCCAGAATTCAACCTTACTTCGAAGGCCGGGAGGGGTAGAAAAGTGATATTTGTTTAGAGTATGAACTTCATACGAGAAGTTGGCACTGGCGTTACCAGAAAACCATGAAGCCGATGAAAGGACAAGGGCAACTATGAGGACTTTAATGAGTCGTAGCAATCGCTGGCTCTCTTATTGAAAAAGAATTATTTCGCAGAATTCTTTATCTGTGAACAAAAGGGGCAAAAAATAAACATTGCAACCCCGAACGCTATCACAAAAATCATAGTAACGCGTTGATTTCAAAGGATATCAAAGCCGATATATCAGGTCAAGGTAAATCGAAATAACACTGTCATCAAAGAATACTATTTCCACAAAAAATCGGTGATTTAAACCCTAAACTCTGTTGGTTTTTCGGTTTTTAGGGTACTCCTTGTTTAACTGATAAACCCAAGCGAGAAGCTCTGCAACGAGTTTATATAATGCCTCCGGAATTTCCTGTCCAACATCTATTTTTCCCAACAGCTCAACGAGGTCTTTATCCTCCTTGATCGGGATATTCCGCTCCTGCGCCATGGCAATAATCTTTTCCGCTACCCAGCCCTGCCCTTTGGCAGTCACTCTGGGAGCATGATTACTGCTCCCATTATATTTAAGAGATACGGCCGAATTTCTTGCTCGTTTTTGTTTCATGTCTTGATATTTATAAGTGATGTGTTTTGACTTACCAACAATTCAATCAGGTTATCTTTTTCCGGTTTGACTTCTTGAGCCACATGGCATTCCACCGATGCATTGATCTTATCTTCGCTCATTTTTTCTTCAAAGTCGCTTGCTCTGTGGCGGATGAAATCGGCAATTTCTTCACTCTCCACATCAATGCTTACAGACAAACTCTCGGGATTCATCTTTGCGTTAATTTTGATTTTTCCCAGAAAAGAGAGGTCCAGAAAAAAAGCTGCCTGATGGCTCTTTTTTTCCTTTTTGCATCCGGTCTCGTTTTCTGACGAATCGTCACGAACAAATAATTGGATCGTTTTATTTCCGGAACTCAGCGGATTGGGAATCTGAATTACCAGTGGCTGGTTCTCCTGCTTCGATATTTGCGAAGAGAGCTGGTTGAGCTCAATATTGTCGATGGCATATTTGATCGTTTGTCGAAACTCGGCAAAACGAGTTGGTGCTCCTTGCTCTACCTTTGCAGAGGCCTGCTCTGCGGAATGATAAAGCTTCAGCAACAAACCCTTTAAGTCTCCGGCTAATTCTTTGTGAGCCTGAGTATTTGCAGGGAACTCAAGAACCTGCCGCACTTTTGCCTCATAACTGACTCCAGATGATTCCACTTGTTGTCGCACCTGTGTTGCACTGGGGATTTCCCCTTCACCAGGGAGGAGCAAACGCAAGGTATCTCGCAATCGCGCAACCACATCGGATTGTATTTTCATATCTGGAATCACCGGTGAATCAAGAATTTCACTCTTTAGCAGATACGCCATTTTTACCAAGGGCATTCGAGCCGGTAAATACGGCTTTAACGAATTAAAATCCAGTTTTTTTATTTTACTTGCACCCGTTTCCACCAATTCAGACTGCTGGCCACTTGGTGTTAATACAGGCTGTTGCCCAGACTGGGTTTTCTCTAAAGAGATATTAACCTGCGACCCGGGTTTGAAGTTTTCTGTATTTTCCACCGACACGGAAAAACTCTTACCTCCCGCTTCGATCAATATGGATTTAGAATCCACAACGCTGATGATGCGCGCGCTTGTTATATTCTTAGGAGGTGAAGCCAGTTGATGAACCTCTTCCAAACCTAAAAACCTGGAAATCGATTTTCCCCGGGAAGTCAGATTCGTTGTGACCTCTACGTTTTTAAACGGGTCTTCTTGGGGAGGAATGATTTTGAGAGCCGGCTTAGCTCCTGAGTTTTCTACACGGACAAGAATTGTTTGACCTTTAGTTAGAGATGTTCCTGTCAAACCCTCCTTCCCCTTAAATGACAGCGGCAATTCAACGATTACTTTATTGCCTTCAAGTGATAAAACTCCTTTTCCTCCCGGAAGGTTTTTCACGAAAACAGCCTTAAAAAGATTGCCAGACTGCAATTGGCTGATGAATTTGAGTGTTGCCGGATTGGAGTCCTTGCCGCCAAGGACTTTTAAGACCTGTTGAGTCAAACTTTCTACCTGAGTCGACGGGTCAAGGGGACTGAAATTCTTAAACATTCTTTTTACACTGAAGGGAGTGTTTAGTTGCTCTTGTGATTGGCCCTGTAAGGAAAAGGACTTGTTTCCTTATCGGCAAATTACCCCTCCGCCACAATCACAATATCGCAACGCAAGAATAAATCCAATTATCTGTTTATTTTCAATAAGTTATTGTGGTTTTATTGCGAAGCTTTTGAGGATCAGGCGACGATATTTATGCTCCCTCGATGAGGGTCTTCGGGGAGAGGAGGTTCGGGACTCTCGTCCTCAGCATCGGACTGACTCTTCTTGCGGACTCTGACACGCTTTTTGGCTCTGGTCTCAGGGTCTGTTTCTTCCAGGAGATGAGTGGCGTCCATATCCTGTACCTGCACACGCTTCAACTCATCCGCCAGTTCTCGCTCTTTGTCCGCCTGCTGAGCCACAACAGTGGGCTGGTTCTGCATAGTATGCTGGAGCTTTTCCGTATGACTCCCCATCTGCAGAACCTGTTGTGTATTAACAGTTGGTGTTGTAGGCATAATCGAAACTCGAATTATTATTACAGACTAACTAAATATGGGCTCAGGACAAGATAAGTCAAGCTCGGGGGACGATTTATTTAACCATGAACCGGGTGAAAAAAACATCGGTGATTGTTCCGGTACCACTTAAAAGCAGGGCATTGGAGGCAACCAGAATTTCTTTTTTGATTCTTTCCTCGGTCCGGGAGCGTTTGAGGGTGAAATCACTGGGCCTCTTTCTTCTGAGAATATTATAAATATTTTTTCTGACCAGAGGCAGTATCTTGTCGATCTCCAGATTCAGGACTCGATTACTCAACAAAAGATTTGCGGAAATAGATATAAACCGACCGGTTTCTTTGCCCTCATCACGAATCGGCAGGAAAAAAGGTTCCAACTTATAAATATTGACCTTTGAAACTATTACCTCTTCCTCCTCTACAATTTCCTCCTCAACGGCCTGTTCCTCTAGAGGAACCACTTCGGCATCTTCTCCAGCAAGAAGAAAATAAGCGCCGACACCGATGGCTAGGAGCAGGACAAGAAGTCCGCCACCATAGATCATCAACAGCTTTTTATTACCGAGGATTTTTTTGAATTTTGCCTGCAACCCTTTCAGGCCGCCGCCAGCCGCTCCCTCCTCACCGCCTGCATCATCCAGCAGGCGTTCAAGTTCCGCCGCCTCATCGTTAGTTAAATCCTGCTCTTTTTCTGGAGCTCCCTGATCTTCAGCCATAAGTCCTATCTTCTGTTTACATTAATCCTAAAGAATTTAACGGTATTAAAGCCCAGGAACTCAATATTTAACTAATTGAATTATCTGGTTTTTCTGAGATATTTACGAGTTTGAGGTAAATCTCTTGAACCGCATTCCTGAGGTCCTCCTGTTTCCCATTATTATCCAGAATGAAGTCCGCATATTTGATTTTTTCTTCAAGGCTCATCTGACTCTTAATTCGCGCCACCACTTCATCAGAACTGACAGCATTTCGACTTAAAACTCTTTGAATTTGAGATTTCTCGCTACATCGAACCACAATTACTTTGTTAACGTGTTTATAGTTTCCAGACTCGATCAACAGAGCCGCATCAATGATAACGATGGAAAAAGGGTCTTCATTGCAGATTTTTAAAAAGATTTCCTGCTCTTTTTCAAAAATTTTCGGATGGAGTATTTTTTCCAGAACAGACTTTTTTTCTGGATCCTGAAATACTATTTTAGCGAGCTTGCCCCGGTTCAGATTCCCGGTGGAATCCAGGATATTCTCACCAAAATACTCGACAATTTCCTTTAGCGCAGTTTGCCCCGGATCGACCAGGTTCCTGCTTAATTGATCAGCATCTATGATGTGGGCACCCAGCTCCTTGAAAAAAGAAGCCGCCAAACTTTTTCCAGAACCGATCCCGCCTGTCAGACCTACGAGTAAAGACACAAGTCACCGATTTATAATTTTCTTCCTATCAGATCCTCATAAAGCCGCATAAGTTTTAGAGTCACTGGCCCGGGCTTGCCCGATCCAACAGGTCGGGCATCCAGATGCGATACCGGCATTACTTTTTTGATGGTCCCTGTCAGGAATATCTCATTAGCCTCACAAAGTTCTTCCCCGGCCCATTTCCCCTCTTCAATATGGAATCCATTCTCTCTGGCAAGCTGAATCACCATTTCCCGGGTAATCCCCGATAGAATTCCGCAGTCCAGCGAAGGTGTAAGAATATGGCCCTCGCGAACAAAGAACAGGTTGCTTGTAGTCCCTTCTGTCAAGTGTCCCAATGCATTAACCATGATGGCATCTTGGGCACCAAGCTTGTTCGCTTCCACTTTTGCCAAAACATTATTCAAATAATTCCCTGTTTTAACATTCGGATTCAAAGCATCACTCGCGTTCCTCTTAATGGAAACCAAAGCAACATGAATTCCTTTTTCATAGCAGGACTCCGGGTATTCCTTTATTTCCATCACAATTATAATTATGTTGGGACTCTGACAGGTCGAGGGATCAATATTGATTTCGCCAACGCCCCGGGTAACAATAATCCTCACATAGGACTCATCATTATTTGCGGCACCCAATGTAATTTCCAACTGCTCCCGGAACCACTCCTTGTCACGTGGGACAACCAACGAAATTGCTTTAGCTGAAGCAAAAAGGCGGTCAAGGTGTTTATCTAAAAAACAGGGTTGTTTGTCGACAGTGCAAACCACTTCATAAACACTGTCACCAAACAAAAAACCATGATCCAAAACTGAAATATTCAACTGGTCATGGATTTCTCCATTAAAATTTATTTTTGTAGCCATTGCCTGTTTACTGATCAAGGAATATTAATTTTTATCAACGGATTTTAAAATCTCATTTAACTTTTTCAGGTCTTCTTTGGAGTACTGGTCCTGGGGTTTATCTGTGCCAGGAATGGCTTTCTTTAAATCATCAAATGTGTCCGACAACTTTTTCAAATCCTTTAGCCCGTTAAGCTTTTCTTTAGCGCCCTCCATATCAAAATTGGAAAGATTTTTCCTGATATTCAGGGTGCCCGGATTCTTCTTTACAAAATCTCTTACCTCTGCCAGATAAGGCTCGGCATAGGAGTCCTGCGTGAACTTTTTAGCCAGTTCAGGGAAAAACTGCAGAGGGAACGTAACAGCAACCAGAATAGCCACACCTTTTGCCAAACCAACAAGGCCACCAAATACCCTGTCAAACATCGAAAGGTTTGCGCCAGACCAAAGCATTGCACTGGCAACCTTGCCCATCAGGGAGATAATAATTGCAGTTATTATATAAATTGCCACAAAGGCTATTAGTTTAGACAGAGGTTTGCTGGGGATACTTTCCATCAGAAGCCGGGCAAATGTATCCTGATATTTGACAGCCATCAAATATCCCCCTACATAGGCCAAAAGGGAGAAAACCTCCCGCACAAACCCTTTCATTAGCGAGAAAAGCAGGCAGAAACCCAGCACAACCAAAACGAAAATGTCAAAAGAGGTCATTTAAATTTTCCCCACAAATTCTATTTTATTCAATGAAATATTTTCAATATCGCGAATCTGATTAAAAAGCATTTTAAAGGAAGAGGTGAACAGGGTGGGATGGGTAGAAATCTCTTTCCGAATCTGTGTAAGGCTAAAAAAAGCTCCTTCAGTGATTTCGTCCGGGTTAATCTTAATCGCGTCATCCGTTATACAGGTGTACACCTGAACATGTTCTCCATAGGTTTCCTGACAAGCTGAAATTTTCACGGAGGCTGTCAAAGTAGCCTTCAAGCTCAATTCTTCCCCAAGTTCGCGGTGAGCACATGTCTCATAAGATTCCCCGGTATCAACATGCCCGGCTGAGGAAGTGTCCCACAGCCCTGGGTTTTCGTCCTTGCAGAGAGCTCGTTTTTGCAAAAACAATTCTTTTCGCGAATTAAAAACAAGGGTGTGGACGGATCGGTGCAGTAATTTGTTTTCATGAATATGTTTTCGGCTGGCCTGCCCTGTTACATGGTCATTTTCATCGACAATGTCATAAATTTCATCTTCAACATTCATAGCAAATTCAGTCACTGCCTTGATCTGGACGCAGATAACTCAGTTGGCGAGGAAACTCTCCTTCTTCGCAATAATTGTTCTGAGCCAGAACTTTGACATCATTGATAGCCTGCTGGGATCCCTGCATGACAACTTTTTTATAACCTTTGTCAGCAAGAATGCCTCCTGCCTGCAAAAGACTCATGACCGACTTGGCGTTAAATTTTTCCTCATCAATAATCATGTGCAGGTCGCCCTCATGATGGCGGGCAATCAGGGAAATAAACGTTGATGGCCGGGCATGAAATCCTAAAGGTTGCGGGATAGGAACTTCAGCCTTCACGATTTCCACAAACCCCATCAAAATATTCTTAACCAGCTTGTCGCCTTCCTGAAGATAATATTTACTGTAGTGAAAACCAAAGTTAAAAATTTGCTTTAGCAAAACATCCTTACTCACCACTCTGGAAATTTGTTGCCTGCACTCGCCATGACGAATATCGTCTTCATGACGCTCATAAAAGTGAGCCAGCCAGAGGACCACCTCAAGAAGGTGGAGAGGCATGGAAATATACCCTCTCATATTTTTTAAATCCTCCCGGGCCTGTTCCAGCCTGGTATTCTTAACATAGGTGTCGTATTCTGACTGGACACTATGGACCAGCTCTTTAAACATTCGCACCAGTTTCTCATCTAGTTTTGATGGAATAACATGGCGGAACGCCTCAGGGTCATCATTTCTTTCGACCCCCATATCCTTGACCATTTTCGCTACTTTCCGGTATTTATGGCAAAGTTCTATTACCCTTTCCTGCTCCTCTTTAACTTCATCTTCCAAAATAGTTCTTGGCAGGCGCTTGTTCGTTTCAATTTCAGAGAATTCGTTCATTGGAAACGGCTCTTCGCTAATTTCCAGACCATTTAATTGTCCTGTCCGGACAACCTCAGCTCTTAAACCTACTATGGAAGTGTTCAGGAAATTCAGAGCCTCGTGAGCACCTTCATGGAAAACCCTGGCGTTCTCTTCAGATTCTCCAAGGTTGTAGTAAGGGTACCGATCCAGGATATGTTTTATGTAAAATGCGGCAATAGAAAGATTGCGCACACACGCTACATATTCCGAGAAAAAAGACCATGTTTTGTTTTCTCGGGCTCCGTGCTCATCCAGAACACTTTCCAGATATTCTGTTTCCTGAATCAGGCTCGAATAAAATTTTCGGGAGATTTCCTTACCGGCTTTCAACTTCTCACAAAATAAAGCGCTGACCTTGAAAAACAGATTAGAAGGTGCTTGAGCTATCTGTAAAAATTCATCCTCAGAAATAATCTGAATAAGGGATTTAGCTTCCATCTATTTTATCGCCTACAGGAAAAGTTCAGGTCTATCAACGGGTAGAAAACCAATAACAGTATACTCGTATAGTGTGCGGGTTAAAAGGCCGCAGATTTTACCAGGATGTTGTTGGGCAGGTATTTTTGCCAGATTTCAACATGGGAGTCCGGTCCGGATGGAACGATAAAAGGAATGAATTGATAATCCGGCTTTCTGGGAAGGCGAACCAATTCCATATTCACTTCCAAAGGGGTGCGGTCGCCCTTTTTAAGATTACAGGTTTTGCAGGCAACAACTATATTTGTCCAGTTGGTTTTTCCTCCACGGGACTTGGGGAGAACATGATCCACTGTCAGGGGGTGGGTGGAAATCCCGCAATATTGGCAAGTGTAATCATCTCTTCTTAGAATATTTTTCTTGCTGAACGCCAAACCCTTTTTCCGGTTTCGGCTAACCATTTTCAAAACGCGTATCACAGTAGGAAGTTCGAAACTGGTCGAGGGAGTGTGGACTAAATATCCGGCACTATCCAACTCCTCGGCCCTGCCGCCAAAAACCATGGTTATGGCGTGACGAGCAGAACAAAACTGGAGCGGCTCATAAGAATAATTCAAAACCAGGCTTTTAAACGCATCGAGCATGTTTCCAAACCTCGCTGGAATAACTTGATTTGCTTTAATTGGGCCTTACCAAGGTAACTCGGAAAATTCTACTCCTTCCATCCTTATACTGTCAATAGCGAGGGCGCCGAAAAGGATTTATAACAAATTCCCGGTACCCAGCCTGTTTTCCGGATCGAAGCAATATTTAATTTTATTTAAATCTTTTAAACCACTCGACCCAACCATTTTGGCAAAATATTTTTTTTTCAGTTTTCCTATACCATGTTCCGCGGAAACCGTCCCGCCCCATTCCAAAACCTGTTCTACCATTTGATCGTAGACCTTTTGCGCCCTGTCTCTATCTTCTGCCAGAAGATTTATATGTAAATGATTATCCCCCAGATGCCCAAACATGACGTAATCCAAGTTACTAGCCACCAGTGTTTCCCGGTAAAACTGCATCATTGCCATAAAATATTTGTCCGGGACAGCCATATCGGTACCCAGCTTTACTCTTCCAGCACGGCTGTTTTCCTCGTTTATAATTACCGGGACATCATGCCTGAAATCGTGAAACATCTGCACATCCTTTGGCCCCTGAGCAAACCATGAATCATCAAGCGTAATATTTTCTGCGCTCAAAAATTCATACCAGTCTTCTAATATCAAATCATAATCTTTCATTTCAGGGACAGCCTGCTCAAAGAACAATGCCGCCCTGGAACGATTGGGAATGTTTTTATGCTTGCTCTTCAACCTTTTCAGCGCATTGTGGTCAAAGTATTCCAGGGAACAGGGGTCGATCCTTTTTCTATCCGCAGATTTAATTTGGGGGATCAATTCCCAGCAGGAATCCTCCTCCTCAAAAAACAAAATACCACTGACAAAGTCATGCGGACGGGGAATCAAGCGCAGGGCAATATCTGTAAATATCCCAAGCGTACCGTCTGACCCAATAAACAGATCCAGCCAGTCCATACCCGGATGGACAAAATAACCTGCCGCGTTTTTGCATTCCGGACTTTGATACGCAATATCCGGGAAAATAATTTTACTGCCATCTTCAAACGTGAGCGGTTCTGTTATTTTCAACCCTCGTTTGAGCAAAGTTTTCCTGCCATCCACCAGAAGCAATTCAACCTCTTCAACATAATCACGCGTTACTCCATATTTGTAACTGCGGGAACCGGAAGCATTGGTTGCCAGAGTTCCACCTAGCGATGCCAATGTCTCGGTCGGATTGGGGGGATAAAGCCATCCCGGCAGAAAACCTTGCAGTTCTTTTACCGTCACAGCCGGGCCAACCCTTACTCTGCCCTCTGCTTCTTCTATAATCCGATTGAACCTCTCTAATGAAACGATAACGCCTCCAGCCGGGATGCGTGAAGCAGTCAACCCCGTTCCTGCACCGGCAACCGTTACCGGTCGGGTTTCATTTTTCAGAAAATTCGCCAACTCATCCGAGGTTTCAGGAATGACAACTTCCTCAGCATTTCCGCCTGAAAAATTAGAGGCATCTCTTAGGTAGGGTGCTATGGATTCAGCTTGCGTTTTTCTAATCATTGGATTTTCATAAATCCTAAAGGCGGGAAGACTCCATCAAGCCGTCGGCCTGTGGGGGCAAAAAACCCTGGTAGCCGTTATGTCGTTCTATAAGCTCCAAAACCGTATAGGCATCTTTAATTTCCGGGCGGGTAAAAATCTGCCGCAAATCTGTGTTCGGGGCACCCACAATCTGGCCGGCAAACTCTATATCACGGGCTTTCATTCTGCCGATGGCGTACTCAATATCCTCAACCAAAACGGCGATATGATGGAAACATTGATCCCCATGCGCTTGAACCCAACCAGGTATAAGACTGGGTTCACCGCGTTTCCCCTCAAAGGCCTGATCGACAAACAAACTCGGATAGCCGGGCTTTCTATAAACCTTGGCCCACCAGCTATCGAATTCCAAGGTGCCTAATGTTTGATCCTGAGAAAAACCAAGGCAAAGAAGATCTTCAACACGCGAGTTAACATCAAGAGTTCGTATGGCGCAGTGATCGATCAGCGGCATTAAACCCACACCAGAATCGGAAAGATCATCATTCAGGCAACGACCGGCCTTGTTTCCAGATAAAAACCGCTCAATATACTCTGCAAAAAAAGCATCAGTTTGATGATTATCGGTCGTCATTTTAACTTTGGTCGCCCGGTGGGGGATTCTCTTTACTGCTCTTCTGTCGGCGTTCCTCTTCCATTTTGGGTTGTTTATGGATAAATTTTGCGTATTTGACCAACAAAATCATCATCCCCAAAGGAAACGCCACTAGTAAAATTGTAACCAGGTTGTCCACGCCATCACCTATGAAAATTTATTTGTGTATAGTGTATCATTAAAGCAACATAGTCGACCAGTGAGCAATAGCTCATTGTACCCCTCCGGGGCATGAAGGCTAAGGAAGGGTATTACAAGCTGAGACAACTTTTTACCAGAAGGGTTACATATTGGATACGACAACAAAAAAGACAATAGAAATAGATGGAGTTGCTCTACATTTGAGCCAACCCGACAATACCCGTTCCGAATGGATTGGTCAGGAAGAAGTTCTCAAACAGATTCAGGCCTGCTGGATGGTGATATCCGAAAAGGACTTCCCGCTTTCACCCAGAATAACCGGAATGCCCGGAACCGGGAAAACCACTTTGGCTATGGTGGCCGCAAACCAGAGAAAGCAACCTCTATATATATTCCAGTGTACCAGTGACACGCGCCCGGAGGATTTGTTGATCACGCCGGTTCTCTCGGAAAAGGGAAAGATTTCATATCATGCATCGCCTCTCGTATGCGCCATCATTGAAGGCGGCATTTGTATTCTTGATGAAGGCAACCGCATGAATGAAAAAAGCTGGGCTTCACTGGCTCCCCTTCTCGATCACCGGCGTTATGTGGAATCCATTATCGCGGGAATCAAGATTCGCGCTCATAAAGAGTTTCGTGCCTGCGTGACAATGAATAATGACGAATCCACTTTCGAAATTCCCGACTATATCCTGTCCCGTTTGCAACCCACCTTGCAGATGGAAATGCCCAGTTATCAGGATGAGTTGGCGATTCTCAGATATCATCTTCCCTTTTCAGGAGAAGACCTTTTGAAAATGACCGCCGAATTTTTGCAAAAATCTCATCAGTTGGACCTGGATTTTTCTCCCCGTGACGGCATTCATATCATTCAATACGCTCTGAAACGAATCAGTCAAGAAAAAGACAATCCGCTCGCAAAGGACAAAATGTGGCAAGAGGCAGTCAGCAAGGTTCTTGGTGAAGAAGCTCTCGATCTGGATGCTCTTGCCGCCAGGAACCGAAGGGCTTTAGGTGAAGAAAGACTTCCCATGGGTCTTGGCGATTTCTTTTTCAATGATGACAACCCTCTGCACCCGGATATTGACAAATAGCCAGCGTGACGCTGGACCCAGCGTAGATAGCAACCACTAGAAACTTAAACTCATGAGTCAACTGCTCAAACTCAGTGATCGCATTCAATTTTTGCCCGTAGTTCATGGTAGCGGCAGTTTTGCGCGCGAGGTGCGCCATCGGCTTTTATCGTTCCCCTGCGATTGCCTTGCTGTCGCGCTCCCCCCTGAATTTCAACAAACGGTTGAAGAAGGGATCAAACTCCTCCCCGGCATTTCCCTTGGCTGTCAAGTTGAGCAGGATGGTGGAATGAATTATGTGCCCATCGATCCAAGCCAGCCAATAATCATGGGTCTGCGCATTGCCATGCAGGAAGGAATGCCCCGCCATTTCATCGACTGGAGTGCGGAAAATTATGAAAAAAGAGGTGTCGACTTTCCAGACAGCTTTGCCTTGAGCAAACTATCCTACGAAAAATTTATCAGCGCCCTGCTTTTAACCGTAAAACGTCCCAAGGATAAAAGCCAACACTTCTGGCGTGCGCGATGGATGGCCTATCAACTTCATCAACTTGAGTTGGAATATACCCGAGTAGTATGCCTGTGTTCCGTCCTCGACTGGCCCTGGATCAAGGAAGCTTTTGATGAACGCATGGAGGTTCTTCCACCGCAAAAACCTGGAGGGTTGCCCTCATTACACGGCGTGGACAAGCAAACCTTGTTCTTTGCGCTTTCAGAGTTTCCTTATGTAACCTATCTATACGAAAAAAGACGGCAGGAATTGAAGCCGGACAGCAATACGCCGGTGGATGGAGTTAAAGAAATTCTTTTGCGTGCCCGTGAGCTGTTCATTAAAAAACACAAAATTCGCTATCACAACCTGACTTCCCAGACTTTTCAGACATTATTGCAATACATTCGCAACCTGACTTTGATGGAGGCTCGTCTCCTGCCGGATCTCTATACCTTGGTAAAAACCGCCAAGCAGTTCGGCGGAGACCCGTTTGCCATTGCGGTTTTAGAAGCGGCAAGAGAATATCCCTTTGACCCACCCAAAAATTTGCAGGAGACCCTTGCACTTGGGATCGACCAGGCTTTACCGGGCGAGGAGGGAGCCAAACCGGTAAACATGAAAAACCGTTTGTCGGAAACCCAGTTTGAGTGGCGGTCACTGGATTTAAAACCCGAACCGGATATTAAGACCCAGGAAAAATGGCAACACAGTTGGGACCCTTATGGTCAGTGCTCCTGGCCGCCGGAGGACGAAAAAATAGAAAATTTGAACACCCATGTGCGGGAACAAACCAAATTTTTATTGAGTCACGACCTGGCCCGTACCGAAAAATTCACGTCCTCCGTTAAGGATGGCATAGATATCAGGGACACCCTGCGCCACTGGCACACAGGCGATATTTATGTGAAAGAAATTCCTCCGTCCCGAGGACAGGTCGAAATCATTGTCTTCCTTTTTGACCCTGAGCCCGAGCCCGAAAAATATAATTGGTGTCAAACCTGGTACGCCGAACATAATGAGGAATCCACTTTGTGTTTTTTCGCCACCGAGTATATGGATTCTTTAATAGGACCGGGTATCGGACAAGCCACCTATGGGGGATGCATGATGATTTACCCTCCCCGTCCCATTCCGGATATATGGCAGGACCCTCGTATTCGTTTATCCGAGACCTTGGAAGAAAAACTTCTGGAGGCGGCTTTTTTTCACTCCGGAGAAAAGAACGTCACCGTTGTTGCCCCTTGCGCACCTCGACTAACCTGGCGGAAACTTGCCCGGAAATACGGTAAAAGAATCATTCATATTCCCCTGAAACGATTTTCCAATCAGACCATTGAAAAAATAAGGCGCTTCCACGTGTTGAACGGAAAAAATATCCGCTCCTACGCTCAACGTTTTATCCAAGATATGTGAGTTGAATATCCCCTCTCTTCCTAGGGAGGGATTCGGGAAGGGTTGGCTGGTTTTGATTTGCGCCAGCTAAACAGGTTACCTAAACGTTGGTGATTTGATACGTGGCATGGCTTCTAACTCATCAATAATTTTCTGTGTCGCCTTCATTCGTATTCGAACAGGGAACGATTCCATTATTATCACATTTGAGATAATGCCCTTTCGTTCCAGCTCAAGCACTCTTTCTAGCACAGGGTCAGGTGTTTCTGCACTTCCTGTTATTGTGACATCAATGAATTCCTCAGGCATTAACTTCGCACACGGCGTAAATTCACAATTTGGTCCTGTACGAGAAACATAGCTTCCATCAGGACAAAGCTTTGCATCCATCGTACACATGACAAGCTCAGCATCCCCTATTGCGAACACTAGATTTGGAATCCCCAAAATCACCGTAACTATTAAAATCAATTTCATGAGAAATGGCTGGTTAGCTCAGTTCAGCCGGTCGGAAGAAGGATTTTCCAGAGATAGGAAGTCGCCATGTCGCGGAGAATTACGGGAAAAGGCTTCCTGAACAGGATCAGGAAACGCCTGATCGCATTCGCTGAGGTACTTCATCACCGCAATCATCCAGTCTGATTCATGTGGTGAGTGGATGATCGCAATATTCTCATCCTCATAGTCCTTGCAAATTTGATCCTGTGCACGGCTGGCTCCGGGAAGGGTTTCCTTCTTTTTGATAGTGAGTGGACGAAGGGGGTCGACATGAATGATTTCCAGCCCTTTGTATTTTTCCGGCACATCTTCTTCGACAAACTCTTCAATGGGTATGCCATTTACATTGGTGAGTCCCGGCTGTGCCAAAGACGCAATATAAATAGGGACTCTTTTTATTGATGCCTGCTCCGCATAGCCCTCGCGAAGAACCGTCTCCTTGTTGTCTGTCTGACCAAAAACCACGAAGTCCCAGCGCCCGTATGTCAGGCGTTTTTGTTTTTGCAGAATGACCGTTTGCTCATAAGCCTCAACGATCTTTTCGTAAACTTTCTGGTCTTTGGTTCTAACCTTAATTTTCGGCATAGTGCTTTCTGGTGGGAAAAATATTTGTCGAGTTAATATAACACGCTTGCTATCGGCAGGAAATGTTTAACCCCCCTAGCCCCCCTTGACAGGGGGGAACTGTAAGCCTCCCCCTGATAAGGGGGATTGAGGGGGTTGCTTTTTACCCCTCCATTAACGCCAGTTTTGCTATACTGCGTGCAGGCAAGACCTCGCAAATAAACGTTCACTCATTCCCACCTGAACCGAAGCCCCGAATGGACAGCAACGAAAAAGTAAGTAAAGCGGCAGGAGCCGTAGGCGGGATGACTCTTTTATCACGCCTTTTCGGATTCCTGCGCGATGTGGTTATCGCTATGGCCTTTGGCTCCTCGGCTTCCGCCGATGCTTTTTTTGTCGCTTTTAGAATTCCTAACATGCAACGGCGGATCCTGGGTGAAGGCGCGGTGACAGCAGCTTTCATTCCCGTTTTCACCGAAACGCTGACACAAAGAGGAGAATCGGTAGCGTGGAAAATAACCGCCAACCTGTTCAACATTCTTTTTATTGCGTTAACCCTGGCATCCCTGTTCATCCTGATATTTTCACCTGCTGTGATAACGGTTTTTGCCCCTGGGTTTCTTGATGAGCCCGGGAAATTTGAACTGACGGTAAAATTAACGCGCTGGATGGCTCCCTACCTTTTTTTTATTGGACTGGCCGCCTTTTGTATGGGGATTTTAAATTCGCTGAAAGTTTTTGCCCTCCCAGCCGCCACCCCCATTTTGCAAAACATCACGATGATACTCTCGGTTCTCATCATTGCTCCGCAAATGGATGAGCCTATTATGGGACTGGCTATCGGTGTTCTGGTTGGCGGGGCTCTGCAATTACTGATTCAGCTTCCCGCTGTTATAAAAAGGGGATTCCGCTTTGAAAAAACACTTAACTTCAAACAGGAAGAAGTCGTTAAAATCGCCAGGCTGATGGGACCGGTTATACTGGGCCTTGCTGTTTATGAAGTTAACATCATGGTTGACACCCTGCTCGCTTCCCTGCTTCCAGGTGGGTCCATTTCCTACTTATATTATGGCAACCGGCTGGTGCAACTGCCTCTCGGAATATTTGCAGTCGCGTTAGGAGTAGCCCTTCTGCCCACGCTATCCAGCCAGGCCGCAAAGGGAAACCTCAAAGAGTTGGTCCAGACGGTGGGTTTCAGTATCCGCCTCATTCTTTTTATCACCATACCCGCTACGATAGGATTGATCATTCTGCGCGAACCCATCGTTAATACGTTGTGGGAGCGGGGGGAGTTCCTGGCTTCTACCACCGAGGGTACAGCCATTGCCCTGCTCTATTATTCTGTAGGCCTCTGCGCCTATTCAGGAATCAAAATCATCGCTCCTGCATTTTATTCTCTACAGGACACCAAGACCCCGGCAAAAATTGGTATTTATTCTATGCTTCTCAATATGGTTTTAAATCTTATCTTGATGGGTCCCTTGCAACATGGAGGTCTTGCGCTGGCCACTTCCCTGTCGGCCTTATTCAATGTCGCGCTGTTGATCTACCATTTAAGAAAACGCCTGGGGCTAATGGGTGGAAGAAAAATACTGCGTTCGACTGTCAAAATGTCTCTTGCGGCCATAACTATGGGTGCCATTACTTTTCTCACCAAGGAGAGATTTTTTCATGTCGGCGATCCCCTGTCGGCCCGACTGTTTGCCTTGACCGCTTGCATATCTATTGGAATACTGGTATATGCCTTAATCTCTCATTTCACCCGAAACGAAGAATGGCGCTTTCTTTTGGATTTGAGAAAGAAAAAACAAGAGATCTCATAAAGTAAAGGATAACCACTTATGGTAGTCACCTGCCTGGATTTGGAAGGAGTTCTGGTTCCTGAAATCTGGATAGCCTTCGCGGAAAAAACTGGAATTGAGAAATTGCGGCTTACTACGCGGGACATCCCCGATTACGATGAACTGATGCGAGGACGGCTCAAAATTCTCGATGAAAACAATCTTAAACTTGCGGATATCGAGGAAGTCATCGGAGGCATTGCCCCTCTTCCCGGCGCGAAGGAATTTTTATCCTGGCTGGAAAGCGAGTTTCAGGTCATCATCCTGTCTGACACCTTTAACCAGTTTGCCGGACCTTTGATGGCGCAACTCGACTACCCCACACTGTTTTGCCATGATCTGGTTGTTGACAAGGCCGGGCGAATCGCTGATTACCGATTGCGAATTCCCGATGCGAAAACCAAGGCCGTGGCGGCTTTAAAATTGCTAAACCTGAAAGTTATCGCCGCCGGAGATTCCTATAACGATACCGGAATGCTTAAAGAAGCCGATGCAGGGATTTTATTCCGGGCTCCTGATAACGTTGTGAAAGAATTCCCCCAATTTCCCGTGACACGGGACTATGGTGAATTCAAAACAGCTATCATTGAGGCCAGCAAAAAACTGGAAGCCTTAGGCGATCCTATTTGATTTCAGAATCTATGAGCTTGCTGGCCAGCCACCCGGTCCGGGCCAGTTCTTTTGCCGCCGGCTTTGAGCGGATTTTTGACCACTTCCCTTTTTTTCCCAGGATTTCAACCTCAGTGCCCTGGGGCAGTACAAATAAAATCGTGCTGGTCTTGGTATTAGGTGCGTCACGCAAATTGGCAAAACTTACATTGACCTTGAAAAACATTTCATAATCTTCGTCTTCTGCAACTTGAAGTGGAACTTCATCGGTGCTCAAATCATGAAACAAACTCAATGGGTTGATTTCCAGCTTGACTACAACCACAACCATAAAAATCAGCACTAATAAAGTGATGCGTAGATAAGCCTGAGAAAAATTCAGGCCCTTTTCAGGATCAGGTTCCGGAGGCTCTGGCGGATCACATTGAATGCAAAAAAAACCCGGAGCAGGCAGGAGGCTTCCGCAAGTATCACAATATTGATATTCGCGTTTTGTATTAGGATAAGATGTCTTGCTGGAACTCATCAACTGCCTTCTAGTTAAGTCGGTAAATTTGGCGGTATTTGTTTTTCAGATAATCCAGAAAGTTGTCCGGATTTAGATTTTCTCCAGTCACCTGCTTGACCAGATCAGGAACCGATAACAACCTGCCCTGCTGATGAACTTGGGTACCCAGCCATTCCCGAATAGGAGTCAGGTTTCCCCTCTCGATCTGTTTTTCTATATCAGGCTTGGCACGAATCAATGCCTGATAAAACTGGCTGGCATAAATGGCTCCTAACGTATAAGAAGGAAAATAGCCAAAGGCTCCCCCGCTCCAATGTGTGTCCTGCAAAACACCAAGCGTGTCCGTTGGCGGTTCCACACCCAGATATTCTTTCATTTTAGCATTCCACAGGTCCGGCAAATGCTCAACTTGAATCGACCCATCAAACAGACCTTTTTCCAATTCATAACGCAGGATAACATGCATCGGATAGGTCACCTCATCAGCCTCTACCCTGATTAACGAGGGCCCGCTGACATTAACGGCCTCATAAAATCGTGCAGGAGTTACATCCTTAAAATTATGTGAAAATGTTTCGGCAAGCAACGGCAGGTAGCGTGTGCAAAATGGTTTTCCCTGTGCGATCATTCGTTCCCAGAACAGCGATTGCGATTCATGGACAGCCATGGTGAGGGCTTCAGATACCGGCAGGTCCCGCCCATCTTGCATGCGCCCTTGCTCATAAAGCCCATGACCAGTCTCATGAATCACCGCGTAGAGCGATTCAACAAAATTATCCGTCCGATAGCGAGTGGTAATGCGGACATCGGTCGGATGACTGCCGCCACAAAAAGGATGTACCGACACATCCATGCGCCCCTGGTCGAACAGAAAACCCATCTCTTCACTGATTTTGCGTCCCAGCGCCTCCTGTTTTTCAACAGGGAACTGGCCTGATAAAAAACTGGCTTCCGGTTTGTAATCCGACTCCTGAATCGCCTTTATCAATGGAATCAGCTCGGCTTTAAGTTTATCAAATATCGGGGTGATGTCCTTCTGGGTGGACCCTCTTTCATAAACATCGATATTGGCATCATAGGCCTCCATATCAGGGAAAACACAACCGGCCCACTTTATTTTCAAATCCACCAATTGTTTTAGCACCGGGGCGAAATCGGAAAACCTGTTTTCAGAACGGGCTTTCACCCAGATTTGGTGGGCTCGGGAAGATAATTCCGCCAACTCCGTGACAAGCGTTTTGGAAACCCGCGTAGCCATATGGAATTCCCGGTGGGCCTCGCGTATATTGCACCATTCAAAAGTGTTAAATCCATTTTCCTCGCTCTGGCAAAGCCGATCCAGCAACCTCCCCATTTCAGGATGCGTGGTTTTTTCATGCAGGACCCCGGCCAGGCTTCCGATCTGCTGGGCACGCGATTCTGCGGCACCCGCAGGCATGATGACTTCCTGATCCCAGTGCAGGATACCCATGATTCCGCCCAACCGACTGCTCTCCGACAACCGGTGAACCAGTGCATAATAATCTTCTCTTAACTCTTCGTGCATCGCGTTATACCTATTTGGTTTGGTCTCGAACAATTCGTACTTTACCCGAGTCCATGATCAGGATTCGTTCTCCGGCTTTAAGCTCTTCGTCATTAACTTGCACAACGGCATAGGCTTCTCCTTCATCGGGTTGGATGATAAATTCCGATGCGGAGCCACTGGTGATTATCTCTTCGGTGGCAGTGCCTACCAAGCCGCCCACAACAGCACCCCCTAGAGCTCCCAACGCACGGGTCGCCGTGTTCCCGCCCAGAGAGGAACCGGCCAGCCCGCCTGCTGTTGCCCCCGCCACGGCCCCGGCTCCAGATTCTGTGCCCTTTATTTCAACTTCTCTCACCGACAAAATGACACCCTTTTTAAAATATTCAGGAGAACCCATTTCACTTCGTTCATAAGTGGAACCGGAATGCAACGAACAACCGGAAAGAACAAGGATTACCAATAAAAAACCTGTTAAATTTCTAACCATGACAAACTCCGTTAATTAACTCTGCTATAATTGGACGTTGGCTTGGGTGCACCCTGTTTATCAATCTTACCAAATCCTGAGGTATATATGGAATCCAATAACGAGACCTATGAAACAGTGCAAGGTCGACTGGATGTTTTACGCAAAGGTATTGTCAGCGAAGAAAATTCGGTCGGTTATTACCAGACCCTTACTGAGAAAACCCCTGAAGATTCGGATGTCAATAAAGGGATGCGGCGTATGTATTATGATTTGATGTTGGAAGAAAAAAAGCATGTAAGCCGTTTCCGCGAACTCATCTCACAGTGGGAGCAAAAACTCAAAGAGTTCGAGAAATAACTCCTGGAATTTCCCCGCCCCCTTCTGATTCATATTGACCCATTTTGCTATCTCTTCCGGAATTAAAAAATTCTGGATATCCTTGACAATTCAAAGGCCTTATCTTATTATTGATAACAATTCTCATTATTAATTTAGGGTTTTGGGAACCCAATTCCGGTTCCCTCCTAAAGTCAACCATTTCAATGAATAACATGCTGCCCACAAAGCCAACAATGCCGCACAAATCCAGTCTTCTAAAAATTATCATCCTATCTCTTCTGTTTTTAAGCCAACATTTTTGGGTCGCAAACCAGGCCGAAGCCTTGAACCAGGCATCGATAGACCGGGTCAAAAAAATAGTCATGATGCTGAATATTGCCGCCAAGGAATTTGAGGAAGGTGTGGTGGATGGCAAAATTGTCGTGCCTCCGGAATATGAAGAGAGCCAGGTATTTTTGCAACAGGCTACCGAAAGGTTTGCCAGATTGTCTGCGGAAATTCCAGATTCACAAAAAGCTGAAAATCTTAAAAATCAGTTCGTCAACATGATGGACCTGGTTAAGGACAAAGTAGATTCGCAAAGGGTATGGCAGGAGGTGAACAACATCAACTCCGAACTGCTGGCAACTTTCAATATTGAAATCAATAAGACACCTATCACGCCGGTATCGCTGGCTAATGGAAAAAAGATATTTGAAAACAACTGCTCGGTTTGCCATGGCCTGACCGGAAACGGCGATGGCCCCATGGCCAGTCAGTTTGATCCCTCCCCTGCCGTTTTATCTAATCCAAAACTTACAGGCGATGCAAACACCACCGCTTATGACAATTTTGAGGTGATCAACGTTGGTATTGCCAATACAGCGATGATGGCCTGGGCCGAAGCGCTTTCGGAAACGCAAATTTGGGATGTGACCTATTATCTCCGAACTTTTTCCAACGTAAATGTGCAACTTCCCCCAGTCAACCTGGAACTGGCGGCTATCGAATCATCAGCGGATACGGGAGGAAATCTTGCCACCGCAGTCGTAGACGAGGTTCGGGGACTTCTTGATAAAAGTCTGGAGATTTATAAATCTGGCCAGACTGAGAATGCGGCAGAGGTAGCTTTTGACGCGTATCTGGTATATGAAAAAATCGAGTCCAACCTCATCACAAAAGATAAGAGCCTGGGTGTAAGCCTGGAGTCTGCGTTCAGTCGCTATCGGGGGGAAATCAAGCGCAACGCACCTTTTGAACATGTGCAGTCGCTGAGCAATGAAATCAACCTGAACCTTGCAAAAGGAGTGAAGTTGCTTGAGAGCAAGGTTGGTTTTACCGGGATGTTCTTTCAATCCTTCTCCATCATCGTTCGAGAAGGATTTGAGGCCATTCTGATTATCGCCGCACTGATAGCGTTTCTAGTTAAGTCACGCAATCAAGCCAGGGTGAAATCCATCCACATCGGCGTGATAGTCGGTATTCTTGCCAGTTTTGCGACGGCCTATATTATCCAGGAAATCCTTCACCTGAGCATGGCCAGTCAGGAACTCCTTGAAGGCTGGATCATGTTGACGGCTGTTGTGGTTTTATTCTGGGTCAGCTACTGGCTGGTTTCAAAAATAGAAACCCGAAAATGGCAGGACTACATCAACAAAAAAATGCGTGGTGCCCTGTCCAAAGGAAACACACTCACTCTGGGCGCGGTGGCCTTCATATCTGTTTACCGTGAGGGATTCGAAACCGTTCTTTTTTATAAAGCCCTCTACCTCTATGCAGATAGTTCTACCGGAGGAATCATACCGGGGTTTCTGGCAGGTTGTCTGGTTTTAGCAGGAGTATTTTACCTGATCAATACTTTGGGGATGAGAATTCCCATTAAGTGGTTTTTTGGTTTCACCAGTGTGCTTTTGTACTACATGGCATTCACCTTCATGGGAAAGGGAATTCATGAGTTACAAATGGGCGAACAGGTTTCTATAACTGCGGCGAATTTTTTACCCAGTGTTCATTGGCTGGGCATGTACCCCACCTGGGAAACATTCATCGGTCAGGGCATATTGTTTGCGGCGTTTGTTTTTGCATTGATTTACACATTCATCATTAAGGCCGAGTTGGGGTCCACCCACTTGCAGGCGGAAACCCACCATCTGCAAAGCAATATCGCCCAGGTGCACGATCTGGTGGAGCATATTTCCCATCATGCCAAGCGTTGCGAGGTGTTCCTGAAGGACACACCGGACGAGGACTTGAAAGAGCTAACAGGACATTTGCAGGAGATAGATGTCAAAATCCACGAACTGTTCGGGCATGTGAAACACGTGGAAAACCAGCTTCAGGACGAATACGAGAAACTGGCCAAGAAAGCCTTTGAGGACAAATAAAACCAGGGATTTCCGTGAATATTCGCTTTTTTAAAAACACGCGCATCATCCACAAGTGGATCGGAATCCTGTCCGCGATATTCGTTCTTATTCTTTCTGTTTCGGGTTTTCTGTTAATGCATCCGGAAGAGTTTGGTATTGAGCAAGCCCAGATCAGCGGAAAATACCTACCCGAAAAATACTTCAAAGTTCAGCACGCCCGCCGCCGCATTCAGTCCCTGGCAATGGTCCCAGGTTCAGGGCAGATTCTTTATGCAGGAACAGACATCGGTGTTTACCGATCTCAGGATGGCGGAAAAACCTGGCTTCAAACCAATCAGGGATTGTTCGATCAGGACATCCGTGCCCTGGCAATTGACCCTAAAGACCCCAGCACAATTTATGCAGGAACGAGTCGAGGCGTGTTCAAATCTGAAGATGCCGGGGATACCTGGAGCGACTGGTTCGATGAGACTTCGGGTTTGACCCATACCAAAATCCATGACATTGCACTGCATCCTGATAATCCCGAAATCCTGTTTGTAGCAACAGATGGGGGAATTTTTCAATCTTTGGATGCCGGGGAAAGTTGGCAACCTGTATCCACCAAACAGCCCGTCCAGATTGTCAAGTTTTCCGCATCGAACTCTGACATCCTTTACGCATCAGGCAAAACCGGAACCCTCCGCAGTAATAACAACGGACGGGACTGGAATCCCGTTTGGGAAAAGGTCATCCCTGCTATAACCACGCTGGTATCCCTAAATACCGACCCGGAGTTTCTTTATTCAGGCACTGCCACCGGCCTTTACAAGTCTTTCAATGGAGGCAGAAACTGGGTTACCGATCCGGCCTTCAAAAAGACCGCCATCAACGCCATTTTTGTGAATAGCAAAATATACCTGGGTAGCGGAGCAAATTTTTATTCCAGCGGTGATGGGGGGGATTCATGGAAACACCTTTCCTCCTTCGCCCAGAAAATAAATGCGGGTTCTGGAACTTCAATTGATATTACAATTACCGAAATCACTGGCCTGGCAGGAAAGTCCCTCTATGTTGGCACCACATCGGGACTGTACTTTTCTGAAGATGGGGGAGAGAACTGGGAAGCTATAGATTTGAGCGGAGCGGTCAATCAGTTATCGCCCGATGAAATGAAAATGGATGTTGTCAAACTGGTGACCGAAATTCATACCGGTCGTTTTTTCGGTTCTTATTCTTATATGCTTGTTGATCTGGCGACTATCGGGCTCATCTTCCTGACAATATCCGGCATTCTGATAGCCTATTACCGAGCCAGAATTAAGAGCCGAAAAATAGCAATAGGGGATTTGGCAACGGATCGCGCGATTGAACTGACTGAAACTACCGAGGAGCTTTCGCTGGAGAGCCAGGAAATCCATGACATGATAGAACACATCACGGGGCACATTGAAAAATGCCAATTGGTTTATATGGATCAGGAGAAAAAAGAAATAACGGAAATCAGCCGACACCTCAATACACTCGACAAAAAAATGCACCGGTTGATGGAAAACCTGGGGGAACTGGAACAGACCGAAGAGTTAGAACAGACCGACTAATGAATGTACCGCTTTTCCTTGCCCTTGGAGCTTGAAGAGAGGCTTTGGTCCTGGTTGAGCATATCCATCTTTTTATATTCTTCCCAGTTGTCTCGAAACAGGTTGAAGCCAACATAATCCAACGCCTGCATGATTTCGAGTTCAGAAACCTTGCCTTCGCCACCGTCCGCTTCACGAATCACCTCTTCCAACTGCTCACAAAGACCGGCAAACCGTTCTTCATCCTCAAACATCATAAAGTCTTTCATAAAATCAAAGGTCATACCTGTCGTCTCCCCTAACTTGTGTGATTCGCAAGATCTCTTTCACTTATATTAGAGCAAATTTTATTCACTGCAAACATAAATTCTTCAATTTCTTTTTGTATGGTGGGAAACTCCCGGTTCGCCATCCGGCTTGGGGAAAATATCGAACCTCCCAATGCCACAGCAGAGGCCCCTGCAGAAAAATAGTCGGGGATATTTTGGGGTCCCACACCACCCACCGCCATCAGCTTGATGTGGTCAAAGGGGCCTTTTAACAACTTAAAATAGTTTGGCCCCATCTGTGAAGCAGGAAAAACTTTCACCATTGTCGCACCAGAACTCCATGCTTTTTCAATTTCTGTGGGAGTTAAAGCACCAGGGAAATAGACAACATTGTTCTGACGGCAAAATTCTGCCACTTTTTCATTCAAATTTGGGGCCACAAGAAATTTTGCCCCGGCATCAACGGCCCTTTGAGCAGATTCAGCAGATAAAACCGTTCCTGCCCCTACGCAAAAATCGGGAAACTGTTCGCTGGCCTTTTTGATAAGAAGAAATGCAGAAGAAGTATTGAGGGTGATTTCCAGAAAACGGAGCCCCCCGGAAAGCGCCGCTTCCAGCACACCCTCAAGTGAGTCTACGTCAATGCCACGGAGAATGCCCAGTACGGGTTTTTTCTCAAAGAGAGTTAAATCAAAACCTGCCATGAGGGATCTAGACGCTGGTTTCTGAAGTGAGCTTCTCATAGAAATCCAGATAGTCATCCTTCTGGTCCGAATTTCTAAGTTTCATTCCCGCCCGAGGGTGCAAATCCAGAATACCCGTAATCATATAGGGAATCGTGTATCCCCATTCGATATCCTTACGCAGTTCCACAAAATCACTTTCCAATACTTTCAGGATGGGTCGGATGTCGAATTTCGGGTTTTTCAAAAATCCCAACAGCAGTTCCAAAGGACAGTTCCCGGCGGCTCTGCCGATTCCCCAAATCGTTCCATCTAGATAGTTAATATTCTGGATGATCGATTCAATGGTATTGGCAAAGGCCAGTTGCTGGTTGTTATGCGCGTGAATGCCAATTTCCCGGGTCGGAAGCGCGGCCTTGTATTTTTTTGCGAGATGAGCAATCTGTTCCGAATATAAAGCGCCGAAACTATCGACCAGATAAACAACGTCAACGGCACTTTCTTTTTCTACCTGTTCCAGTGCTTCATCCAGCTCCAGCTCCCTGGAATGCGAGACCGCCATAATATTGATGGTCGTTTCATAGCCCTTGGCACTAAGCGTATTAACAAGATCAATAGCCTTGTCAATATCCTTGACGTATGAGGCAACCCGCATCATGTCTACAAGACTTTCAGCTTTTGGGATTATTGCCTTGGGATCAAAACGCCCGATATCGGCCATGACAGATAATTTGCAATTCAGTTCCGTATCCCCGACAATGTTTTCCAGGTCTTGTTCGGAACAGAATTTCATAGGGCCAAATTCGCCGCGTTTAAACTGACTTTCATCTGCTTTGTAACCCAGTTCGATATAGTCAACGCCGGATTTATTGACCGCCTGAAAAACCTTGCGAACCAGATCATCGCTGAACAGGTGATTGTTCATCAAACCACCATCACGAATGGTGCAATCCAATACTTTTATTTCTTTTCGGTACATGTCGTTAAAACTCCCAACCGGGATCAATACATCCCCCGGTAAAAATGAATTTGGGTATAATTTTCAATAAATTGGAGAAATTGATTATATTTCTTATATCGGTCAGGGTCAATCAGATAATTCCTGTTTGATTCTTTAATCCTTTAATAGACAGTGCTTTTACCAAAATATACAGTAAGGCTGGAGACAACACCCAAAAACACACAAACTCAATTCTCATCAAATATCGCCTAACTATGGATAATAAAACATCTTTTTGGATAGTAAAGCAGGAACCCTCCCAATACAGTTGGGAGGACTTTGTCAAAGACGGGAAAACCTATTGGGATGGAGTACGAAACTACCAGGCCCGCAATAATCTGCAAGCCATGAAAAAAGGCGACCTGGTTTTCTTTTATCACAGCGTCATTGGAAAAGAGATCAAGGGCATTGCCAAGGTGACTCGCGAAGCTTACCCGGACCCTACCACCGATGACGAACGTTGGGTTGTGGTCGATCTTAAACCTCTAAAAGCATTCGCGCATCCGGTGAACCTTGAACAGGTTAAATCTCATAAGGACCTCCAGGAAATCGCATTGGTAAAACAGTCGCGTTTATCTGTCATGCCGGTAACCAAAAAAGAAAGTCAGGTTCTCTTAAAAATGGGCAAGACTTCGATCCACTAGGCGTGGGGCCAACTGGCAATAGCTTTTATTGGCAAACAAAGAGTTGTCTCGGCTTAACGAGCCTTTGTTATCTGCCTCCCCTGCCAAGGGGCACTAGGCGTGGGGCCGGTGTGCCATCGCTTTATTTGGCGAACAAAGGCTTCTCTCGGCGCAATTAAGTTCTTGCCCAGTCGCCTCTCCTGCCAAGGGAGACCTTTGCGTAAGTCGATAAAGCAGAAAAGCGAGATGCTTCTACCCCTCCGGGGCACGAAGGCTAAGGTCAAATATCACGGCAGCTCAGCATGACAAATCAAACCCCACAGAGTCGTCGTCGCGAGCCGCAAAGCGGCGTGGTGATCCAGAGTTTCGCTGGATTTACCCCTTCGGGGCACGAGAGTTTAGGTAAGATGTCACGCCTTCGCTTTGCTCGCAAAGACGGGTTATGCGAAGCCCCTTCGGCGCAAGGGACTAAAGAAATTCCCGTTGACTTCGAAATTATGGAAGTATAGATTCAGGATAATGAAATTTTGGATGGAAATACGCCTATGAAAGCAGGAACCGCCTTTATCTTCTTGATCGTTTTATTGAGTGGTTGCTCCGGAGATGTCGCAGACAAGGAGACCCCAAAACAGTCGGCACCCGCATCTGTAGAAACGCAGCCCACCGTGCCCTACCCCAACTCACCCTCTGCCCAGGACTTACAACCCGATCTGCATATCAGCGGAACCCAGAGCACCCATGTTTCAGGAGCCGTTGAAACATCCGAGCATATAAGCGGACAGTAATTGTATGAAACCCACCGTGTTATTGGTTTTATGCTTTTTCTGTGTCTCAATTCATCCAGCGTGGGCAGACAAGCCATCTACCTGTCTGAAACAAGTGACCCCCCTGAGTACTAAAAGAGATCAGGTAGCGGAATTGGATGGGATTTGGGGACTGTTTCAGAAAACAACTGAGTTTCGGGACAACTCTGTCCAGGGAATCACGTTGGACAACAAGATCAACACCATTCTTTTTCAACTGGAGTACCTTTGCAACACCATAGATGGTATTCCTTTTGATGAGTTATCGGACTACGTATCAGCAGGCCTTGCAGAAAAGGGAGCGGAGGAATTTAAAAAAGAGTTGATCATTCTTGGCAAAAGTGAGGGGGAAATCGATATCTGGTTTGAGTTTTCAAAGTTTGCTGTCGCTAATCGGCATCGGGCTCTGGACACTCAAAAAATTTTTCACACCATTGAGACGGCACAGCCCTTTATTAAAGGTTATCTTGAGCTTGCTGAAAAAATAAATAGCAAAGAGCGCATGGGCTCGGTAATTCAAGAAACAGAAGACCTGACAAATCAAATTGAGACTTTTTTCAAAACCGATCCCTATATGTCTCAGGCTCTCTATGAAAATGCCCAAGTGCCTTATGCGGATTGGGATGAAGACGTTGGTGGCTCCTGAACCTAACAATAAAATCTTTATAAAACGTGAAAGGACACAATGAATAATTTTCTTGTCATAGGTGGAACAGGTGTGATGGGAACCGCGGCGATTAAAGCCATTCGCGAAAAGTTTGGCGACACAGCAAATATTCTGGCCAACTGGTATGGTAAAGAAGAGCCCGGTTTCAGCATCGAGGGTGCAGACGAAACCCTGTTTGGTGATATCAATGATCCTCAAGTTCTGGAAAAAATTAAAGCGTTCGAAAATGGCCAGTTCGACACCTTATTTTATGCCACAGCTCTTGGTGAGGTTGGAGTACCCATTCGTGAGGCGACACCCGAGTCGATAGCTACATCCAACAAACTTTCATTTGACCCCATCCTGAAACTGGAGTCTGAATTGGATGTCAAAACCATTGTTGCCTATTCCACCTTTTATGTTATCCGGCACCAACTGGCTACCTATGGGGCAATGGGCCACTCAAAAGAAGCCATTGAAAAATGGACAGTCGAGAAAGGCAAAGCCCGGCATGCCTGCATTCGTGCTGGACTGTTTGAGTCTCAGTCGTCCCGTGGCATTAAACTGCTTTTAAGAAAAACCGCAAAACATCCAGAAAACCTGAAGGACCCTCTGCTCCGATCCTATTTCGAAGGCAAGAGTTCCAAGGAAGGCATACAAAAGTTTGAAGAAGGAATCTTTGCGGAAGAAAAAGAAGCTTATGGTGATTGCAGAACAACCGCCGAGGATTTGTATCAGGCCCACTTGAACCTATTTGACTCCGAGGAGCCGGTGTTCGTCAATGTATGCGGTAAACGCGTATGGCTTTCAGATGCACCTCTACTGCTAAAGGATTATCTCTAGGGATATCTAAGGATGGTATAAGCGGTTTTTCAATTAAATTGAGGAATCAAACGCGCATATTCTCATAAGGATATTTCATTTGATTTGATTTCGGGATATAATTGTCTCATAATCATAACAACAACCAGAGTTAATATAAGAGATCGCCATAACTCATTTATTTTATATCGTGATTCGTTGACATGAATGACTCTCCTAACAAGATGAAAGCGGCTGAAGTCCGTCAGTTTGCTAGCGATGAAAATCTGAACACATTGCTCAGCAGTGTCGTTGAGGAAGTGAGCGCTTACGCAGAGCGGCTGGGCGGACAAATAAAGAAGATGTCAGATATTGGCCGTGCCCTCTCAGGGGTTTACGATCTCAACACCCTTCTTGAAATGATTGTCGACCAGGCCCGCAGTTTCACTAACGCGGATGCAGGGACTTTATATATTGTTGAGGACAACACCCTCCGTTTTCAAATCGTTCAAAATGATAGTTTGAAAATCAGGATGGGGGGTAAGTCCGGGGAAACCATTCCCTTCCCACCGGTTGAATTAAAAGAAACCAATGTTTCCGCTTTCGTTGCCCTGAAAGGCGTATCCGTAAACATCCCGGATGTCTATGATACCGACCTTTTTGATTTTACCGGCCCCAAGAAATTTGATCAGTCCATCGGATACCGGTCCAAGTCCATGCTGGTGGTTCCCATGCGTAACCACGATGGGGATGTCATCGGTGTTTTGCAACTATTGAATGCCACGAACCCTGCTAACAACAACGTCATTGCATTTTCACAGGATTATGAAAATCTCTCTGAATCATTAGCTTCGCAGGCGGCTGTCTCCATTACTAACGCCAAGCTGATTTCCAACATGACGGAACTGTTTGAAGCGTTTGTTAAAGTCATGGCTACCGCCATCGATGAAAAATCTCCTGTCACAGGGGGTCATATTCGGAGGGTAGCAGACCTGACCCTTATCATGGCCGAGGTCATCAATGACCTGAAGGAGGGAGATTTTAAAGATAAAACCTTTTCTCCGGATCAGATGTATGAGTTAAGAATTGCCGCCTATATGCACGATATAGGAAAGGTTACATCACCGGTAGAAATTGTTGAAAAAGCTAAAAAACTCCAAACTATTTTTGACCGCATCCAATACGTTCGTTTGAGGCTGACTTACATCAGCCAGAAAGTCATGCTGGAAGGTCAGGATAGCAAAATAGAGATATTACAGAATGGCTCTGATCCCGAAAAATTAAAGGCCCTGGAAAAAGAAACTTCCGACAAGCTCGAAGAGCTAAAAGAAATACAGGAGTTTATTAACAAGTGCAATGAGCCAGGCGAATTTCTTGATGATGAAATTCTGGAAAGGTTAAAAGAGATATCTGAAAAGACCTATATTGATGAGGCAGGAGAGCAACAACCCTTCCTGACAGAAGATGAGTTGGTCAACCTGTCCATCCGCCGTGGAAGCATAACCGAAAAAGAAAGAAAGAAGATGCAGGATCATGCCGCAGTGACTTTAAGAATGTTGAAACAGATCCCCTTCACCAAAAAGCTGAAGAATATCCCTGCCTTTGCCGGAGCCCACCATGAATTTATTAATGGGAAAGGTTATCCTCTGGGCCTGAAGGGGGACGAAATTCCTTTTGAAGGTAAACTGATGGCTGTTACAGATATTGCTGAAGCCCTGACCGCATCCGACAGACCCTACAAAAAAGCAATGCCTCTGGAAACGGTCTATCGAATTCTTCGGTCCATGGCCGAAGGTGGAGAACTGGACAACAGTCTGGTCCAGTTGTTCATTGAGCAAGAGGTTTACAAGACGTATCAGGAAAGACACGAAACCAGCTCTGAAGAAAAATAAAAAACCCCCGAATCCCCCACCTACCCTGTTCGCAAATATCCGAGAGTATTAATGTGTTTTAGAACATATTATTTGCTTTTGGGCTTATAGGGTCCCGTACGAAGATAGTTATCATTCATTTTCACGTGAGCATCAATCTGGGGAGCGTCCTGGTTCTTACCCTCAGGATGGCCGTCCTCGAATTTTTTTGATAGAAGGTTTTTAGTTTTATCTGATAGGATTACAGACCTCTGCTCCCGGGTTCGGAGTTTTCGTTTGCCAAATGTTTTTAGATATTTTTTTTTGTCCTCATGGGACATATTCATGACCATATAAGTCACCTCATATAATGAAGGTTAAGAATAGCGGAATTGGTCCAACACTATTCAAGATACGACATTTTCAGCCCCTTTTATAATTATTTTTCATGCCGATAGAAAAAATTAAAGAAGCTTTCAAAGATCCAGAAAACCAGGATGATGCTTTGCGTTCGCTCATTTTCGACTTGGATCACTTTGAAATTGCCCGGCGACTTCACGAATTGAACCTGGAACATAAAGTAAGGGTCTTTCACCTTCTTGAGGATGATGAGAAGAGGCAGGAGCTTCTTTATGAAACAGACATGGATAGTCGGCTTGAGATTCAGGAAAATCTGGATAGAGACTATTTAGCCGCCCTTCTGGATGATATGCCGGAAGATGAAGCTACGGATATTATTCAAGAGCTTCCTGGAGATGCCCAGGACGAACTCCTGAGCAAAATGGAGGTTCAGGACGCTGAGATCATCAAGGACCTGATCCGTTATGAAGAAGAAACTGCTGGCGGCCTGATGACTCCGCATTTTAACAAAATCCCTTTTGACAGCAGGGCTGGAGATATATTTACCAAGATAAGGAGAGAATCCAATAAAGAGATTCCTCCTTATTTCTACGTCGTAAATCAAAGCAATCAGTTACTAGGATTTTTTAAGTTGAGGGACTTGATGAATATTCAAACCTCAGCCCTGGCAAAAGAATTCATCCGCCCCGAAACTCCCAAAGTGTACTTGAATGATCCCTGCGAAAAGGTGGCTCACCTCATGGGACAGGAACATTTGAGTAGCTTGCCCGTTGTGGATGATGACAATGTGATTCAGGGAATCATCACCTTTGACGATGTAATTCGGGTCATGCAGGACAGTGCCAGTGAAGATATTTACACAATGGTTGGAACCGCCAAGGTAGATCCCTTCGCAAAAAAAATAAGCAACAAAATTATTGCCCGGGCACCCTGGTTACTCACAACTTTCATTGGAGGATTGGTCAGCGCCTGGTTATTGGGGGCTTACCAGACAACACTTGCCGATTATGCCGCCGTTATATTTTTCATTCCTTTTGTAATGGGGTTAGCAGGAAATGTTGGAATTCAGGGTGCCACTGTTATTGTGAGAGGGCTGGCAACAGGAGATATTCAAAAAGATAATCTCGCCACAGTGGTCAAAAGTGAAATTTCGGTTGGAATATTAAATGGTGTGATTTTTGGATTGCTGTGCGGCGGCCTGGTTTACCTGACTTCTGAGTCCTTCATGCATACCAACCCGGTGCTGGGTTGGGTGGTTGGAACGGGAATTATCCTCGCTGTCTCCCTGGCATCCCTGCTGGGATCATTGACCCCTACCCTGTTCATAAACCTGAATATTGATCCCGCCATCAGCACGGGTCCGATCATTACTGTCATCAACGATATTCTTGGGCTGGCAATTTATCTTGCGACAGCGGCCTATTTTTTCTCAACTTTATAAAGAGATTTTTGAGCAAAAAAAATAATCTCTTACTCTAGCAGAGACAGTCATTGGTAGTCGGGTCTCGCGTTATGCTGGCTCTTCTTTCAGTTCCACTTCAATTAAAGCGGTATCCACTTCAACATAATCCCCTTCCATCACATAAAATTCTTTAACTATTCCTTCCACCTCCGACAGCAAGGTAAAATATCCCTCGGAAATAATTTCAGCCACGGCAGTACCCGGCACAACTTTATCGCCTTTCCTGACCAGATATTTATCCACCTTGCCGGAAGTCATGGTGTTATACATGGAAGCCATGACAATATAATCTTCCATAATGCTCCCCCCAAACCCGAGATATGGATTAAAACAATTTATTCCTGAGATATTAAACAGTATAATGAAGCAACCTTTAACCCACTTTTCACCATGAAGCTAAGAACCGGCGACAACCTTTATGAACCGCTTTCCAGAAACACCGGAGAAATAACTTCCATCATTGAGCATCCAAATGGGAAAGTAGTTAAAGTGCGCTGGCGGCTTGACGGCCAGCTTCCCCACGACACCGAGCTATTCTACAAAAAAGTGCAAAAATGCGTTCGGGACGGACTCTACGAACACACCCCGAAGCAGGATTCCCCTTAACCAGCGTACCGCTGGACCCGATGAGCAGTGACTTTCTTGGCGAGAAATTGTTTTTCTCGGCTTGAAAAACCCTTGCCAATTCCCCACCCCGCCAAAGATTTAGTGTTTGTAAACCGTATGAGAAGGACGGCCCGCAAGAATATTTTCCTTGCCCCAATTCACTACACCTTTAAATTTGTCAGACTGGATAAATTCATTATATGCATCCTCAGAATTCCACTCTGAAACAATCAGGTAGGACTGAGCATCGCTCACATCCTTATATAAAGACGATTTAGAATGCCCTTCCATTTCATTCATCACCTTTATAACCGTAACAAAAGCGTCTTCAAAAATCTTTTCTTTCCCTGGGATCATTTTATAGTTCATTCCTATGGTAACCATCTCGCCCTCCTCTTTAAACAGCTAACAATAATTTTATCAGGCAACAAGGCACTCCGTTCTCGCACCCTGCTGCACATTGATAGATTCTAAACCAAAAATACTTTTAATAATTGAAAGGTTCTCCTTTTTATGCCCCACAAAATTAGATAGCTTTTTTGCAGGCACCCTGAAAGTAACCGATGATGGAGCCTGATTCAATGCCCGGATCATATTTATCATTTGGTCCCGGGCAATACGGCTGTCGACCAGATAACGGAATGAGGGATGAAAAGGTCCATCCACATAACTCTCCAGCAAAGATTGATCTGGGTGCAAGCCCACTCTAATAACAGAAATTCCGGCTCTTTCAAATTGGACAACGGCTTCTTTAACCGCTTTAATCATTCTTTCCAAATCCCAGGGAGCAAATGTCCCCTGCCGGTACATATCAAATAATCCCGTATTTTTAACAACCAGCGTGGGATAAATCCTGACAAAATCTGGACTGAGGTTTATCACATCCTCAACCGATTTTTGGAATTTTTTCTCACTGTCTCCAGGGAGCCCCGGCATTAATTGCAGACCCAAACGAAATCCCATCCCGCGAATTTTCTCGACAGCCGACAAAATAACATCAAAGGAACACTCACGCCCCACCAACTTTAAAACATCATCATCCGTAGACTGAATGCCCAGCTCCACTGCTTTCACATTATATTGACGCAACATTGCAAGTCGGGTTTCATCAATGAACAAGGCGTGAGTTGAAACCCGGATCGATTGGATTTGTCCCGATAAAATCCATGGCTGAACCAAAGAGAGCAAATACTCCTGGCGCTCCGAAGGAATACCAGTAAAACTTCCTCCGAAGAAGGCCACCTCTCTTGTCTCAGGCATGCAGTCTGGATCCAGCCCCCCTAAATAAGTACGCAGGGTTTCTTCGAGCATGACCTTATCTGCTTTTTCACTTGTGCCGGTTATTTTCGTCTGGTTACAGAATGAGCAACGGTACGGGCACCCCTCATGGGACACAAATATGGGGATGATCATATGCTTTTTATTTTTCACAGGATATTTTCACAAAGTCAGTGAGGGAGACTATAACAACCCGGACAGATAATTGAAAAACTGGTTAAAAGATCGCCAGATTCCCATCAAGACAAGAGTTACAAAAAAGCATCCCAGTGCTATGCTGAAACCAAACACGATTTTCGATCCAATAGTTTCCGGCTCAAAACTCGGAGGCTCTTTGTCCTGGGGAATAGGATCTCTTTCATAAGGTAATCTGGGGTTGGGCATGGCAGATATTTTTCAGATCAGGGGTTCTGTTATTCCTGGCACTCGCAATATCCATCCTCGGTCCAGTGAATGGTAATATAATCGGGGAAAATCGTGTCTTTGTCAAAGTTGGCTACTTCCAACTGGTCGCAAGTCAAGTTGACAGCTCCTTTCAGATTCGCCCCATGCAAATAAGAATCCATAAGTTCAGCATCCTTCAAGTCCGCATCCACGAGGTTTGCCTCACTCAAAACCGCCTGCGTCAGATCAGCTCCAGCCAGACTTGCTTTACGGAGATCTGCCTTGATCAAGTAAGCGGAAGTCAAATCGGCCTGGGTCAAATCTGCCCCATCCAGTTTAGCACCCATTAACTTGGCGTTACTGAGGTCTATCCCCCTCAACTTACTTTTAGAAGCCTCAACTTCTTTCTTTTTTAAAATCCAGTCTTCCAGCATAGTTCTATGATGCTATTTTAACCAAACAGGTTCTACTTTTTCTACGATCCGCTAGGCTTTAGAGGAGTCTGAATAACTTTTCATGGCCATTTTAGCCGCCGCCTGTTCCGCTTCCTTTTTACTTTTCCCAAAACCATTTCCCGCAACTTTATTCTTGATCGTTACGACAACTTCAAATTCTTTTGCGTGGTCCGGCCCCAGTTCGTTGACCACTTTGTAGGAGGGTGTGCAAATAAATTGATTCTGTGTGTACTCCTGCAGGTCACTTTTAAAATCCCTGAATGACCATGAGTCGGCAAATTTAGATATTTCCACTTTTACCAAAGGAAGAAATACCCGGGTTGCAGAGTCCAGCCCGCCATCTCTAAACAAGGCTCCAGCAACCGCCTCGAAAGCATTTGCCAGAAGCGAAGGTTTGTCTCTGCCGCCAGACAAATCTTCTCCCTTCCCAAGAAGCAGATATTTCCCCAGTTCTATTTTCCTGGCAAGATCGGCCAAGCAACTCTCGTTGACAACCGCCGCACGAATTTTTGACAAAGTCCCCTCTGCATAGTCACCGAACTCATCTACCAGATAATCACTAACCAGTATATCAAGAACGGAGTCCCCCAAAAATTCAAACCTCTCGTTATGCTTGAGAGTTTCATTTCTTTCGTTCACGTAGGATTTATGAGTCAGGGCTTTGTTGAGAAGTCTCAGGTCGGAAAAGGCATAGCCAAGGGTTTCCTGTAGGGAAGCAACTTCTTGGGCGCGATCGGAGGAAACTTCAATCATAGCGGAAATTGGTTTTAAAATTTCTTAAAAATAAGGACTCCGTTGGTTCCTCCAAAACCAAAGGAATTGGAAACACAAACATTCAAATTTCTTTCACGGGCCTCATTTGGCACATAGTCCAAATCGCAGTCAGGGTCAGGAGTGGTGTAATTGATGGTAGGAGGAATCACCCCTTTCTCCATAGCAAGAAGGGCAAAAATTGCTTCGACACCTCCTGCGGCTCCCAGTAAATGACCTGTCATGGATTTGGTAGAACTGACAGCCAGCTTATAGGCATGATCACCAAATGCGGTTTTAATGGCTTGCGTCTCCGTTGCATCTGCGGCGGTAGAAGTTCCATGGGCGTTAATATAGTCTACATCTTCTTTATTAATTCCCGCGTTGTTCAAGGCCAGTTTCAGACAACGCGCGGCACCCTCGCCACCGGGAGCAGTAGCAGTGATATGGTAGGCATCTCCATTGAGACCATAACCGACAATTTCACCATAAATTTTAGCCCCGCGTTTTTTGGCACTCTCGAGTTCTTCAAGGATAAGCACCCCGCCGCCTTCTCCTATAACGAAACCATCCCGGTCCTTGTCAAAAGGTCGACTGGCACCCTGAGGATCATCGTTGCGGGTAGATAGGGCCTTGGCGGCATTAAAGCCCCCAACACAAAGAGGAGTGATGACCGACTCGGTACCCCCGGCAAACATGACATCAGCATCGCCATACTGAATAAACCTTGCGGCTTCGCCAATAGAATGGGTTCCCGTAGCACAGGCGGTGACCACACAGGAGTTGGGCCCCTTGGCTCCAAACGTGATGGAAACCTGACCGGATGCCAGGTTGGCAATCAGCATGGGAATAAAAAAAGGAGTGATTTTTTTCACTCCCCTCGCCTTGAAAATATCGTGATATTTTTCGATCGCAGGCAAGCCGCCTAAACCAACCCCGACTATAACGCCGACCCGCTCCGCATTCTGCTCATTGATTTCAAAACCGGAATCCTCCAAGGCCATTTGACTACAGGCCACGGCATAATGGATAAACCGATCCATCTTCTTTATCTCTTTGTGGTCTATATATTTTTCTGGATCAAACCCCTTAACTTCCCCGGCGATTTTAACAGGAAAATTTTCATCAGGAGTGAAGGTTTTTATAAAATCAACCCCTGACCGGCCTTCAAATAAAGCCGTTTCATTTTCCTTCAGCCCAAGACCCAAAGGCGAAACGATCCCCAATCCAGTAACGACAACGCGTCTTTTCATGCATACACCCTGGGGATTATTATGACCAATCAGTTGGTCCGGCTGTTTATATAACTTGTAGCATCTTTAACCGTGGCAATTTTTTCAGCCTCATCATCGGGAATTTCAATATCAAATTCCTCCTCAAGAGCCATAACCAATTCCACCGTATCCAGAGAATCCGCTCCAAGATCATCAATAAAAGATGCCTCGGCTGTGACCTGTTTTTCATCAACCCCTAACTGGTCAACGATAATTTCTTTAACTTTTTCTTCAACAGACATAATTACTCCTTATTGAAATCACATCAACATACCACCATTAACATTAATAACCTGTCCCGTTATATAACTAGACTTATCGGAAACCAAAAAAGCAACACAGCGCGCCACATCTTCCGGCAAACCCAGTTTGGCCAGAGGCACTTGCTCAATCAAAGCTTGGCGCACCGAGTCATCTAAAACTCGTGTCATTTCCGTATCGATAAAACCGGGTGCCACCGCATTCACTCTTATTCCTCGTGATGCAACTTCACGGGCCATGGTTTTTGTCAAACCAATCACTCCAGCCTTGGATGCGGAATAGTTGGCCTGACCAAAATTGCCCATCACCCCAACAATCGATGCGATATTGACAATGGCTCCACTTTTTTGTTTCATCATCTGCTTTGCCGCCTGCTGGCCGCAAAGAAAACTCCCTTTTAAATTAATATCGAGAACAAGGTCCCAATCTGATTCTTTCATCCGTATCATCAAACCGTCACGAGTGATCCCCGCGTTATTGACCAGGATATCCACCGGCTTTTTATCTTTCAAGATGGAATCAAAAACCTGTTTCACCTCAGCAGGATTTGAGACATCAATTTTAACAGCAGAAGCGGAGCCTCCACTATTGTTTATGGCCTCGGCTGTGGCCTCTGCACCTTCCAGGTTCACATCCCCCAGCACCACATGAGCTCCATTGCGGACCAGCTCCTCACTGATGGTTTTGCCGATACCCTGAGCCCCTCCTGTGACCAAAGCCACCTTGTTTTGCAGTTCCATTAAAAATCCACGTTTAAATCAATTTCCGTTTAAAGCCGCCAGGGTTTGCGACAAACTTTCCCGGTCACCCACCTGACAACATTTGATACTTCTATCAAACCTTTTTATCAGACCGCTCAATACTTTTCCCGCTCCCAGTTCGACAACCGTTTCAATCCCCTGATCCACCAGCACCTGCATCGTTTCAGACCAGCGTACGGGAGAACAAACCTGCTTAACAAGGGCTGATCTTGCATCACTCCCTTTGGTGATGGGTTTGGCCTCGATATTGGTGATTACAGGATAGGACAGGTCGTGAAACTCGGTCTGCTCCAGTTCTTTCTGAAGCTTTATTTCAGCCGGCTTCATAAGGGCACTATGAAACGGCGCACTCACCGGCAAGGGCACTGCTTTTTTCGCGCCAGCCTGCAACGCCTTTTCGGAAACCTGCTCAACGGCCTCTTTATGACCTGCGATGACCGTTTGCACAGGACTGTTTAAGTTTGCGGGCTGAACCATACAGGAATCTTGAGAAACCTGATCGCACAATTGCTGAAGTGTCTCGATCTCCAACCCGATAATGGCGGCCATTGATCCCACCCCAACCGGAACCGCTTCCTGCATGAACTGACCACGTAACCGGACCAGCCTCACCGCATCCTTAAATTGAAGAGCCCCTGCAGAGACCAATGCCGAAAATTCACCCAGGCTATGGCCCGCCGCAAGTACCGAATCTATACCATTTTCCCTTAATATTTTCAAGGCCATTGTACTGTGCACCAGCAGTGCCGGCTGAGTATTTTCCGTCAACTTCAAAGTTTCTTCAGGGCCATTAAAACAAATACTTGAAAGGTCATATCCTAAAACATCATTGGCCTCTTCCATGAGCTCTCGAGCCGATGGAACATGGTCATAAAAATCCTTACCCATGCCGACAAACTGGGAACCCTGACCTGGAAATACAAACGCAGTTTTCACCACTTGATCACCGCCGATCCCCAGGTCAACCCGGCCCCGACCGCCCCCAGAACAGAGGTATCCCCTGGTTGAACACGTCCACTCCGCCAGGCCTCATTGATCCCGATCGGGATAGAAGCGGCAGACGTATTGCCATATTTATGAATATTCATCAATACTTTTTCCATTGGATATTTCAGCCTTTCGGCAACAGCACGAATAATTCTTTCATTAGCCTGATGAGGTATCAAAAGGCCAATGTCCTCTATGCCAAGATCATTAAACTGCAAAGCTTCCTGAATCACCTGGGTCATTCTTTTAACCGCAACCTTGAAAGTTGCGTTGCCGGACATTTTGATGCTGTATTTTTTATCATCTATGTCCTGTTTATTGATTCCCGTCCTGCCAATTCCTCCTGGGACACAAATCAGGTCAGACAAACTTCCGTCAGAATAAATATGCGTAGACAAAACTCCCGAAGCATTTTTCTGCTCAACCCTTTTCAGTAATACCGCCCCTGCCCCATCGCCAAACAGTATGCATGTGGACCTATCCGTCCAGTCCACGATCCTGGAGTTGACCTCACTGCCAATGAGTAGAATATGTTTGTAACGACCTGTCTTTAAATATTGTTCAGCAATGGAAAGTCCAAAAAGAAAACCGGAGCAAACAGCAGAAATGTCATAGGCGGCGGAACCAAAAGCCTGCAGTTCATTTTGCACAAAACAAGCAGTAGAGGGGAAAAGCACATCCGGACTGGACGTGGCTACAATGATCATATCCACATCTTCAGGGCCGACCCCTGCCGCTTCCAGGGCTTGTTTACCGGCTTTAGCCGCCATCGTGGATGCAGACTCTTCTTCAGCCGCAATCCGGCGTTCGCGGATGCCCGTTCTCTCGATGATCCACGCATCGGAAGTATCAAGAGATTTTTCCAAATCCTGATTCGTAAGGATTTTTTCCGGCAAATAAGCGCCAGTTCCTGCGACTACAGCGGTATTAAGATCGGTCATCGAAGTATGGAGTTATCAGGTTTCGTCAGTTTTTTTATCTGTAGCCTCTGGTTGCTGGGGCCCTTCCCCTTGTTCGGATTCACCCCCAAAAGCCATATCTTTAATTTGTTTCCAAATAGTTCCTTTGGCCGCTTCCACATCTGTCAAATTCGATTCAATATCTTCACGAATATGTTCGTTGATATTTTTTTCACTCAATTCACAAGCCCGGCTGATCGCGTTTTTTATCGCTTTAGGCGATGAGCTTCCGTGCGCGATGATAACAACTCCGTTCACCCCTAAAAGAGGAGCTCCGCCGGTTTCGGAGTAATCGACCTTTTTCTTGAACTGGTCCAGCTGTGGTTTTAATAACAGGTAACCCAGTTTGCTGGTCCAATTGCTCTGAAACATCCTTTTGAGATTGGTCCCGATCATTGCGGCCAGGCTCTCACTTATTTTGAGCGCAATATTTCCGGTAAAACCATCACAAACGATCACATCTGCGTTGCCCTGATAAACTTCCTTGCCCTCTATATTGCCGATAAAGTTGATGTGGCTGGCTTTGAGCATTTGAAAAACTTCTTTAACAATTTCATTGCCCTTGCCATCCTCTTCTCCAATACTTAGCAAACCCACCCGGGGGTTTTCCTTTCCGAGAATATACTCGGCAAAAACATGTCCCATGATTCCAAATTGAAATAACTGGCTGGTCTTGCAGTCTACATTCGCGCCGGCATCCAAAAGAATGGCATTGCCCTTCAGAGTAGGCAGTTGAATGGCAATCGCGGGTCTATCCACACCCTTCAAGGGTCTTAAAATAACCGTGGAATAGGCAAGAACCGCCCCTGTATTTCCAGCGCTCACAAAAGCCGATGCGGTACCGTCTTTCAGCAGGTCCAAACCAATTTTCATGGAGGATTTGCGTTTGGAGCGAAGAGCTTTTCCGGGAAGGTCGTGCATTTCCACCACCTCATCGGCGTGGACGACTTCGATAGGCAGTTTATGATCGGGATCAAAACGGTCCAAAATCGTTTGAACCGTGTCGGATAAACCGGTGAGAATGATTTCCGTATTATATTCCCTCGCCGCTATGACGGCACCTTCCACAACAGCCTCTGGAGCATGATCGCCACCCATGGCGTCAACCACGATTTTCATCTATGAACCTGGCTCCTCTTCATGATGGCGTTGGGGATTTTCCAGCGGGAAATGAGTGAACAAAAAGTGTGACAGTCGAGGTATTAAACCGCTTCGACTTCCATCACTTCCTTACCCTTATAATAACCGCAATGCGCGCAAATATGATGCGGACGGGTCATCTCATGGCACTGGGTGCACTCTACGTAGGTGGGAGCACTAAGGGCCAAGTGTGACCGGCGCATTCCCTGCCTGGATTTGGATGTTTTCTTCTTTGGGACAGCCATAATATCTTCCTTATTTCAATTTATCTTTCAATTCTTGTAAAACTGCCAGGCGCGGATCGCAAGGCTCTTCCTTATTGCAGTCGCAATGTTTCTCGTTCAGGTTTATCCCGCACTGCGAGCACAACCCGGCGCAATCTTTCTTACACAGCCTGATTTGCGGCAGGCTCAATAATATCAAATCCCGAACAGGACTAGACAGATTAATCCGGTCCTCTTCGTAAACTTCCTGTTCAAAATCAAGTTCAGTCAGTTCAACTTCATTCCCCGGTTTATCATTATCCGTCTGGGGTGTGAAGTGAACATTGAGTTTGCTTCTTACCGGAAAACTAAAACCAACCAGACAACGAGTACATGTTACCCGAAGACTCGTTTCCAACAAACCCTGGCACAGGATTTCCTGACCGGCTTTTTCCAGTCTCCCCTGAATTTTAACATCTTCCGTTAAGACACAATCGGGTGAGTCGATATGAAAATGCTGTTTGGACTCGAGCACTTCAAAACTCTGACCCTCTTCATCGATTTTATCAATTTCAAAAATCATGGCTTGAAAAAACCTTTGAATTCAAACCCTTTGTAAATCCGGAAGCGCAATTCAGAAGGAGGGATATTGAGCAGGAATGTTATCTTTTATAGCAAATTCAGTCAAGAAAATAATTCCCGGCGCCAGCGTGTCGCTGGACCCAATGTGCCATCGCTGTATTTGGCGAAACAAGAGGCTCCCTCGGCTTAGGGGGAAGGTTATTAAAGCTACAGTATTGCGCTCAATGGTGTTGTTTGCTTCACGGGCAATGCAGTACTCGCCCCACGCGGAGTGGCGGCTAGTGGCGGGGGTGGAACTGGTCGTGGACTTCGAGCATTCTTTTTTCGAGGATATGGGTATAGATCTGCGTGGTGGAGATATCGGCATGACCCAGCATCTGCTGAACCGATCTTAAGTCAGCTCCCCGCTCCAATAAATGCGTGGCGAAAGCGTGCCTCAAGGTATGCGGGGACACCGTAGCTTTAATATTGCTCTGTTGTACATATCCCTTCAATAACTTCCAGAATCCTTGCCGGGTCATGGCTTTTCCCCGGCGGGTCAGGAACAACGCTTCCACCTTTTGTCCCTTTGCCAGGACAGGTCGGGAATTCAGCAAATAATCCTCCAGCACCCTTCTCGCAACCATCCCTATCGGGACAATGCGCTCTTTGGACCCCTTGCCCATGGTTCTCAGGCTACCGGTGATCAAATCCAGATTATGCCCTTTGACTGATATCAGTTCCGAGACGCGCATTCCGGTTGCATACAAAACCTCCAGCATGGCCTGATTTCGTAATCCAAGAGGAGTTTTCAGGTCCGGACAACGCAAAAGACTGTCAACATCGGCCAGGGACAGGACATCGGGAAGTTTTCGCCACCGGCGTGGAGTCTCCAGAATCTCCGCAGGATTTTCCTTGAGCTGTTTGTCCTCACATAGATAACGGAAAAAGGATTTGATCGATGACAAACTTCGGGCAATGGAGGAAGGTGACAGTCCATCATCACGCAACAAGAGAAGAAAGCCGCGAATTTGCGCCGTGGTCAGAGCAGATATCTCAATACCGGGGAAAGCCCTGGCGAAACGCCTGAGGTCCCGGCAATAACCTGCAACGGTATGAGGTGAATGCCTTTTTTCAATGCGTAAATATTCGGAAAACTCCTGAATTAATGCGTCCATGGAAAAATTATGCTATAAATATCAATAAGTTACAATTATTATTTTGGTTTTTTTCCGCCAATCTGTTAAGCTGGTCTATTATTTCTCGTGGACAGAGTCATTAACGTAATGAAAACAACCTGGTTTTTACCCCACCATAAGCTTCGGACCGCTTGACCTCTCCCGTAGTAAATCGTTGTTGAAATTCCCGCTTAATCAGACTGAATCACCCGCATTCATTTAAACTTATTTTTTTTACTTAACAGGCAACTATTGTGAAACAGGAATCAATCAGAAATATTGGAATCATTGCTCATGTCGATCATGGAAAAACCACGTTGGTCGATTGCCTTCTTAAACAGAGCGGCATGTTCCGGGATAGCGAGCTTTCCGGGACCTGCATCATGGACAGCAATGAACTGGAAAAAGAACGGGGAATCACCATTTTCTCCAAAAACGCGGCGATAAATTACAAGGACCACAAGATCAATATTGTCGACACACCCGGTCATGCGGATTTTGGCGGAGAGGTAGAACGAATTTTAAAAATGGTTAATGGCGTCCTGCTTCTTGCAGATGCAGTAGAGGGTCCAATGCCGCAGACCCGGTTTGTTTTGAAGAAAGCTCTCGAACTGGGACTCAGGCCCATAGTCGTGATCAACAAAATCGACCGTCCCGCCGCGCGGATTGAAGCGGTGGTCAATGAAGTTTTTGATCTGTTCGTGGAACTTGGTGCCAATGACGAACAACTGGACTTCTCCATCATTTATACTTCTGCCAAGCAGGGAATCTCAAGACTCAATCCCGAAGACGAAGATCGGGATATCACCCCTCTTCTTGACCTTATTATTGAAAAAGTTCCTGCCAATCAGGGCGACCCTGATGGTCCTTTTCAAATGCTGGTTTCCTCCATGGATTATGACGATTATGTTGGAAGGATCGCCATCGGAAAAATCACGCGGGGACAGGTCAAGGTAAAAAATTCCTATACTCAGATTGACCGGCAGGGAGATATGCAGGTTTTTACTCCATCAAAACTATATTGTTATGAAGGATTGAAAAAAGTGGAAACGCCAGCCGCGGTCACCGGCGACATCATCGGCATCGCCGGTATGAAAGAGGTAGAAATCGGGGAAACCATTGCGGACTCAAGTTGCCCGGAACCACTTCCGGTTATTGAAATTGACGAACCCACTCTGGCCATTCATTTTTGTTCCAACACCTCGCCCTTCGCAGGACGGGAAGGCGAATTTGTTACTTCCCGGCAATTGCGTGATCGTTTGTTCAGAGAAATCCGTTCCAACGTTTCTCTCAGGGTAGAAGAAACCGATACGCAGGATACCTTCAAGGTTTCCGGACGTGGTGAGTTGCATTTAACTATTTTGATAGAAACCATGCGGCGTGAAGGCTATGAGTTTGCCGTTTCCCGGCCGGAAGTTTTGATCAAAGATATTGATGGCGTACCCCACGAACCAGAAGAATTTGTCATGCTGGATGTTGAGGACGTTTATGTGGGGTCCATCATGGAAGCCATGGGACAACGAAAAGCCACCCTGAAAAACATGATCCAGGGAGAAACCACTGCACGGCTTGAATTTGTCATTCCCACACGCGGACTTTTTGGCTTTCGTTCGGAATTTCTCACATTGACCAAGGGTACGGGAATCATCAATCGTAATTTCCATAACTTCATCGCGCATTGCGGCGAAATCGCCCAGCGCACCAATGGGGTTTTAATTGCCATGGAAAATGGCAAGACAACTGGCTTCTCCTTGTTCAATCTGCAAGAAAGAGGCTCCATGTTTCTCGGACCCGCCGAGGAAATTTATACCGGCATGCTTGTCGGAATAAACAATAAAGATAACGATCTGGTAGTTAATACCTGCAAAGAAAAAAAGTTGAGCAATATGCGCGCTTCGGGTTCCGATGTGAACATCATTCTCACCCCACCTTTAAAAATGAGCCTGGAACAAATTCTTGGTTTTCTAAATGAAGACGAGTTGGCAGAGATCACACCAAAAAGCCTGCGTTTAAGAAAAAAGATTCTGAACGAAAACGACAGAAAAAGATTTGGCAAAACACGCAACGCGATTCCCGTTTCCGTGTCCTGACTACTCCATTTTCATTGCCCGGATTTTTGAAATGATGTAGAATCAGCCACCTTTCACTTTGGATTCCCATGGAACGCACAACCCTCGTCCAACATATCAGACAGCAAGAAAAAGCTAACCCCGGGGCAACCGGTGAGTTCAGTGGCCTGATGAATGAAGTCATGGTGGCGGCCAAGATCATTTCTCTTCAGGTCAATAGTGCTGGGATTGGCGAGGACATCTTCGGGCTTACCGGAAAAATAAATATTCAGGGAGAAGAAGTTAAAAAACTGGATGAGTTTTCTGACATCACTTTCACCAAAATTATCGGTCAGTCCGGCACAGTTTGCGCTATAACTTCTGAAGAAAAAGACGAGCCTTACATCATCCCACCTGAAGACCACCCCGGAAAATATATATTTATGATGGACCCTCTGGATGGCTCTTCCAATATCGATGTCAATGTCAACATCGGCACGATATTTTCCATTTACCGGAAGAAAAGTCTGGGCACTGATGTCACGGACGAGGACATCCTGCAAAAAGGCGTGGAACAAATTGCCGCTGGCTATATCGTTTATGGTTCCAGCACGATTTTTGTCTACACATCCGGTCAAGGTGTTCATGGGTTCACGCTGGACCCCACACTGGGCGAGTTTTTCCTCTCCCACCCCGACCTGGCTATCCCCGAGCAGGGCTCTACCTACAGCACCAACGAAGGCAACTGGGGGGTTTGGGAGGAAGCACAAAAGGACCTGGTAGCTTATTTAAAAGAAGACGACAGCTCCACAGGGCGGCCCTATAAATTACGTTACATCGGTTCACTGGTGGCAGATTTTCACAGGACATTATTGAAGGGTGGACTCTTCATGTATCCAAAAGATTCAAAAAGTCCGAAAGGGAAGTTGCGGTTCTCTTTTGAAGCGGCGCCCCTGGCTTTCATCGTGGAACAAGCCGGAGGGAAAGCTTCAACAGGAGTTCAACGAGTTCTGGAAATTACCCCAACCGGTATTCACGATCGCCTGCCTCTCTTCATTGGTAGCAAAAAAGATGTGGAAATGGCGGAAGAACGTCTCGCCACTCCAGTTAAAAAAGGTAGCTGGTTCAAATGGCTAAACAGCTAACCGGCGAGCCGCCGGTGGCAGATAGCAATAACTCTATCTGGCTACCAAAGAGTTTTCTCGGCTTAAGGAGTCTTTGCCCAGTTCCCTCCGTCAGCATAAAACCTATCTAGTTATGAAAATTCAAAGCATACGTGGTGTTAAAGATATTCTGCCAGATGAAATCTGGAAGTGGCAGTACATAGAATCGGTCGCGCATAATATTTTCCCGCGCTACGGATTCAAGGAAATTCGCCTGCCCGTTTTTGAAGATACCCGATTATTTTCACGTAGCATTGGTGAAGCCACGGATATCGTAGAAAAGGAAATGTACACGTTTGAAGATCGTGGTGGCGACTCCATCACATTGCGCCCGGAAGGAACCGCTTCAGTCGTTCGCGCTTATGTGCAACACAAGATGTACAACCCCCCTTCCGTACTCAAGATGTTTTATATCGGCCCCATGTTTCGTTACGAGCGACCCCAGGCGGGTCGGTTGAGGCAATTCAATCAAATTGGGGTTGAGGCTATGGGCTCACCCAGTCCGGTTGTGGACGTAGAAGTGATGACCATGTTGGTAGAGTTTTTCAGAGAACTGGGTCTCACCGAAACCCGACTTGAGATCAACAGCCTGGGTAGTCAGGAGTGTCGGCCTCAATATCTGGAGCTCCTGAAAACAGAAATCGAAAAACATCTGGACCAGCTTTGCGACAACTGCAAAAACCGATATCAGCGTAATCCCTTGCGGGTCCTGGACTGTAAAGCAAAGCAATGCGGTGAGATTGCGGAAGGTCTGCCCAAACTCATCGACCACTTGGATACAGCCAGTGCCGACCATTTCTCGGAAGTGCGTTCCCTTCTGGATTCTGCCGGAACCCCCTACTCCGTCAACCCCAGTCTGGTCCGAGGTTTGGATTATTACAACCGAACCGCGTTTGAGGTCACCTCACAAAATTTAGGTGCTCAAAACGCGATTTGCGGTGGCGGCCGTTATGACAACCTCGTCGAGGAACTGGATGGTCCTTCCACGCCTTGTTTCGGTTTTGCTCTAGGTCTGGAACGGCTCGTCTCGCTAATACCTTTTGACGACATGAAAGGCTTGCAGAAATATCCGGATGTTTTTATCGTCTGCCTGGGTGAGGAAACAAAAGCCACCGGCTTTCAGATAGCACACGAACTACGATTAAAAGGATTCTGGGTAGAAAGGGATTATGAAATGGGGAGCATGAAAAGCCAAATGCGCAAGGCCAATAAAACGCAATCCCGGTTTTCTCTCATTCTTGGAGAAAACGAAATCCGCTCTGGTAAATTCGCATTGAAAAATATGGAAACGGGAGAACAAAAGGAGTGCCCAGCCCAGGAACTGGCAACTGAAATCGCAAAAACTTCCACCAATTCCAAATAATTTTTATTAAGTAAAACTTTTTTCTTAGATCAGCATCCTAACCCCAGGACGCATGATTGACCCCTAATAATGCTCGTGTTAGATTAACTTAAGTGTGTTCAACCTCACTTGATTGATTAAGGAAGTTATGGCCAGCAAAGAATTAGAAGTTCTTGAAGATTATATCGTTCAAAACAAGCTGAAGATAACTCGTCAAAGACGCATTGTCCTCAATGCTTTTCTGGGGTGTGAAAAACATGTCAGCGCCGAGGAACTTTATAATCAGGTCGCCGCAACAGACCCCAAGGTAGGGCTGGCAACTGTATATCGCACTCTGGCTCTACTGACCCAAAGTGGTCTGGCTTCGGAACTGGATTTCGGCGACGGGCAAAAACGGTATGAACATAAATATATGCATGGGCATCACGATCATATGATCTGCACCGAGTGCGGAAAAATCATCGAGTTCAACCATCCCCTTATCGAAAAGTTTCAGGAAGAAGTCGCCAGCCGGAACGGATTCACCATCACCTCCCACAAACTCGATATGTTCGGCCTCTGTAGCGAATGCCGCTAACCACTAGGCGTGGGGCCAGTGTGCAATAGCTTTGTTAGGCTGGCAAAAATTATCTCGGCTCAATCAAGCCATTGCTGTACTCCCTCCCGCGGGAGTGGGCTACGCGTGGGGGAGAGATTGGGCGCAACGAAAGCCAATATAGTTGTAGACTTCGTTCATCACCTGACCATAGGTGGTCACTTTAGGAAAGACTTTATTTTTAGGATGTAACCAGACCCGGTTGGTGATGCGCAAGGCACCGGCAGAGGAGTCAAAGGAACCACCCCGCACAACTTTTGATTCTCCGGCCTTCGGTCCTTGTGGGTTGTTTTTCGAACGGATTTTATAATAAGGCTCATACCAATCGTTGACCCACTCCCAGACATTTCCCATCATGTCATAAAGTCCATACTGGTTGGGAGCCTTACTGCCAACGGGATGTGTCGTTTGCTCTGAATTATCTTCAAACCACGTATAATCACCGTGCACCATATTTCCCCAGTAGTAGCGGGTCGTAACCCCTCCTCGCGCCGCATATTCCCATTCCGCTTCGGAAGGTAAGCGGTGACAGGACCCTTCTGATTTCTCAATAAATTTCTGCACATTCAGAAAGTTGACCTGTTCAACAGGCAGGTCAGCTCCACTAAACTTGGAGGGCATGAACCCCATCACCTTTTCCCAATGCGCCTGGGTCATTTCATATTTATCCAGATAAAAATCATCAACACAGACCTCATGCTCCGGCTTTTCATCTTCCTGGGTATAATCATTCCCCATGATAAAACACCCGCCTTTTATGAAAACCATCCCCTCAGGGGCTTTACTCGCTTTGGCCTGATCTTCAGGAGAAAGTTGAACCGGCACCACACGCTGATTAGAAACGGGGGAGGAGTCCTCTGACACTTCTGGCAGTTCGGAAAAACTGGGGTGGATTTCCTGGCTGGCCTGATCCTCTGCTTTTTCGGAGCAAGCACAAAGCAAGGAAATAACACTGATAGTAATAAAAAAATTAAAAAAACGCATTGTTTTAGAAGGAGTTGTAAAAGGGCTGCATAATACCATTTTAGTAAGGTTTTACAAAAAAAATCTGGCCTCACCAAATAATTCTTCCGATTTTCTTGAAATAACCCTGAAATAGGCTAAAAGATCTGCTTAAACCCCATTCAATCTAAAAAAAGCCTTAAATTTTTCGTCCAAATACCGATAAATAGAGAAAACAATCTCTTCCTGTCTTTAAGGAGTTGGACTTTGCGAATTATAAAGCCATTCTGCGTTTGTGCCGTTTTCATCCTATTTGGGGTGAGTTGCAGTACTCTGGAAAAAACCTATCAGAAAACGCGAAATGCGATGGGAGACCTTGTTTCCATAGTCAAGGAAACCCCTCTTCCCATGTTGGAACGTGATGAGCATGTCGACCTGCAATTTGCCAGACATCAGTTCAACCGCAGGGAATATGCAGTATCAGAATTTTATCTTAAAAAGACGCTGGCCAACTACCCGGAGAACCGGGAGGCTATACAACTTCTGCCTTGGGTCTATTTTTTTCAAAAACGTTTTGATAAAGCACTAGCGTCTTTTAAGCAGGCTCATACCCTTCACAAAAAAGACCCCACTCCACTGCTGGGCATGGGCTGGTGTTATTTCAGCTTAAAGGATTACCAAAAGGCTCTGGAAAGTTTTGAACATGCCGAACGGTTTGCCCCGAATTCCTATGAAGCTCATAAGGGGAAGGGGTTCATACATCTGGCACAAAAGCGAAGTCAACTTGCAGAAGAAGAGCTGGGGAAGATTTTTCGCCCTGCCAAGGTACAAGAGTTGCTGGAAATGTGGGAGGCCCGAAACCAGGGCACTTTGCGCTGGGAAATTGTTCCCTCAAGCCCCGAATCGAGTTCAATATTTACGTTGCCGGTTGAGTTCCCCCGCTATCGTAGCCTTCTTCTGGGGATGCCTCTGGAAGATACAGAGTCCCTGGATTTCGCATGGAAAAGTTTTCATCAAGGCAAATATACCAAAGCGGCTGATTTTTTTGACAGCCTCACTAACGCAGAGTCACTGAATCCGGATGCGGTAAATGGACTGGCCTGGAGTCTTTTGCATGCAAAACAAATTAATAAATCGGAGAAAATATTCAGAGAAATCCTGGAGGTCTATCCGCATTTCTCAGGGGCATTCAAGGGCCTGCAGGAAATTCAGGAGATCAAAAAGCACCAGGCCGTTTATGTCCAATACTATATAGATTTAGGAAAATACCAACTCGCGGCAGAAAAGCTCGACGAGTTGTTGGATCGGTACAATGATTGGGACCATCTTTATAATCAATATGGAAAAGTTTTTCTTGCCCGTAACGAATATGATAAAGCCCGGGACTATTTTATCAGAGCCCAGGAAATTTCTCCCCATGACAGTACCGCCCAGTTCGGTCTTGAGCAGGTACAAATGGCTCTGGACAAACAACTATACAAAGCCGATCAAGCTTTGAAAAAAGGTGACTATAAAACAGCAACCCTGATTTATCACGATTATATCGAGGAAGGTAGCGATCAGACTGCAGGCGTGGCTTTTCGTAACTTTATAGGAAAAGATGATTGGACTTCCTCTAACTTTTCCATGGCCCACGCTTATAACGGGCTTGGCTGGAGTCAGTTTCGGAAAAAACAGTATGGGTATGCCATCGACAAGTTTTCAAGATCCATTGAACACGACGATTATGAAGCGTCCTCCGCCAAAGGACTCGGCCTGGCCCTTTATGCACTGAAAAATTACCAGGATGCCATTCCCTATCTGGAAATGGCTCTGCGATATGACCCCGAAAACAAGGACTTGGCATACAAGCTGGACTGGAGCATTCTGAGAGGCGAGTCCAAGGATAGGTCGCAAAAGTATTTTACAGAGATTTTAAAAAAGCACCCCCTCCGCGCCTCGCCTTATATGGCTCTCGGTTGGATTCATTACAATTCGAGAAACCCTGATCTGGCGGTGGAATACTTTCTCAAAGCAATATCTCTAGATCCTGATTTTGCGCTGACACCGGAGTTTCTAGGGTTGCTGAAAAAGGAACGTTTTGGCTGGCAGGCATATAATTTCCTGGGCTGGACGTACTATCAAAAGCATATGTATGACAAGGCTATGCAAATGTTCAGGATTTCCATTAAAATCCAGCCCAACAAATCCGAAGCCCGCAAGGGAATGGGTTATATCTATTTTTGGCAGGAAAATTATGACTCGGCCATCACCATGTTAGAGCAATGTTTGGCTTTAAACCCGGATCCCAATCCTGTATTTGAAAGGGTCACCGGTTCCAACGCCATTGCTCCTTTTCAGATGCAGACCACAGCGCGAACCAAGCTTGGAAGAATCCACTTTATCCAAGATGATATCCTGATGGCGATCAACCTGTTTAACGAAGAAATCCGCAGGAACCCCAGTCAACCCGACGCCTTTGATGGATTGGGCTGGGCTTATCTTAAGCAAGGTCGGTCCCTGGAGGCCAGATCGGCATTCAAAACAGCAATTCAACTCGAACCACTCAATAATTCAGCACAAAAGGGCTTGCAGGAAGCGAAACAGACACTCACCGAAAAACACCTGAAAACCAAAAGTGCTTCGCCTTTCTTCTCCTTCCAGACAAGTCCAAACTAGCCAATTAACACCTTATTTACACCAAATCAAAACTTTCGATTGACACCCGCCAAGATTCGCTTACAATGTACTGTTATCCCGCTGGTTGCATAAATATTTAGAGACGCTCAAGGCTTTTTGGGGGGGGAAGAGGAGACCTTTCTCTTTTCACTGTAGGAGTGAGAAATCATGGAGTTGAATCTTGATTCGACTCCATGATCCCGGTTGCCTGTTTTTCGCCCTACCCTTCCTTAGAAAACATTTCCGCATAAGAGGACTTAAGACTATCCACAACGGATGGATCTGCCAAGGTTGAGATGTCTCCTAATTGGTCGGCTTCATTAGCGGCAATTTTTCTCAAGATGCGCCGCATAATTTTCCCTGAACGGGTTTTGGGTAGTGCCGGGGCCCAGTGTATGACATCCGGTGCGGCAATGGGCCCAATTTCTTTTCGCACAAACTGCACCAGAGCTTTCTTTAACGCATCATCCGGTTGCGCCCCATCCATAAGAGAAATGTAGGCATAAATTCCCTGCCCCTTGATCTCATGAGGGAACCCTACTACTGCGGCTTCCGCCACAGCCTCATGAAGCACAAGGGCCGACTCCACTTCAGCGGTTCCCATTCTGTGACCGGATACATTGATTACGTCATCAACCCGGCCGGTGACCCAGTAGTAACCGTCTTCATCGCGACGGCAACCATCGCCGGTAAAATAATAACCGGGGTAGAGTTTGAAATAAGTCTCCTCAAAGCGGTCATGATCGCCATAAATCGTTCTCATTTGGCCCGGCCAGGGTTCAGAGATCGCCAGCACCCCCGTCACTCCGTTGCCTTCAAGTACCTTACCGGTTTCCGCTTCGATCACCACGGGTTTCACACCAAAAAAAGGCAGGGTTGCCGAGCCCGGTTTAGCTGGAGTACAACCAGGCAGAGGTGTTATCAAAATACCCCCGGTTTCTGTTTGCCACCAGGTATCAACAATAGGGCATTTCCCCCTTCCCACATTTTTGTAATACCACCGCCAGGCTTCGGGATTAATGGGTTCCCCTACAGAACCCAAAACTCGCAGGGTAGAGAGATCATACTGCGAAGGAGTATCTTCTCCATGAGACATTAAAGCCCGAATAGCCGTTGGAGCAGTATAAAACTGAGTGACTTTGAGTCGGTCTACCACATCCCAAAATCTTCCGCAGTCGGGATATGTGGGGACTCCTTCAAACATAACCGTTGTCGCTCCATTCGCCAAGGGTCCATAAATAATATATGAGTGTCCTGTGACCCAACCGATATCAGCCGTGCACCACCAGATATCACCGTCCTGATAATCAAAAATATATTTGTGGGTCATAGCGGTAAAAATCATGTATCCGCCAACACTGTGCTGGACCCCCTTGGGCTTTCCCGTTGAACCAGAGGTATAAAGAATAAACAGAGGATCTTCCGCCGACATGACTTCTGCGTCACAGACGGGATCAGCATTTTGCATTTCTTCATGCCACCAGCAATCCCGACCCGATTGCATTTGTACAGGAATCTTTTCCCCAACCCTTTGGAATACAACACAGGTTTTAACAGCTACGCCTGCCTTTTCGGCCAACAGCATCGCTTCATCGGCATTGGGTTTTAAAGGAACCGCTTTCGCCCCACGAAATCCTCCATCGGTGGTAATAAGAACGGTGCAGTTGGAATCCACAATTCGATCCGCCAGAGCTGTCGGCGAAAAACCACCAAAAACAATAGAGTGAATCGCCCCTACCCGTGCGCAAGCCAGCATGGCAATAGCCAGCTCCACCACCATGGGCATATAAATAGAAATCCGATCGCCTTTTTTTACCCCGTGACTTTTTAGAACATTGGAAAATTTACAAACTTCTTCATGCAGTTGTCGGTATGTTAATTTTCGATTCTCGCCGGGCTCGTTTCCTTCCCATAAAATAGCAGTCTGGTTTCCCCGTTTTTCCAAATGGCGATCCAGGCAATTGACCGTAATATTGGTTTCTGCCCCTTTGAACCATTCAATACGTATATTGTCGTCTTTAATGTTGTAGTTATAGTCACGCACCCGATCCCACTTCTTAAACCAGGTGAACTTTTCCGCCTCATCCGCCCAAAACTTTTCCGGTTCACGGATGGAACGCTCATACATCTCCCGGTATTGTTCCATGTTCTGGATCAATGCTTTTTCAGAAACAGACTCGGGAGGATGATAGATTTCCTCACTCATTTTTTATCTCCATCTAAACCGTTTTGCAAAACGGTATGTATTTTCAAATAGACCGGACAGCCCGGGTTGCCTCGGTCAATGTCCAGAGTCCGTCAGGCTGGGCAAACTCTCCATCGCGGATATTCAACACCCATGTCCGCATACGGCCTGGCACCTGTTGCGCGATCACGGAAAATCCCCCTCCTGAAGCAAACTGGTCACTGATGTAAATAGTCTTGCCAAACTGGTCCGTATTTTCAAATTTCTCATCAAATATTGTCGCCATTTCGTCTCTGGTAGGGAGACGCCAGTCATCATACCCGGCATATTTTTTTTCTCTCAACTCCCGCGCATAGTCGACACTCTCCTGATAATTGACCCATTTCTTCAAATCAATCATGCTATCGGCCTTGCACCACATCAACCCCTGCGCCTCGCAGGTGACTGTACCGTCCCCGTTATCGACAAAAATATTTTCAGCGTCACTCATAATGTTATAAAATTCACTCTGCACTTAAAGGTTAGGATAAAATATCATTTCAGTCGTTTTTTATCAAAGGTTCTATGTCTCAAACTCCCGAGAAAAAAGTTTTGCTGACTCATCTGGACTGGAACCTGCAAAGGTTGGATGAGGTCTTGAAACAAGGAAGCACCGATTATTTCAAGAGCGCCGCCCTGCAACGGTTTGGACATACTTATACCATGGCTATGAAGAGCATTCACGGTTTTGCGGAGCAGGAAACCCCTGACGAGCAATGCCTTGCATTGGCAATACAAAATGGCTGGATTGAAGACCCGCACCGATGGGAAGAAATGACCGCAGACTATAAATGCATCAATCAAAAACCCACTGAGCAAGAAGCAGAAGCCATATACCAGAAACTCCCCGGCTACCTGCAAGCTTTTAAAAGCCTGCATTCCCACCTGCAAAACCTAGCTTAGTCCAAGCTGGTAGAAAATAATTTTCTGAGCTTGTCCAAAGCCCTTTTTCTGTGGGAAATGGCGTTTTTTTCTTGGGCGGACATTTCTGCATAAGTTCGTTCATGACCGTCCGGAATAAAAATCACATCCCAGCCAAAACCATTTTCTCCCCGGATCTTTTCCGCAAGGGTTCCATTCACCTCACCTCTGGCAATCCGCATATTTTTTCCGTCGTAAACAGCGAAACAGCATATCGCTGTTGCTGATCGGTCATTAAAATCCTTGACCATCCTCAACATGCCCTGACAACCTACCGTTTCTTCAAACCATTTGACCAATGCACCGGGCAAACCATTCCAGGCATGGAAGACCAAACCAGAGTCCTCGACCATCACCGGGCATTGCAAAGCTGAGTAGGCTTGCTGAGCTTTGTGCCGAACTACCTCATTCAGGTCTGGGGTCTGGATTTCAAAAAGTCCTTCAACCTGAACCGGCTCCAGGGCAAGACCAAGAATTTCTCTCGCTTCCCGCACTTTATTGGGGTTTCCTGTGACAAACTTGAATTGCGGTAACATAATGGCTCCAAGGGAGGCAAATCAAATCCCCCCAACCCCCTTCGTGGAAGGGGGAGCTTTAATGGACCCCTCTTTTACAAAGAGGGGCTGGGGTGATTTAAAAACCTCTCATGCAATATCCAAGCTAGAGCTAGCTTGACGGGGTATTGTACATTTGTTATACATTGGCCTTCTCCATTATACCGACAACCTCTATATACATTATTTACCCAATTTACCCAGTTAAAATTGATGAAACCACTTATCCGCTTTTTCACTTATTCTTTTTTTCTTGTTTTCCTTAGTTCCTGCGGCCAGATTTTTGAGGTCGATGCAGATGTGCAGTCCAGACAAGCTCTGTTTGACCTGATGGAAATACAGGAGAAGTTTTATCAGGAAAACAAGCGATATGCCACCCGCCTCGGAGAAATTGAAAAATACAATCTCAAATATCATACCGGCATCGTCTACCTTGAAATAGAGTCGGCGGGAAAAGATAAATACAGGGCAATTTCCCTGCCTGCGGAATCGACAACCGCTCGGGTATTCGCGTATGACAGCGAACAAGGTGGATTTTATGAGATGGAGGGAGAAGAGGTTTCAAAATATGTCCTGGGAGCGTTGAGGCATATCCGCGTACAAAAACATGAAAAGGATTTAATTGAAGTGACCGGCTGGGTCATGATAGCGGGAATGAGTTTTCTGGGATTGCGTTTTTTTTCCCGTTACCGATCCGGAGAAAATAATCCAGCGCTCTGGGCCTATCTCTTGTGTTTGCCGTCTTTGGGTTGGGCCCTCGCCCTGCTTGGAAATATGGCTACAGATGTGGTGTTCACCAGCTTTATCGCTCAATCCACTTGGGCTTGTTTAGGCTTAGCCCTGGTGACTTTGGGTCTGGCAAGTATCTGGTTGAAGAAAAACATAAGCCTTCTTCCCCCCGCACCCTTGTTAAGCCTGGTGATATGCACCCTGCTCATATCCCTGTTGAGCGCCGGGGTCATGGTGCATACGCTGAAAACTTTTGTCTGATAAATTTAATACAAGCGTACAGTGAGAACGTGGAGAGTTCCAGAGTCTCTTCGGGAACGAAGAGTAAAGCTCTGACCATCCCGGGTATTTCTGGGAAGACTGAACTGAATAGGGCCTTCTGAAGAATTCAAAGTCATTACTCGGGTAAGCTGGTCACGCAGGATCTTCATTTCATAAGAAAAGCGGAGGTTCTCGGGTTTTGCGATTTTTTGAACCGGCACACTAAGATTCAATACCAGGTCGCCGCGCCTTTTGGAAAACAAACTCCCTTCCCCTTTGCCCGGGATTCTAAGGGACATCTGATTCCAGTCTCCGGAAGGAACCTTAATTTCAAAACGCTCTCTACCCGATTTTAAATGGAGACTCGCGCCTTTTTGGAGAACTGTTTCTGATATTTTTATATCTTTTTGAATATCCAACTGGAAGATTCTGCTATCGAGCTCGACCAGAAAATCCAATCCTGAGTTAAACACGCGTTGCACAACAGGATTACCCTTCAGTCCCTTAAACAGGCTTGCCCATTTATCAGGTGCCACACGTTGGTCTGGCAGAATATCAGTGGACGTTTTATAATGACGCTCCAGTTTTTCAAAGGCCCGGTTGATTTCTTTCAGTTGGGTATCATCGGACCTTTTTCCCGGATTGCTATCAGGGTGAAATTGTTTGGCCAGGGAATGGTAAGATTTGCGCACCTTGTGCCAATCTTCTCCGGGAGATACGTTGAGGATTTTAAAACATTCAGCCGTTTGCATAAGATTCCCTGTACTCAGGATTTGTGCCAATCCCTACAGCAATGAAGACTCTTTAAATATCAATTAGATATAAAAATATCGTCTTTCAAAGGGCATTGCAACCGGTAAAAATCTACCTGAACCGCCAAATTTTATAGTTTATTATTTTTCAATGAGTTATATTTAATCTGTCAATCGGACAATGCGCCTGCGGTCGGCAAAAATTTCCTCAACAAATTATAATTACCAGTTTTTTAAAGCTTTCCCTGTTTGCATGAACATTAAAACCCCATCCAGCCCACAGAACTTCTTTGGAGCCACGGAACTCCAACTCAAAGATTTTTTTTCTGAGTGGAAGGAGCAGGCCTACCGAGTGCATCAAGTATTTACCTGGGTCTACCATCATCATTGTCGGGACTTTAATGAGATGAGCAATCTTTCTAAATCTTTGCGCTCTAAGTTGGCGGAAAAATTTTATTTTGCCCTGCCAAAAATTCAAAGCCGAACTCATTCAAAAGACGGGTCCATCAAATACTTATTTGAGCTGGACGATGGCGCAGTTGTTGAAAGCGTCTGGATGCCATCCGAATCCAGAAACACTTTATGCCTTTCTACACAAGTCGGGTGCCGTTTGAATTGCTCGTTCTGTTTGACAGCAAGTTTGGGACTGAAACGAAATTTGACCGCAGGTGAGATCATCGGTCAACACCTTGCCATCAACGGAGAACTCGAAGAGAAAGAACAAATCACTAATGTCGTTTTTATGGGCATGGGGGAACCCCTGGACAACTACGGACCGGTTGTGGATGCACTCCGTCTCATGATCTCTCCGCAAGCCATGAAAATTTCAACAAGAAAGGTAACCGTTTCGACATCAGGGCTGGTTGGCAAAATGAAGGAGTTTCAAGAGGAAGGCCTGGCGATAAACCTTGCCATCTCCCTCAACGCTTCCGACAACGCCACTCGTGACCGGTTGATGCCGATAAATAAAAAATATCCCATCGAGGTACTGATGGATTGTCTTAAAAAATATCCTTTAAAACCGCAAAGGCGGCACACCATTGAGTATGTCCTGCTTGCAGGCATCAATGATTCAGATGAAGATGCTCAGAGGCTGGCAAAATGGTTGAAGGGCATTCCCTGCAAGATCAACCTGATTCCTTTTAACGCTTTTGATTCGTCTGAATACAAGCCCCCAACAAGCGAGCGCGTTTTAAATTTTCAAAATTATTTGATCGAACAGAATTTTTCTGCCTTTATTAGACAAAACCGGGCCACGGACATACTCGGCGCCTGCGGACAACTTGCCGCCACCCAGCGTGACGCTGGACCCAGTACTGCATTGACCAAAGAGCAGACAGAGCCCTCAAGCGCACGTGATATTCTTCCTAAGTCCTCGTGCCCCGGAGGGGTAATACTTTAATAAGTTGAACCAACATTTTTTCCAAGAAATCTTATGAACAATCCTGAAAACCTTAAACTGTCTATTGTTATCCCTTTATATAATGAGAGGGATAACCTGATCCCCCTTGAGGACAAGTTGGAGGTCGAGCTCTCCAGACTGGGCCTGAGTTACGAAATCATTCTTATTGATGATGGCAGTGTCGATGGAAGTGCTCATTTGATCGAGTCCATGCAAAAACATAATCCGCATATCAGGCTTATCCAGTTCGGTCACAACCATGGACAGTCTGCGGCATTCGCGGCTGGATTTAAAGCGGCCAAGGGAGAAATTATCGTTACCCTCGATGCCGACTTGCAGAACAACCCCGCCGACATCCCTCTTCTTCTTGAAAAAATGCCGGAGTACGATGTGGTCTGCGGTTGGCGTCATAAACGGAATGATCCGTGGATCAAAAGGGTTTCTTCAAAAATCGGCAATGCGGTGCGGAACAAGTTGAGTAAAGAGGAAATTGCCGATACCGGTTGCTCCCTGAAAGCGTTTCGCCGGGAGTGCTTCGACAATGTTAAGCTCTTCAAAGGAATGCATCGTTTTTTTCCTACTTTGATGAAGATGGAAGGGTTCAGTGTCACCCAGGTCAAAGTCAGTCACCATGCCCGACTTCATGGGGAATCAAAATACAATATTCGCAACCGCCTGCTTTCTTCTTTCCAGGATTTAATGGCCATCCGCTGGATGAAAAAGCGACAGATCAACTATGATATTATCAAGGAGGATTAAATGACAGTAAGCCAATGGCTGGTCATTGGGTTTATAGGGCAAGCCCTTTTTGGAGCCCGTTTTATTATCCAGTGGATTGTTTCCGAGAAAAAAGGGGAAAGCACCATCCCCCTTGCCTTTTGGTATTGCAGTATAGGTGGCGCAGTGGTGCTTTTGACCTATGCTATCCACAAACAGGATCCCGTATTTATTGTTGGGCAAAGCCTGGGAAGCATTGTCTATATTCGCAACCTGATACTCATAGACCGCAAGAAAAAAGCTCTAGCTGCAATGGGAGTCAATAATGAGTAACTGGAAAATTAGAGTCGGCGGCCTGGCCCTCATGGTGCTGGGCGGATTCCTTTTTGTCTGGTCCGTGAAAATCATTCAGTCCGAGTGGCCGCAAATATTTGTGGGTTTGCTTTCTGTATTCAGCATCTCCATGGGTTTTGCCCTTCTCATTATGCCGCTGGATTTACACGAGGAGAGTTCTGCGTCAGATTAAGCTCTCATTTCTGCTCCCCCTTAGGCCTCTATAAACCCCCTTATTTCCTGCCTGAAAAAACAGAAAAACCTTTTAGTAGCAATGGTTTTGAAAGTTCTTGACTTTGCCCAACCCGTATGTTATTTCTCTACATTCTTTGACACTTTTAACCTCAAAACGGGTTAGAAAGTATCGGAGAATTGAGATTTCCAGTGGTTGAAAAACGGGCACTTGTTGCCTTCTTATACGCCTTTCATTTTATTGATGATGAAACAATCTCGAAGTCCCTTGAAGAATATCTTTTTCAAAACCTTACTCTGTCTTATTTTTGTTTATTTGCTGGGGCATTTAACCCCTTTTCTCTCTGTTTCTTCTAATTCCATCATTTCTAGTCTGAGTTTTCAGGCCTTGGCATATGCCGAGGAAGATGATGAAGAAGAAGATGAGGACGAAGAAGACGAAGAAGATGAGGAAGGCGGAGAAGAATCTGCTGAAGGCGAAGAAGAAGGAGAGGAAGAAGAAGACCTTTCCTACCTAACCGATATCGGGCCGGCCGCAGACCACGAATTCGAAGAGTTCTCGTTCATGGGTTTTAGCAACCGCAAGTTCACCTGGTTCGCGGCTCAGCTTCATATTCTCTTCGCTTCTTTCATTCTCGGTTGTCCTATGTTCGTGGTCATCATGGAAGTTATGGGTGCCCGCCGGACGCAAGGAGTTCGTAAAGCTATCATCCTGTCAAACGTCTTTCTGGGTATTCTCATAGGCGTTGTCATAGGAATCACAGGTGAAGTCATAATTGGGATTCATCATGGTGTCCTGTATGGGCTATGGGCCTGTGCCTTCGGGGCGTTAATAGTCAGTTTCCTGAATTATTTCCACCGCCTGATGGGTATTCGTGCATCTGCCTTTGTCGGAGCACTATTTGGAGCCCTGATATCCATGGCACTGACACCGGTCGAGCATTATGAAACCTCCGGAGTTATTCTAGCTGTGGTGAATGGTGCAGTAGGCGGTCTGCTTTCCAATGGCATCATGTTTGCCAAATCGGATTTCAAATTTGAGCGTCTGGCTCATGAGATCACTAAAGTAATCGGCATTTGTTACAGCTTTACGGCTCTGACAGGAGGTCTTTTCCTCTTCATAATGCTGGTTGCCTATCAAGATTTTATTACCTATCTCATATCCTCGTTTCCGACCCTTTTCATGGTGGCCTACCCCACCCTGTTCATTCTGGAAACGGTAGTCATGTACATCTATGTCTACTCCTGGGACCCGCTGAACAAGTCCAACAAAAAGGGACGGCATATTGTTACAGGTGTAGTTCTGAATGTTCTGGGGCTCTCTCTTCTGTTGGCCCTGGACGGACCTACAACCTTCATGCAAACGCCACCAAAGCCTCTTGACCAACTCCTCAATATCAGTGAGTGGGACAGAATTGCCAATATGGCCTGGATGCCCCTTAACTATCACCGACTGGTAGGCAACGGAACCTTTGGCGGGTATATGGTTTGTATCATCGGTGCGTACATGTACCTATGGTCAGAAAAAAAGGAAGAGCGGGAATATTATGACTGGGTGGGTTATATCGGCAACCTCATAGGCGTTGCCATCATGATTCCCCTGCCGGCAATGGGTTATATTTTCGTCCGCGAAATTTACCAATACGACGCAACCATCGGCATGTATATCATGTCCGACCGGGAATCCATGTTCATGCTGGTGCAAGGACTTCTGGTAGGAACCATGTTCAGCGTCAGTAACATTTATATGTGGGTCAGTATGAAACGAATTGAAAACGCCGAACGGTTTTTCCCGGCTATGAAATTTGGTTTCATATTAATCGTTATTTCCGCCGCTATCTGGTTTACTCCCAGACGGTTTTTCGCCACCATGCTTCCTGAACCCGGCATGAATCCGGATATGGTTTTGCCGGATAATCTGGCGTTTCTGGCTCTGATGATTTCAAAAAACACGGCGGCATTCTTTTTGGTAACGGTGACCTTCGTTAACTATATTTTCTATACCATCGCGACCAAAACCGGAAAAGTACATTATGGCAAAATCAATCCACTTGGGCCTTACGTTCTTATTTTCTTAGGGTTCGCTGATATCTGGCTAATGAGCTGGATGGGTACGATTCGAGAACTATCGCGGATGAACTGGCATGTATACAAAGTGTTCAAGGATGTGACTCCGGAAAAATTTGCCCCGAGCCTGGCTGAGTCAGGTCTTCAGGTTACACAAATTGTCTGGACTTTTTTCATTCTCATGACAGCCATCATCTGGATTGGAATCAAGTACCCCAAAACCAAAAAGAAAGAAACCGGGCCTGCGCAGGCGGCACCGCAAATGGCCGAATAAGTTTTTCAGGAGCAAAGGTGTAATGAAAATTGATGTAATCATTATTGGCATTATTGCCGCGTTAAGTGGCCTCTACGCCCTTAACAGCACTTTTGGGATTGCAGGAGCCGGTGCCGGATTTGCGGTGATGGTGGTTTATGCCCTCCTCCTCAAAGTCAAACCCAAAAAGTGGGAAGAGAAAACATTTTTTCAAAACATCCGCTTCAAGCTTCCATTCATCATAGTTTTATCAGGAGTCATTTGGGTTCTAGCAGGTAAGTTCAATTTTCCTGTCTGGTGGCAAATTGAGTTTGTCGCTTTCGCTTTTGTGGGTTTCTCCTTCTTCATGCTCCTGGACTGGAAAACGTTCAAGCAGGAAAAATCAAGCTTTGATTGGGTCAAGCGGATTCTGGTGACCTATGCCTTGGCCTCGGCTATTTTCATTGGGGCGACGGCGCAACTGCCCCAGTTTGACCCTGAGTTTGAACTCGCCAAGCTCAACAGGCCTCCCGTTAAGTTAGAAGGTTTGGCTGGACCGGAAGTTATCGCCGCAGGGCGCGAAGTGTTTGAAAATAATAAATGCTTCAACTGCCATAAAGTGTTCTGGGAAGGAAACTCCGACCGTGGCCCCAATTTAGGTTCCAAACAGATAGGACTATATACTGGAGATTATATTAAAGACCAAATCCTCAACCCTCGCAAAAATCAATCTCCGGGTTTTGAGGACGCCAAATCCAAAAAAGCCATGCCAACTTATTATGGCGACGATTTGAGTGAAGATGAGCTGTCTGCCCTCGTGTCTTATTTAAAAACTCTGCGCGACCCAACCCATATGCCAGTCGAAGGCAAATTCCCCAATCAATGGACTTGGTGGGATGATAAAGATGTTATTGCTACAGGACAGCAGGTGTTTGAAGGTCTGCAACCTGAAACGGAAGGACTCACCTGCGCCGTTTGTCACGGCAAGGACGGCATCCCCATGATGACCGGGGCTCTCGATTTCAGGAATGAGAATAATGCCGATACCACAAAAATCGAAGGGGATCACACAGACAAACCATTAAAAGAATGGCCGGATGCTCTGTGGTATCGCCGGGTTACCCGTGGTGTTCCCAATACACCCATGGCTCCCTGGGGCATGATTTTCCCGCATCTCTATCTTTGGAAGGCTGAAGCCTATGCCAGAACGTTCCATGATCCTCTGGATAAACGCACAGCTATAAGACCTGTGCCGCCTATCCCAACCAAAGAAGAGATTGAAAGCTGGAAAACGGATGGGCTGTTCATGGACCCACTGCTCTAAAGAGACTATTAAGATACAAAAAGCCGATCCCGTTTTGCGGGGTCGGTTTTTTTTTGCCCGTTCAACAAACCGGGTTTGGTAGAATGTAGAACTATTTCTTTGGAGACTGTAATGAGTAAAATTGATGACTTATTAAAGGATTGTCTGCTAGAGGATGGAACCATCCTTCATCTTCGTGATAAATACATAGGAGTCCGTGGTTGCATGGAGCTTGCCACGAAAGAAGCATTGAAAAGCGTGAAACAGCTTATTGTTCCAGGAAACCAGATAGCGGATGAAGGTTTGGAAGCTCTGGCAGATTCCCCTTATCTGGGAAATCTGGAAGTTCTCAACATCAATCATAATGACATTGGTGATGACGGAGCAATCGCTCTGGCAAATTCAGAGAATTTACCTAACTTGAAGGAAGTCTCCATGTTCGGCAATGTTGTTGGCGATACAGGAGCCCAGGCTTTTGCCAATTCGCCCCAAAGCAAAAAATACCTCAAACTGGATCTCTTTAAAAACCAGTATACGGACATCGGCTATAAAGCCCTCACCGAATCAGAGAACCTGAAAAACTGCGAGGAGCTGGAAGTCTACCGGGATTAACCCACTGCGTGGGGCCAACTGGTAACAAGGCTACGCCTTGAGGAGGTTGTTGGCGGCTTAACGCTCGGTTTCCCCCTGACAAGGGGGGCTTAAGGGGGGTTAAAAATATTTTCTCGGGTCAAAGCCCTTGCTCTGCCTCCGGTGGCTCACTGATTCCATTCCGCGGTATCGAAAGTTTTGACCTGCAATGCGTGAATGAGTTTTGGGGTGCCCGTCATTTCCTGATCCAGCGCTTTATGGACCAGTCGAACCCGGTCCATGACATTCAAATTTTCAAACTGAGATGAAACGACTTTGACAGAATAATGGCCGCCCCCTCCGGCGGCTTTATGGCCCCGATGAAGGTGGCTCTCATCGATGATTTCCACATGCTCCGCAGAGAGTTTCTCCCTGAGGTTTTGATTTATGATTTCAACAGTATCCATAGAAAAATTAAGGTTTTTTAAGAGTTATTGAGTTTTACTCAGAAGCTTTGGGCCGAAACCCCACATCCGGCAAATCTTTAAACTGGTTGAGGTTTTCCTGGAATTTCTGGAAGGCCTCATGTTCCTTTTTGTCCATCAGATTTGCCCGGCACCGCGCACAAACCGGTGTTTTATCGGAGTCATAATTTCCAATTCTGTTTTTGACTCCACATTGGGGGCAAGGTATGATGGCTAGTGCGGGATCATTCATGACTCATCATAACAAATTTGCCCTCAATAAAATGTTTATATTTCAACAGGTCGGCCCCCAACAGAAAATTCCTTTTACCACCAAACTGGCCCTGGTATTCTGGATCATTTTGGGATTGGCCATTCTATCTTTTTTTGCTTTCAGCATTTTTATAATCGCCTTGATGGTTGGTGTGGTTTTATTCGCCAGCCAATTGTTTCAAAAAAGAAAAGGGCCGAACTCCATTCCCAAGCCTCCTCCCGGATTTCAGACCCGGACCTATTCGCGGCATGCCAAGGATGATGACGTTATAGATATTTAACCACACTTATCTTGATAGCAGCCTGTCACAACCAAGTCTACAAGAACTATTCCTCTTAAGTATCTAGCATAATCATACTCTAAATTTTCCAGCGATGAAAGTTGGTCAGGGTTGACGCTAATTAAAAATATAAAAAAGAGTAAGTTTTCTTATGCGGCTTTATTGACCCTTACTGTGGTCTATTCCACATATTTATTATCTATGGAGAGGGACTTAATAAAAGACGCGTTCCGCAATTATTATTACAGCGTTTATGATTCCGCTATGACTCTTGATTTAGGATTTTCAAGTCTTCGCAACATATCCCTCGACAAAGCAAATAGGACTCTTTGGGGGTCTGGCCTTGGATTTTTAGCTAAAACACCTCAAATAATCATAGAAAAATTTCGTGGTTTTCCGTCACGACCTCCTTTAAAAAAATTATATATCCAAATCAAATTTCAAAACCACCAACAGCTGCTCAAGGAACGTGAGCAGGCTATGAGAAAAGATATTCTCGAGAAACCCAGAAAAATAAAAGCTGAATTTCTTTTTGAGGGGGAACGATATAAAGCAAATATCCGTTTAAAAGGAGATTTGAATGATCACTGGAGAAGTAACCATCAGATAAGTTTGCGTGTGGCAATCAAAGGAAAAAACAGTATTCTTGGGTTTAAAAAATTTTCACTACAGAAGGTACGGACCCGACAATTCCCATTCGACCATGTTTTTCAATCGATGATGAGACAGACAGGCAATTTATCGCCCATACACAAGTATATACGTGTTTTTGTGAATGGGGAGAGCTGGGGAATTATGAATGTAGAAGAACATATGTCCAAGGAATTCCTGGAAAAACAAGGAAGAAAAAATTCAATAATCCTGAAATTTGGTAATGAAAAGATATGGAACCAGTCCAGGATAGGAAAATTATCTTATCCGCATTACAGGTTGTCTGACTCAAAGCTTAATATAAAACTATATTCGCAGAATAAATATTTAAAAAATGAAATGCACAGGAAGTGGTTTACTTATTTGGCCGAGAGACGACTCTATGCAGACAATGATGAATTATATAATTTAGACCGTTATGCTACCGCATTAATTTTAGCTAAAATCTGGAATAACACCCATACGCTAGAGCCACCCAATTCACGACACTACTTCAACCCATACCTGTTGAAACTGGAGCCCATAACAACAGACCAAGGCTCGTATTCGCCACTTCAAGGTGCAAATAAAACAGCCGAAATTCCAGAAGATATCTATCAACAAATAATAAATACCGGTAAATACAAAAGTAATTTCTCCGCAAATTACCTTACGGTGTCAAATGCACTAAAGAATATTGAAGGTGAGTTCAGCACTGCTCAAAGTTACTTCCCCGTTGATGACAAGATCAACCCTGATGTCCTGAGCCTTAACAAAAAGACACTATCTGAAATTCCAGATGAGGCCACACCCAAAACTGCAAAAACCGAAGAACCGCAAGTTATTACGAAACTACCCTCAGATTTACAAGCCAAAGAATTTTCACAGCACTTACATATCAGGCATTATGAAGATGGGGAATTAAAAATTTATAACTTACTCCCTGACACTGTGAATCTTAAAAAGCTGGTGGTTGATGAGGGCACAGAATTTAATCTAGACCTGACAATCCCCGGTTATTCGCCTGGAGAATTCAGATCCCATGTGTTCCAAACTAAATTACGCGGAATTTTTGATGATCGAATTACAGCAGAAACTGTTTATCGAGGGAATTCCAGAAGTCATATAATTGGTCCGACCCTTTTAAACAATGTGCGGAACCCACTATTACCCGATGAGGCAAGAACGGATCACCCATTTTTAAAAAAAACAGGCGAAAATGAATGGAAGATAGATAAAGGGACCTGGCATGTCAACAAACCCATTGTTATCCATGGAGACCTGTCCATTGAAGCGGGAGCAGAATTTTATTTTTCTGAAAAGGCTTATCTTATTGTTATAGGTTCAATTTATGCAAATGGCACGGCCTCTTCTAAAATAGTGTTTGCCCCCCAAAATAAAAGGTGGAAAGGACTCTATGTTATCGGAGATGGAAGAAAACCCTCTGACCTGAAAAATATCACCATACGATCTACGTCAGGACTGAAACATGACATGCTGGATTTGACGGGAGGCGTCACTTTTTATGATGCCAATGTTTCAATGGAGGATGTACTATTTGAAACCACTTTTGCTGAAGATGCCTTGAATCTGGTTAACACAAAGTATTTACTAAAAAATGTTAGGTTTTCAGAAACAATATCTGATGCCTTTGACAGCGATTTTTCATCAGGAAAAATTATCGCTTCTGTCTTTAATGACATTCAAGGAGATGCTCTCGATTTTTCTGGATCCGATTGCGATATTAAAGATGTAGATATATCTGGGGTTCGAGATAAAGCAATTTCAGTTGGAGAAAAGAGTAGAGTTTCCATAGAGGGTGTTCATATAAATGGGGTTGGTATCGGCGTTGTATCAAAGGATGGCAGTAGTGCCAGCATTTCCAACTCCAGCATTAAAAACTATAGTCTTCATGCAGTAATGACTTACAACAAAAAAGGTTTTTATGATGGCAAAACCCGTATTGGTGTATCAGATACCGAGGTGATGGGGGACCATCCTTTTGCCATGCAGGCACAGACTCAGTTACAAGTAGATGGAGTAGAAGTTCCTGCTATCAATATAGATGTTCGAGAATTGTACAAAACAGATGAAATGAAAAAATAAATTGCAGGCTGGTGAAAGAGGACAGTGTCTATTTTTATTTTCTGAGTTTTTTATAGATATGGGTGGCTTCTCCGTAAAACGATTCGGCAGTTTCCATTATAGTCTCAGAAAGCGTTGGGTGAGGATGAATAGAGTGCGCCAGATCTTTTGCTTTCAAACCATTATCTACAGCCAGGACTCCCTCGCCTATCAACTCTCCCGCTCCAACCCCGCATATCCCCATCCCCAGAACTTCTTCAGTATCGGGATCAAGAATCAGTTTCGTCACACCATCCGGCCTGCCAAGTGCCTGGGCTCGCCCTGATGCCCCCCATGGGAATTTAGCTACCTGAACTCTCCTGTCATTATTTTTAGCCTCTGTTTCAGTCAAGCCGCACCAGGCTAATTCTGGGTCAGTAAAAACCACAGCGGGCACACACTGCCCTTTTGGGCTGGGCTCTTCACCAGAGAGAATTTTAATAACGGCTTTTCCTTCGGCGGAAGCTTTATGGGCCAGCATGGTTCCGCCAATCACATCACCAATGGCAAAGATAGAGGGTTCAGCTGTTTGATTTCTTTCATCCACTTCAACAAACCCTTTATCATCCGTCTTAATCCGCGTGGACTCCAAACCCAGATTCATCGAGTTGGGTTTTCGGCCAACAGCCACCAGGACCCGGTCATAGTTAGCCAGTTCAACACCTCCGGGACCATCAAGCTCAGTCACAATCTGATTTCCCTTCAACTCGCAGGAGATAACCTGGGTATTTAAATATATATTCTGAAATTGCGATTTAAGCCTGGGAAGTAAAGAACGAACCAGGTCACGGTCCACCCCTGGCAATAAATCTCCGGTCATTTCCACTACCGTCACATGGCTACCCAGTGCGGAATAAACCGTGCCCATTTCCAATCCAATGTATCCACCTCCAACAACCAGCAAACGTTCAGGAATTTCTTCCAACTCCAGCGCGGTGGTCGATGTCAGAAGTCGGTCGCTGATTTTTGAAAATAGCGGAGGGCAAATCGGTTGAGAACCCGTCGCTAGAATACAATGATCAAATTTGATTTGTTCATTATCATTAATTACAAGACTATTGCTATCAAGAAACCGGGCTCTGCCCTTTACAAAATCAACCCCACGTTGCTTGCAAAGAGAAATCAGACCATTACTCATTTTATCAATAACTCCACGGCTCCATTCCCGGATCTGGTTCAGATCAATTTCCGGGGATTGGAATTTCAACCCAAACGCTTCCGCACTACGGGTTTCCTCAATCAATCGGGAAAGGTGAAGCAAAGATTTGGACGGAATACAACCCCTGTGAAGACACACACCACCGGGCCTGGAATTTTCATCGACCAGGGTAACTTGCATTCCACGGTCCGCAGCCAAAAAGGCGGCAGTATAACCCCCAGGGCCCGCACCAAGAATAATTACTCTTTTTTTATTCATAGAATTTAATCATTTTCCCGACTGAAATCATCGGTGTCTTTTTCGGCTTAGCTGTTCCCATACCCGCGGCTCGGCTTTAGCACCAACCTTCCCAAACATATAATGGAATAGTTTTTGTGCATCTTGCTTGCTGGCCTGTTTGCCAGTCAACCGGGAAACAATAGATTCTTCCAACTGCAAAAATGGCTGTAATTGTTTACCTGTTTTTTTAACGATCTGAAGATTGCTGAGGTCGGAAGCAGGTTTATTAGAAAAAAACTCGCTCCGCTTCCTGGTGATATTTTTGGAATCGTTACTGGCCGCCTTGCCATCCAGTGGTTTTTTATTTAATTCTTTATAGCCGATAAAATAAGCCAGGGCGAAGCCTGATTCCGACTCACATAACAATTCAAGGTCTTTTTTGACCTTTGCAACAAGCCCCTTGAGTTCGACCTCTGAATCACACCATTCCCACACATTGCCATCGCACGGAAGCAATACTCCGAGATCGGCAAGATGCCTTAAAAGGGATTCGACAAGCTCCTCATTTAAATCATCGGAAACGATGAATTCAAGAAAAAACAGGGTCCATTCATTCAAGTTCATTTTGCCTGAATAAATATTTTTCATGAATTCGTCCCTGAAAAATTTTTCACTTTACGCAAATATTTTTGAAACATCCCTGTCCACTCCGGGTTCTAAAAATTCCTGATCTATATTTCCTGGAGCTTCCATCGAGGGAGACACGGCTGGAGAAGAGGCGTATCAATGGGAACAACCACCAAACTAGACATCTAAATCTCAGAACGATGAAAAACAGGTAAAGAACTACTTGTCATAATACTGGTAGCAATCTCTCCCCTTATTTTTTGCTCTGTACAGGGCTTCATCAGCACATTTTATAAGATTTTTTGCACTCGTTCCGTCAGCGGGATACAAGGCAATGCCTATACTCAGGGTTATATTGAGTTCATGTTGCTCAATGTTAAAAGTTGGACGAATTTTTTCCAAAAGTTTTTGTGCAAGTTTCCCTGCGTCTTCCTGACTGGTAATTTCCGGCAAAAGAAGAATAAATTCATCGCCACCCAATCGCGCCACAGTATCCTGTTGGCGCAAACATTCTTTCAAACGGTTTCCTACCGACTGTAGGAGCTCATCTCCAACATCATGCCCCAAGGTGTCATTGATTTGCTTGAAGTGGTCAAAATCTATATACAACAAAGCAACTAAACTACTATTCCGCTCGGCCTGGAGCAATGCCATTTCCAATCTGTCATTTAAAAGAATTCTATTAGGCAAACCCGTTAAGGCATCGTGATAAGCCATGCTCCTCATGGCAGTTTCAGTCCTTTTTCTTTCCAATTCCGCCCCAGCCCGTGCCGCGAAAATTTTAAGAATGGACAAAGTACGTTTTTTATCGAGCATAGGCTTGTCATCCATAACAGCCAAATGTCCTATAATTTTATAAGCTGCGTCAAAACAAGGAACCCCTGCATAACTGACAACTTTTAAATCCACCAAATTTTGATCAGCGGGGTATGAATCGATGATATCTTTTGAATGAAATGACAGCATTCCCGCCAAAACCTCTTCTCCCGGTGTGTCCATGGTATTGAAGATTTTCTTTTCTACAAAATCATCTCCTCCCCATCCCGCAAGAATTGAACACTGGAGTTCCTTAATATTGATGGATTCATTAACGAAAGCATATTTTACTGGAAGTGCATCGGCTAAATGCCGAACCAATGACCGAAAAAACTCATCTCCGACCCGGGATGAAGTGCCCTCAACAATCAGTCTAAAAGCTTCTTCTTCAGCTTGGCGTTTGATTTCTCCGCACATACTGGCAACAGCTGTTTCCAAAATAGACTGCTCATTTTTTGACCAAAGGCGATCCGGTTTTTTAGAGCCTAATGCCACAAAACCCCAGTAACTGGAATTTATTTCTAGGGGAATTACTAATAAAGATCTTATAAATAATTGTTTGAATAGTCCCCTTGGAAAATTAGATCCTTGCCTTTCATACGTTAGGACGGATTGTTTCTTTTTCAGGGGTTGAAAAATTTCTTCGATTCCCAACTCCTCATAGCTTAAATTCCCCACTCTGGGATTAATTCCAGTAGTGCCTCCATCATCCACCCAGGAATACTCAAGGTCGCACATTGGAGTTTTTCCAGGGTCTGGGGAATGTTTGAAAATAAAGGCCCCGTCAATATTGGCGGCTTTCCCAAGTTCCCCCAGAGCCTGACTGATTGCTGCACGGAAATCCGGAACCGTCAACAGTTTATGCGTTGCACTCGAAACTCCCTGCAACAATTCACCCTGAGTCTTGAGTGAATGCTCGGCTATTACCCTTTGCTCTCTCTCCCTTTCAAGTTTTACAGCGGAGCGTATGGAATGAGCAAGGCTCACAACAGAAAGGCTTGACTTGATTAAGTAATCCGTGGCTCCAGCTTTCATAGCCTCAACCGCTTTCTCCTGATCTCCCTGGGCAGTCAAAAATATTACCGGAGTGAAGTTATTTCTTATATTTAGATGCTTTAAAAGTGAGAGGCCATCCTCTTTTCCCAAATGAATATCCAGAAGGCAAATATCATGCTCACCACCTTCTATAAGGGCAATAGCATCATTTCTTGTCGTTGCATACTCCAAGGTCACATGCGATTCCGGCAACCCTTCCTTGAGCATTTCCTTTACAAGAAAAATGTCGTCCTCGTCATCATCAACAATGAGCACTTTTAATTGATTATTTTCCATAGCAGAAATATAAAATATCCTATCCGATATTTTTCAGAAACAAGCAGAGGCACGAAGCCATGGATGACACGATAACTTAAATGCCCGGGAATATCAAGGTGGGGCTCAAGGCGCCCAAAGGTATAAAAAATAAGGACTTAATGCGCTTTCACTCAAGCCTAGATTTAAGTTTATGAGGTTAAAGGCAGGAGCTTGAGGGGAGAGAGAGTAAAGGTTGGATTTGTAGTCCCCTTCACGTTGGTAGGTAATTATTTGGAGATCAGTATTTTTAAGCCCTCGCTTGATCCGCTCCACAGTATCTGAGATATAGCCAATGCGGTCAATAAGATTGAGTTCCACAGCTTGCTCGGAGTCAAAAACCCGGCCATCGGCAAGAGATTTCACTTCCTCAAAATTGAGTTCCCGTCTGTTTTCGGCGATGATGGAGACAAATCGGTTATGAAAATTATCAATGGTTTTCTGAAAAAGCTCTCGCTCCTCATCCGTAAAGGATCGAAACGGTGACATGAAATCTTTTTTATCCCCGGATTTAACAATTTCCCAATCCACACCAATTTTCCCCATCAGATTTTCCAGGTTCACTTTGAAAGCAATCACGCCAATGCTACCAACCAGGGAGGTGGGATGCGCAATAATTTCATCCCCGGCCAAGGCAATATAATAACCACCGGAAGCGGCGAGATCCATAACCTGAACATAGATGGGAACCCCATGTTTTTTCTTATAGAGCAGAAGTTCATGCAAAATGATGTCGCTGGCAGTCACCGTACCACCCGGACTGTTGACCTTGATTAAAAGGGCCTCAATATTTTCATCCCTATCTGCTTTAGCGATAATTTCCTGAACCTGCTCAACCATCCCCAACTCCGTTGCGGCTCCTGTGAGGGCATGGTCTTTTTGATTATTGATTACTCCCTGTATATCTATCAGAAGAATTTTTCCAGGCCCCTCCCCTTCCAGCACGGTTTCTTCTAAAGGACCCATGGAAGGGCCGAGCTGAATGGTCGCGCAGGCAGGACTCAAAAAAACGGTCAGGAGTAAGACCAGCATATGTTTGACAAATTCCGGAATTTTCATCACCTCAAAAAAACAGGGTTAAATCTTAATTTAAAACACCCCAAAAAGGTTCAAGTCTGCTCTGCAAAGGCTCAGAATCCGTCGCGGACTTAAAGAGTTTTTCAAGGTTGCTCCGAATCTTTAAAATGACCTCTTCATTGCGCTTTTCCTTTTCCAGCGAGGCTTGCCGGACCAGATCATACAGACTGAGAATGATTTCCTTTAAATTCAAATTCAATTTTGCGACACGCATTTTAGATTCCTTACGCTGGTCTGCGGAGCGGCCTGACCAAACAGTGCTTTCCACATTTTTAATTTCTTTCGCATACATTTGGATGATCTCATTGAAAGAGACAAAAACCTCTCCATCACAACCTGAATCCTCCAGTTTTTTGAACAGCGTTTGCATATTCTGCAAAGGATCTATGACCTGCAAATCAATCAATACAGGCTCATCCACTCCGTATATTCTGCTCAACTCAGAAGGTTGAGCTTTTCCGGAGGTTTTAATTTCGTCTCCCAGCTTCTGTTCCAGGCTTGCCACTTCTGTGTCCACCGATGTTTTCGCCCCTTGAAGTATTTCCAAAATCTTTGCATCAAACTCCTCAACACTCCTTCTTTGCTGGTGGACAACCCTGTATTTTTTCTTAAAATCCTCCAGAATACCTTCAACCTCGGTATTCCAGCGGGCTCTCAGTTTGTTAGCCCTTAAACTTTCCAGAGGGACAAGGTATTTCAACCGGATCTTTTTTTCAACGCCGACAAGTTGTTTTATAAGTGTCCGAATTAACCGTTCGTAAGAAGCAAGCTGGGCATCCAGGTGTTCCTGAGAGTGTTTCTTGTCGGTCGTGGTGAACTTAATATTATTCTTTTTCAAACGCACCGAATTTTCTGCCAGCAGAGCCGTGCATTTATCCCGCTCCATGATATCCAGGGTTTTGTCCAGATCTTCCATAATAAAATTTCTAAATTAATGTTAGTGAGATGGGCTAATCTGCGCTTTTGGCACAACGACAACCTATACCATAATAGTCCTTGGCGTCACTATCCCCGTAGCGGCTGGAAGAACGGAGGTAAACGGGAAGGCTATTCCAGGCACCCCCCCGAATAATGTGATATTTACCTTTTTCTGGCCCTTTGGGGTTTTTATAGGGCCCTTTTTCATAATATTTTTTATCATACCAATCATAAACCCATTCGGCAACATTGCCTCCAAGGTCAAACACTCCATCCGGAGTTTTGCCCTGCTCGTAACTGCCCACACTGGAGAGCACGGTCCCCCTGTTTATAAAACAACAATTGCCGAAATTACCCCGTTGCTTATCAGGAGGCTCGTTGCCCCAGGGGTACTTTCGCTTTTCAATGCCTTTTGCCGCACGTTCCCACTCAGCCTCAGTAGGCAAACGCTTGTTGTTCCACTCACAGTATTTTTTGCACCGCTCCCAACGCAATCCGAATATGGGGTTGTTCGTCATATCAGGCCGTGCCTTACGATCATACCAGCCTGTTATCGTTGGATGCTGTTTTGGGTTAACGGCCAGATATTCCTCAAAATCCTTAAAAGTCACTTCATACCTGTCTATATAGAAGGCAGACAGGTAAACATTATGCGCAGGATGCTCATCAGATTTCCCTTCCTCAGCAGAACTTCCCATCTCAAACTCGCCTGCGGGGAAATAGGCCATTTCAGGGGGAGAGTCAGCCTCCACTCTGGAAACCGTCACAGCAAGCAAAACCACCAGACCAAAAACACAGTAAAAATATCTCATAATTCTTTTATATAACGCCGGGATACCGGCTCATTATTAGTATAATAACTGAAGGCAAATGGTATTCTCTATTTCCATTTAACCCAACCTTGTTACCCATGCACATCTTAAAGCAAGTTGACCGATTTCTGGAAAAAATTGAAGGCCACCTGATTGTCCTGATCCTGAGCCTTATGATCTTGCTTTCGTTCGGTCAAATGCTACTGAGAAACCTTTTCGATATGGGAATTGTATGGGGAGACACCCTGCTTCGTCAATGGGTCCTCTGGGTGGGATTTTTGGGAGCCTCCATGGCAGTGAGGCATGACAAGCATATTTCCATTGAGGTTTTTGCCAACCCACCGTCTCTTTTCTGGAAACGAATGATTAAAGCCTTTACGAGGTTTTGCGCCGGCATAATCAGCGGTTTTCTGGCATGGGCGGCATGGTCATTCGTGCTGTTCGAAAAGGAGGCGGAATCCGTTCTTTTTCTGGACCTCCCTGTCTGGGTTTTCCAGACCATTCTGCCCTATAGTTTCATGGTTATCGCTGTACGCTTCATTATAAGCGGGGCCGCTTACGTTAAAAACGAATCCGGGCAACCCCAATGATCGCCTTCGGCATCATTTTACTAGCCTTGCTGGGAGTTCCCCTGTTTGCGATTATTGGCCTCTCGGCCCTTCTCTCTTTTTACAATGCCGAAATAGATTCAGCGGCAATATTTGTTGAACTATACAGGGTGGCCAGCAATCCGACTCTCATCGCCATTCCCCTATTTACCTTTTCCGGATTCATTCTCGCCCACGGCAAGACCCCGGAGCGTTTAACACGAATCTCCCAGTCCATTTTGCGCGGTGCTCCCGGAGGCATTCCTCTGGCAATCCTGATGGCCTGCGCTTTTTTTACTGCCCTGACAGGAGCTTCAGGAGTGACGATCATCGCCTTGGGAGGTTTGTTATACCCGCTGTTATTAAGAGAAAAGTATGGCAAAAACTTTTCCCTCGGGATGATCACTTCATCAGGGAGTCTTGGTCTCTTATTCCCGCCTTCCCTGCCACTCATTTTATATGGCCTTGTCGCCCAGGTCAGTGTAGACAAGCTGTTTATCGCCGGCATTTTCCCAGGCCTTCTCATGATCATGATCGTCTCGGCATTCGCCATCTCGCAAAGTCCCAAGTACCGGCAAGGCATCAACTGGCCTGAAGCCAAATCAGCCCTGATAGATGCCGTTTGGGAACTGCCTCTTCCCTTTATAGTATTGGGAGGAATTTATGGAGGACTCTTCACCGTCACCGAAGCCGCATCCGTAACCGTCGTTTACGTGATTCTGATTCAGGCCTTCATCTACAAAGATTTGCATATGACCAAGGATTTACCCGGCCTGATGAAAGAAAGCATGGTACTGGTTGGCACCATTCTCATCATTCTGGGAACCGCAATGGGTTTCACCAACTATCTGGTGGATGAGCAAATACCCATGAGCATACTCGAGACAATGAAACAATATATCCATGATCCCATGACATTTTTGATGGTCTTAAATGTTTTCCTCCTGATCGTGGGTTGTACGATGGATATATTTTCGGCGATCATCGTAGTTGTCCCGCTTATCATCCCAATCGCACAAAGTTTTGATATCAATATGGTGCACCTCGGTATCATTTTTCTGACGAATTTGGAAATCGGTTATTCAACACCTCCAGTGGGGATTAACCTTTTTATTGCCAGCACCCGGTTTAACGAACCTGTAATAAAACTATACAAAGCAGTTCTGCCTTTCCTGGGACTACGGTTAATCGGTCTTATTTTAATAACCTATATCCCCGGAATCAGCCTCTTCCTGGTTGAATGGATTGCGGATTAATAACATCCGAATTCCTGTTCTCCTATGTTATTCTTGCGATATGAAAAAAAAATATAACTCTAATCTGAAGAGTGAAACGGTTTCTTACACCGTCTTCAAAAATCCTATTGGGTTAACGGGTCTCGCGGCAACAAAAAAAGGCCTGATACGAATAGCAAGCAAGGTCGCCAGTGAAAAAGCTTTTGTAAACCTGTTAGTCGAAAATCTGGGATGTCAAAAATCTCAGGTTAAAAAAGACCCCGAATATTTCAAGATACTCATCGAACAGTTTCAAAGCTACTTCAAAGGCGAACTGAAATCCTTTAAGTTCCCATTGGATTTGCGACTGGGGACTCCTTTCCAGCAAGAAGTATGGAAAGGCCTTCTGACCATCCCCTATGGCGTCACCCGAAGCTATAAATGGTTAGCCAAATCCATAAACAATCCTGATTCAGCCCGAGCCGTTGGCAACGCAAACGGTCAAAACCCACTTTCCATCATCATCCCCTGCCACAGAGTAGTCCGTAAAAATGGCGAGCTGGGAGGATATACCGGGGGCGTGCAGATAAAGCGTTACCTTTTAGAGTTGGAAAAAGCAAGTTAATGGCCCTCTATAAAACCCGCGCACTGGTAATCAAAAGCATTAACCTTTCTGAATCAGACCGACTGGTCACTTTCATGACCGAGAACCACGGCAAAGTTAAATGCGTTGCTAAGGGCGCCAGAAAAATCAAGAACCAATTCTGGGGGGCTCTGGAACCCATGTCCCTGATTCACCTGATATATTTTGGCAAGGAGCACCAGAGCCTTTTCCGCTTGAATCATTCAGATATCATTGAATCCTTTCAGACAATCCGTGATGACTTCGATAAACTTTATACGGGAGTCTATTTTCTAGACCTGATCGATGCAATGATTCTTGAAGGCCATAGAGAAAAGAAAATTTTCACACTGCTTTACCAGTCACTGGCCGCATTAAATCAACAGACCGAGTTAGAACCCCTGCGTCGACTTTTTGAAATCCGCTTACTTTCATTATCCGGATACACCCCGCAACTTGAGCATTGTGTGCTTTGCAGGAAACTACCGGAAAACGGCATGATACCTTTTAGTTATGCCCACAATGGAATCCTGTGCAACGCCTGCTCCAATCGGGCACGGGTAGACATACAGTTCAGCACAGGAACAAAAAACTATATTAAAAAATTATTGGATGTTGAAATTAAAACCTGTGAACGGTTAAAATTTCCAAAGGCTCAAACAGATGAAATTGAGAAGGTGACCCATCGTCTGGTACTTTCTCATTTAGGCCGTGAGTTGAAGTCTTATCCCTTTATCAAAAATATGGCAGAATTTTCCTGCTAAAATCCATAGGAAATCCATCATGGAAAAAAAGCCCATTCAAACATCGAAAGCCCCGTCTGCAATCGGCCCCTATTCCCAGGCAATCCGCATTGGTGATTTTTTGTATACATCGGGCCAGATTGCCCTGAATCCGGATACAATGGAAATGATGAGCGGAGAAATTGAGGCAGAGACCGAACGGGTTCTCAAAAGTATAGAAGCGATTTTGCAGGCAGGCGGCCTGAGCCTGGAGCATGTCATTAAAACCACAGTTTACCTGACCGATCTCGGTGAGTTTTCCAGAATGAACGAGGTTTACGAGAAGTTTTTTGAAAAGACCAAACCCGCCCGCGCCTGTGTGCAAGTTGCGGCATTACCCAAAGGGGCAAAAGTAGAAATCGATGCCATCGCCGCGGAGCACCGATGACTAGCTCGCATATTGCATGAGTAATTCTGTGTGTGGATTGCAAAGCATTATCAAACCACCCTCACCTCAATCCTCTCCCTTCAAGGGAGAGGAGCAAAAAGTTCCTTCTCCCCTGGAGGGAGAAGGTTAGGATGAGGGGGAACTATAGGGTTGAACCCTTCCCTTTTATACAGGCAAAATTATTGTGGCGAAAAAATCTGACGGAACAAGAAATTTTTATCGGTTTATGATGCTGATCGGGATTGGTGTGATCGGTAGTCTCGGCTACTCATTCATCAGCGCCGCACCGGATTTCAGAAAATCAGAATACCATCAGGCCGGCACGCCGGCAAAAGACTGTATGGAATGTCATATTCAGGCCGTAGAGAAAATCCCCATCATGCCACACCGCCCTATGGGAGACTGCACCACCTGCCACACCCTCACAGATAAACCGTATTGATACCGGCTAGATACTGAGAATCAGTTTAAATAACGGGACGCGAGAATAGAGGGAAAAAAACTCTCGCTGGACATCAGAAAGTTCGACCCTAAGGTGGGCTCCCGGTTTCAAACCAAATGCCTTGAGCCCCACAACAGGCAGTCCATCGGCAAACACATCCGATGCCAGCACATCATGGTAGGTCACCTGGTCGTTTTTTAATCGGACGCCAATTCGGGAACGGGAAAAATCAAATTTTTGAAAGTACTTGGCTTCAATAGCCTTATTGATCGTTCTAAAACGCGCCTGATTGAGTAGTAATTCCACCTCTACTCCGCCAATCTGACTGGAGCGGGTCGCGATAATGGCAATCATGCTGTTGCTTTTTTCAGGCCAGTCCTTTGCAGAGTGCAGAATCGGGATTTGAAATCCGGCAACAAAATAGGTTTCCATTCCCACCTGTTCACAGGGGCGAATCTTGAAATCCTGAAAATGGTTCTCCAGAGCCGAGGCAAAAAACTGGCTCTCATTCTGGCAGTGGTCCATGGAACCGACTTCCAGCTTGATGGTCCCTCCACCCGTCACTCCCCCTTCCTGACTCAGGGCAACTCGGTTTAAATCGCCAATATTGATATTTGAGGACAGGTCAAGCTTGCAGGCACTCAGGGACAGAATCAATAAAAGGGAGAAAACCAAATATCTTTTCATTTTCGGCAAACTACGGGGTGGAATTACCCCGTTATACAAGGCGGGATAATTACAAATGTTTTAGAGCGGGCTTTCCTATGGGATAGACATTGAAACCTATCTCATAGAGAGCCTTATGGTCCAGATGGTTCCTGCCATCAAAAATAAAAGCTGGTTTTTCCATCTTATCAAAAATTTTCTGGTAGTCCAGCTCCTTGTATGCGGCCCATTCGGTGATCAACGCAATTCCGTGCGCTCCCTCAACAGCTTGATAGGGGTCTTCAATAAAATCCACGCCCCCCTCAATGCCCTGAAGATCTTTCCTGGCATTGTTCAACGCATGCGGATCGGTGATATTCAGGCAGGCTTTTTCCTCAAGAAGACGTTTGCAAATATAAATCGCCGGCGCATCCCGGGTATCCCCGGTATCCGGTTTGAATGCGAAACCAAAAATCGCCAGCTTCTTTCCAACCAGCGTATCGAACATGGCCTGCAAAATTCGCTTCACATATCTTTCCATTTGGTAATCGTTGAGGGAAACCACCTGCTCCCAGAAAGCGGCAACTTCATTCAACTGATAATACTCACACAGGTAGACCAGGTTCAAAATATCCTTGCGAAAACAGGATCCGCCAAAGCCTGGTCCCGCATTTAAAAATTTTGAACCAATGCGTGAATCCATCCCTATGGCACGGGAAACCTCTGTCACATCGGCCCCTGTCACCTCACATATCGAAGCAATCGTATTGATGGAAGAGATTCGCTGGGCAAGAAAAGCATTGGATACCAGTTTTGAGAGTTCACTGCTCCAGAGGTTGGTAGTGATCAAACGTTCCTTTGGAACCCAGTGAAGATAAATATCCATCAAAATATCACGGGCGGCAAGTCCGGAAGGGGTATCCTTTGAACCGATCAAGATACGGTCTGGTGCCTCCATATCTTTGACACCGGTTCCCTCCGCCATGAACTCAGGATTGGATAGGATTTCGAACTGGACAGTGTTGTTGCCGGAATGAAGAATGCTTGCCATCGTTTCTGCGGCACGGACAGGAATGGTACTTTTTTCTACAACGATTTTGTTGGATTTGGCATTTTCCTTTATACGTCTTGCCGTCTGCTCAATGAACTGCAGGTCAACGGCTTTTCCAGCCCCTTCACCAAACGTTTTTGTAGGCGTATTGACCGCAACAAAAATGATGTCCGCCTCATCGATACAGCGGTCAATTTCCGTAGAGAAAAACAGGTTTTTTCCCCGGGCCTTAAGCACTCGTTCCAGCAATCCCGGCTCAAAAATAGGAAGTTTGTCAGAGTTCCAGGCATTGATCCTCTCCTCGGAAATATCAACGACTGTCACCTTATAATCGGGGCATTTGCTGGCAATAATGGTCATGGTCGGTCCCCCGACATAACCCGCTCCGATACATAGAATATTTTTTTTGAAATTTTTGGAGGTCATCAAGAACTTTTCGGCAAATGGGAAGTTTAGCTTGAACTAAAAAAAGGTCTGGCCCTGAAGGGACCAGACCTTTTTAGTTTAGGGATCAGATAAAATCACTTATATTTAAAGGTCTTTTTCTTGCTGTTATAAGGTTTCGTACCTTTTTTGAACTTGAGTTTACCTTTATCATTGATTTTGAAGTCTTCAATCACCAGCGGGGTTTTCTCCGTCTGGCCTTCCTCTTTGGCACGATCATCCTTTTTTTCCAGCTTCTGGTCCGCATTATCCTCGTTCCAGTAATCTGCAATTTTGTGTACTTTCAACTTTCTTTCCTCAAAGTTGAATTTGTACTTGTCATGAACTTCCGGCTGAAATGGAGTGTTTTTATGTGTATGACACCGGGTACATACGTTGGAATAATCCCAACGCTGACCATACGGTTCCGACTCCGCTTTGGTGAAATTCCCTTTGGAGGATTTCATCACAGCACGAAATTGGGAACCCCCGGCAACCGAGTGGCACATTTCACAACCCACCTGCTCCTTGTTCGGCTCTTCCGGGTCAATTTTAGTAGCAGTATCTTTGCCCTTTTTACTCTTACTGCCAGCCGGTTTGAATCCGCCTTTTTGACGATAGCCGGTTGTATGACAGCGTAGACAAAGGGGAGTTGTGGTGTAATCTTTCTCAGGGTCCAGTTTAACTCGCAACTTGGCTTCCTTACGCTCCCCTGGCTTTAACAGGTTGTAGGTACCACCATGGGGTGATTTGGTCCAAGCCTGGTAATAAGCATCGTGGCAACTTCCGTTACATTTAACAGCACCGACAAACTTGGGTTTCTTCCTCATATCTTTGACCGCCTTGGCCCGTTTTTTGGGTTTGACTTCCCATTTGTCAAACAGGGCATTTTCTTTTTCGGTCAATTCAATTTTCTTTTTCTTCTTTTTAGCATCTGCCTCAATACCGGTTCCAAAAACCAAGGCTAAGGAAACCAAAACCAAGCTAAGAATTTTCAACATCTTTCCCATTTTCCACTCCCTTTTTTCCACAAACCCTGTATACGAGGCCATGTTTAAACGATAGTCATGGGTTCCTTAACTCACCCCATTACGACATCGGAAGAATAGTATAAATCCTTTATCGGGTCAATAGCCATTTAGAGTAAGTATTTGTAGAGTTAGATCAACAATTAAGTATCGCACCCACAAACAAAGGGAAGTTTGAAATCTCTCTTTCCTCCATTTAAAATTCTTAGAGCTTAAATAAGCCAACCATTTTCTGTAGCGTTGTTGCTATTTCTGCCAACTCCTCAGCCGCCTTCTGATTAGCTGATGCCCCTTCTGTAGTATCCTTTGCCGCTGTGGCAACGCCTGAAATATTTTGGGTAATCTCCTGAGACCCTTTGGAAGCTTCCGAGACATTACGGCTAATCTCGTTGGTGGTGGCCGACTGTTCTTCCACTGCGCTGGCAATAGTGTTAGAGATATCGTTTATCCGCCCTATAACAGTACTGATCTCGCCAATAGCGGTCACGGCACTTTGGGTATCTGTTTGAATAGCTGATATCTTATTGCTGATCTCATCGGTAGCCTTGGCAGTCTGGTTAGCCAGTTCCTTGACCTCATTTGCAACAACGGCGAACCCCTTGCCCGCTTCCCCGGCTCGTGCCGCCTCAATGGTGGCATTTAAAGCTAAAAGGTTGGTTTGTTCCGCAATTGAGGTGATGACCTTAACAACCTGCCCCACCTCAGCTGAACTGACACCCAACTGGGTCACCGTCTTATTAGTGGATTCTGCCAGCTGAACCGCATCGCTAGTGATTTTAGTAGCCTGTGTGGCGTTACTAGCAATTTCTTGAATGCTTGCACTCATTTCCTCTGAGCCGGTAGCCACCGTTTGAATGTTCTGGTTGACTTGTTCGGAGGCAGCAGAGATTGTGTCCGCTTGAGCCGAGGTTTCCTCAGCACTTCCTGCCATTTGCTGACCATTGGCGGCCAGCTCCTCAGAGGAGGCCGATAATGCCTGGGTATTATTAGATAAAGTGGAAATATTTTGATGCAAACTGGTCACCAACTTACTCAACCCATCGCCAATTTTCCCAAGATCATCCGATCCGGTTACAGTGACCTCAGGAGTCAAGTCTCCTTGGCTGACAGCATCGACTACTTCGAGAATCGTATTAACTTTGCGAATTTTTTCAGTAATATCCGTGGCAAATTTAACCACCTTGAAAGGCTTTCCATTCGGGTCGAGAATAGGATTGTAAGTAGCCTGGATATAGACCTCCTTACCGCCCTTCCCGATGCGCTTATATTCGCCCTCATTAAATTCTCCACGGTTGAGTTTTTCCCAGAACTGCCGGTACTCATTACTTTGGGCGTAGGACTTTTCGCAAAATTCTCTGTGATGCACCCCAATTGCCTCATCCAATGTATATCCCAGAACGTTTAAGAAGTTCTCATTGGCGGTGATGACCGTGCCATCCATGTTGAACTCAATGACTCCCTGGGATTTGCTGATAGCATCAATTTTTCCTTTATAGTCCGCATTCTCTAAGCTTTGGCCTGTAATATCCGTGGCAAATTTAACCACCTTGAAAGGCTTTCCATTCGGATCAAAAATAGGATTGTAAGTGGCCTGGATATAGACCTCCTTACCGCCCTTCCCGATGCGCTTATATTCGCCCTCATTAAATTCTCCACGGTTGAGTTTTTCCCAGAACTGCCGGTACTCATTACTTTGGGCGTAGGACTTTTCGCAAAATTCTCTGTGATGCACCCCAATTGCCTCATCCAATGTATATCCCAGAACGTTTAAGAAGTTCTCATTGGCGGTGATGACCGTGCCATCCATGTTGAACTCAATGACTCCCTGGGATTTGCTGATGGCATCAATTTTCCCTCTATATTCCGCGTTCTCCAAACTCTGGTCCGTAATATCCGTGGCAAATTTAACCACCTTGAAAGGCCTTCCATTCGGGTCAAAAATAGGATTGTAAGAGGCCTGGATATAGACTTCCTTCCCTCCTTTTCCGATACGCTTGTATTCACCCTCATTAAATTCGCCCCGGTTGAGTTTTTCCCAGAACTGCCGGTACTCATTGCTTCGGGCATAAGACTCTTCACAAAAGTTTTTGTGGTGTACACCAACCGCCTCCTCGAGAGTATAGCCAAGAACCTTTAAGAAATTATCATTGGCGGTGATGACCGTGCCATCCATGTTGAACTCAATGACTCCCTGGGATTTATTGATGGCATCCAATTTAGCCTGCATTTCTGCGGTATCTGTTTTTCCATTAAAAATGGTCCCTAAAAAACTAAAATTATTCTTTTTGGGTTGTTGAGCTAATGCATGCATTTCTTCACCTCCAAAATTATTTTTATTTAAGAGCTACTGCACTACTAACGATATAACCTCAACAGCCAAGTTTCCCGAATGGTTCAAACTCGTTCAACTAAGCAGGTCTGCGAGAACAAAACCACCCAAATACTTCTATATTTCCAAATCATATATAGTATAATATACTATAAATCGAATTATTAATATTCGATAATTTATCAATTATAGTTCTATTTTTTGAAACTAATGAGGGCTGGGAAATATGACGTGGCTTAACTACCACCACCTTTACTACTTCTGGATTACTGCAAAAGAAGGGAGCATTAGTTCCGCGTCAAAGAAACTGGGAATCGGGCAACCGACTATCAGCACCCAAATCAAAAACTTAGAGGAATCTCTAGGGCAAGGTCTGTTTAAACGTCGAGGGCAAGGGCTTGCTCTGACAGAAGCGGGAACTGTCGTGTTGGATTACGCCAATCAAATATTCAGCTTGGGCAACGAACTTCTGGAGGTGATAAAGGATAGAACTTTTTCCAGGCGGTCTCACGTTCAATTCGGAGCACTTGATAGCGTACCCAAAAGTCTCGTACAGTCAATGATCCACTTTGCGCAAAAAATATCTCCTTGCACGATTACCATTCTCGAAGGAGATGGAGATCATCTGTTCAGGGAACTTCAAGCCCATCGGCTAGACTTGGTCATTTCCAATTTTCCACCAGCCACTGGCAACACAAGGCAATACTTCTCCAGACTGTTAGCAGAACTTCCTATTTCAATTTTTTCAACAAAAAAGTTCCAGTCTTTGAAACGGCAATTTCCCAAATCACTCCAATCTCAGCCGTTCATCATGCCATCACTTCACAGCAAACTTCGTCATGATCTAAACCATTTTTTTCATGTCAATAATATTACCGTTGATGTGGTCATTGAAACTCAGGATACCAGCATTCAGAAATTACTTGGAAACGATGGGATGGGTTTGATTCCCTTACCAGATTTTGCGGGAAAAGAGCTCGTCAAGGAAGGAAAACTCATTAAACTTGGCACCCTTCGGGAGGTCACGGAGGACTTTTGGCTGGTTTCAAGTCCCAGAAAAATTTCCAACCCAATTTCAGACAACCTAATGAAAAATTTTAAATGGAAAACTTAATGATGTAAATTGCTTGCGATTATTCAACCATTGCATTATTTATGATCTTAGAATATCAAATCGACTTTGCCTACCACATTGAGACATAAGCTTTCCCATTACGACTTCGATTTACCGGAGAACCTGATAGCCCAAAAACCAACCCAGCGCAGAGGGCAGTCGCGTTTGCTGGTGGTGGATCGTGCCAGGCAAACCCTGACGCACGATACCTTCAGCAACTTAAAAAACCACCTGAAAAATCATCCCCTCATGGTGTTTAATGATACCCGTGTCGTACCGGCAAAACTTCAAGCTCGTTTGGAAACCAGACAAGTTGAAATCCTACTCATTCGCCAGTTGGAACCTGAGATATGGGAGGCCATGATAAAAGGGTTGGGCCGTTTAAAGCCGGGAGCTGAATTTAAATGCGAGAATAGCGATTTGAGTGCTCAATTCCTCAGACGGCAGGACAACCGGGCTCATATAAGGTTCTCATCCGCAAAAAAACTTTCAGCCTATTTAAACCAGAATGGGCGGATGCCCCTGCCCCCGTATATACATAGACCTCTTGATACAGATAGACAAACGCTTGAATTGGATAGAAAGCGTTACCAAACGGTTTTTGCTTCGCATTCCGGAGCCATTGCCGCTCCAACAGCAGGTCTGCATTTTACCCAGTCCCAATTGAAAATTCTTCGCGAAAAATTTATCGACACAGCCCGCCTGACCCTACATGTAGGTCCAGGTACTTTCATTCCCATACGCGAAGAAAACATTATCCTTCACAAAATGGAGGCGGAGCGCTTTCAAATTTCACCGGCCAACTGGAACAAGATCACACAGGCAAAAAAGAAGGGACAAGCTGTGCTAGCGGTGGGAACAACATCCACCCGGGTCTTGGAAACCCAGGCATTTGAGAAAACCATCCAGAGGGCTGTCTCCGGGTGGACCAACTGTTTTATCTATCCAGGATGGGAGTTCAGGAGGGTAGATCACCTGCTCACCAACTTTCATCTACCCAAATCAACGCTGTTTTTGCTGGTATGCGCCTTCATGGGTGAAAATTTGGCGAAAAAAGCCTATTTCGAGGCTATAAAGAAAAAATACCGCTTTTTCAGCTACGGGGATGCAATGCTAATTCTTTGAAAGTAAGGTCCTTGGCCAAGATTTGATCAAACCTTACCTTCATCCACCGCTTGTTTGAAAAACTTACCCGATTTAAAGCGAACCACCTTCCGGGCAGAAATTTCAGCTTCCTCACCTGTTTTAGGGTTTCTGCCAACACGCTTGGTTTTTGCCCGGACTTGAAACGTTCCGAACCGACGCAAGATAACCGGTTCCCCATGACCTAGTGATTCTTTAATCAATTCAATCACTGTTTCCACAGCCTCTTCAGCTTTAGCCCTGGACAAACTGGCCCGAGATGAAACCTGGTTAATGATATCTTGTTTGGTCATGCTTCCTCCTTAAAAACAAGCTAATGATATTTTATAAATTCAATGGGTAAAAAATTAATTTCAGTCCCCACACCCTGACAAAAAAATCCACGTTGTTCAACTCATCAAGGTAAACCGAGAATCACATCGGTTGATAAAACACGTCCTGCTTATTGAATCGGTGGCTTTACTTTAGCACTTAAATTAAAAATATCAATAATTTATTCAAGAATTTAGCAGTATTTTCTTATCTCGGTAGTATTTCAGATTTCAGGCTTGACAAGGTTTCGAGACCCGACAAAACCGGACCTGAGATAACCCTTTTTTTGAAAAGGTTTATAGATAAATCGTATTAACCAGGCCCATCAAGCGACAATATAGGAGGAAAAAAATTATTTAGGGGAGGATGACGACTTTTTCGTTTGCACAATGTTATAAACCTGATCACCGGGCTTTATCAGGTTCAGTTTTTCTCTGGCAATTTTTTCGATTTCGTAGGGGTCTGACTTCAAAGCGTTAATTTCCTGGCGAAATTTTTCATTCAGGACCTGCAAACTTTCATTTTCATGTTTCATTTTCAACTGTTCTTGTTCTAAATGATAGGCGTTTAAAATACCATTCTCATGAAAGACTGCCATCAAGATCAGCAATAAAAAAAAGCCCAGGCTTAACAAAAGAATCTTCTGGTATCGAGAATTTCCAGTCATAACTACTCGCTCAAATATTGCATGAGAACTTGTAAACTACCAGTCCCTCTTTTTAAAGAAATCACTAAAAATCCAACCCTCCCTGCCCAACCCCTCAGACTATCGGGCTTGAGTCCCTATGAAGGGAGGGGAGTATTGGGAAAGAGCTTGTTCGTCAGCCGAGATAACTCTTTACTCGCCGAATAAAGCGATGGCACACTGGCCCTGCGCCTAGCAGAGGTTGTAAAAAACGTCTTTACCCCGATAAATTGCCGTATCTCCGAGGATTTCTTCAATACGTAGGAGCTGGTTATATTTAGCCGTACGATCGGTTCGACTCAAAGACCCGGTTTTAATCTGACCCGCATTCACCGCCACAGAAATATCCGCAATACTGGTGTCTTCCGTTTCACCAGAACGATGCGATATAACAGAGGTATACCCTGCTCTCTTGGCCATCTCGACAGCATCCAGTGTTTCCGTAAGGGTTCCTATTTGATTTACTTTAATCAGGATAGAATTGCCGACCCCCTGCTGAATTCCCTTCGCCAGAATTTTCGTATTCGTGACAAAAAGGTCATCCCCGACAATTTGAACGGAATCACCAATTTTGTCCGTCAATTTTTTCCAGCCCTGCCAGTCATTTTCCGCCAGACCGTCTTCAATACTAACGATGGGATATTTGCCAGCCAAACGAACCAGGAAATCCACCATCTCATCAGATGTCCATTTATTATTGCCTTCTGCTGACAGGGTATATTTTTTGTTGGAGAATAATTCGCTGGCGGCAACATCCAGAGCAATCAAAATATCTTTCCCAACTTTATACCCGGCACTTTTAACAGCCTTGATTAAAATTTCGATAGCCTGCTCATTCGATTGCAGATCAGGGGCAAATCCGCCCTCATCTCCAACAGCGGTATTGAAACCTCCCTTTTTCAAGACTGCCTTCAAATGGTGAAACACTTCGACACCCATTCTTAAAGCCGTTGAAAAAGATTTTGCGCCAACCGGCACAATCATAAACTCCTGGATATCCACATTGTTGTCTGCGTGCATACCCCCGTTCAACACATTCATCATCGGAACGGGAAGCTCTTTGGCATTAGTACCGCCGATATACTGAAACAAGGGCAGGTCGAGGTCGTTTGCCGCCGCCTGAGCCACAGCCAAAGAAACCCCGAGTATGGCATTAGCCCCCAGATTGCTCTTGTTGTCCGTTCCATCCATTCCTATCATCAGTCGATCAATCAAAACCTGTTCTGTGACCTCAATCCCGATAATTTCTGCGGCAATTTTGGTGTTTACATTTTTCACCGCCTTGGAAACCCCCTTGCCCATATAAAACCTGGGATTCTTATCGCGAAGTTCCACCGCTTCCCGCGAACCGGTAGATGCCCCGGACGGAACAGCCGCCCTGCCTATAGCACCACTTTCCAGGGTCACGTCCACTTCCAAAGTAGGGTTTCCCCTTGAATCCAGAATCTGTCTGCCTAGTACCTCAATGATTTCGCTCATAACCTCACTCGTTATCCACGAGCCGCAGTTAACGCTTTGCGGCTGGCTTCTAGTGTCAGGCTGATATCCTCATCCGTATGAACTGCGGACATGAAACCGGCCTCAAATTGAGAGGGTGCGATATAGACCCCCTCCTCCAATAATCCATTAAAATATCGTCCAAAGAAATCCGTGTCACAGGATTTGACCGTTTCAAAGTCAACGATTTCCTGATCAGTAAAAAACATGGAAAACATCGAACCCACCCGGGTAAATTGCGCCTGAATACCCAGAGCCTCAACATTTTTTTTCAAACCTTCACAGAGCTTTTCCGATTTCTGCTCCAGAGTTGCATAGATTCCTTCCTGCGAGAGCAGGTCAAGCATCTCGTTCCCAGCCGCCATTGCCAAGGGGTTCCCGGACAAGGTACCCGCCTGATAGACCGACCCCACCGGAGATATATGGTCCATCACTTCGCGCGATCCGCCATATGCGCCTACCGGCAGTCCACCGCCGATTATTTTTCCAAGACAAGTGATATCCGGACTCACACCATACAGTTTTTGCGCGCCTCCTAACGAGACCCGAAACCCTGTAATGACCTCATCAAAAATCAACAACGCACCAGCCTTTTGGGTTATCTCACGCAGGGCCGCAAGAAAACCCGGCTTTGGCGGAACCACACCCATATTGCCACCAATGGGTTCCACAATCAGCGCGGCAATTTCTTTACCCTCTTTTTCAAAGAGCTCACGAACCTTATCTATATTGTTGTAGGGAAGATTCAGGGTTTTTTCGGCAAGACTGGAAACGATACCAGGACAATCAGGAATTCCCAGGGATATCAGCCCGGAACCCGCCTTAACCAACAGACTGTCTCCATGCCCGTGATAACATCCCTCAAACTTTACAATCTTGTCACGTCCGGTAATTCCCCTGGCCAACCGCAATGCACTCATCACCGCCTCGGTGCCGGAGTTCACCATACGCACCACTTCAATGGAAGGTACTGCCCGGACTACTTTTTCCGCCAACTGGATTTCCAACTCCGTAGACGCACCATAACTGGTACCCAACTGAGCCTGCCGGGTTATGGCAGACACGATTTGAGGGTGAGCGTGACCGAAAATAAGGGGTCCCCACGATGCCACATAGTCGATAAACTCGTTTTCATCGACATCCGTGATGCGTGAGCCCCTGGCACTTTTAATAAACAGGGGATCGCCGCCTACTGCGTTAAAAGCCCTGACCGGACTATTCACTCCCCCCGGCATCACCTTCTTGGCGGCAGGAAAAAGTCGACTGGAATTATTTCTGTTCATGGACATTAGCCAAATAAAATTGAAAGTTCATTTTTAAGTTTCTGCGGAATTTTTTCAGGATCCGTAACAACAGCAAATTTTGCGGCATCACAACAGGAGCAAGGTTTAATGTTTCCCAGCATAGGTATTAATTCCTTGAGAACCAACTGCGCCTGCTCCACATTCTTATGCATGATTTCCAACACCGCTTCAAGAGTGACAGGCTCCTCCTCTACATGCCAACAATCAAAATCTGTCACTAAAGCCAGGGTTGAATAACACAGGCTCGCTTCCCGTGCCAGTTTGGCCTCGGTGACATTGGTCATTCCTATGACATCGACATCCCACTGCCGATATAAAAGCGACTCCGCCCGGGTGGAAAACTGGGGCCCTTCAATACAAATATAGGTTCCGCCCTCATGAACCTCCGCGCCAGCCTTTTGCGCCGCCTGGAAGAGCGTTTCCGCAGTAGAAAGGCAAATCGGGTCTGCCAGACTGACATGACCGACCATCCCTTGAGTAAAAAATGTACTGATACGCCGATGCGTCCTGTCAATAAATTGATGGGGCACCACAAAATGCCCAGGGGGAGCATCTTCCTTCATGCCTCCTACGGCACTTACGGAAACAATCCGCTCGACACCGATTTTTTTCATCGCAAAAATATTGGCCCGAAAATTTATTTCAGAGGGCGGGATAACATGCCCCACACCGTGCCGGGGAAGAAAAGCCACTTTAGCCCCCTCCAGTTCGCCAATAACTATGCTGTCCGAAGGCGAACCAAAGGGAGTATCCACCTTTACCTTTTCGATCACGTCCAGACCCTTCATTTGGTACAATCCGCTACCGCCGATCACACCGAGCAACTTATCTGCCATGAAAATTTACTCCATTGAATATTGCAAGGGATTAGCCCAAGGGCCGTTTTATAAGGATAAAAAAAGTGATGGGCAAGGGTCCATCCGGTTGAAGAAATGAACCCCCCTTACGGGGAAAGGGAGATTGGTTTTCCATTTAGGGTTTAACCTGATTAAAACGAGTCTTCTTTCTTTCTTTCTACTTCACCCAGCAAAAATTTCAACTCCGAGATCTGTTCGCCAGCCTTGCTGATTACCTTTTCCTCTTGTTTGAGATTTTGAACCTTAACACTCACGTCTTCCGCCAATAGGTTCAATGAGCTCAAACGTTTTTCCACCTCTCCGAGCAGGCTGATCTTGCTGTTCAGCAGATCAATTTTTGATTCAGCATCTTCAGTAATGTTGGTCAGTTTTTCAATATTCAGGTTAATTTTATCGAGATTTTCTCTTTCCCTGTCTATTTTATCTTTTTCAATATTAGTGCGGCTAATAACTATCTCAAGGTCACCAAGAGCCTGTTGGGTTCGTTTGACTTTTTCTTCGCTTTCAGAAACCAGACCGATGCGTTTCTCCGTCCTCTCCAGCATATTGCTGAGCATATCCATTTTCTTTTCAACCACCAGCATGAACTCCTGCTTTTCATCCAGGGCTTCCTGCCTGCTCCGCAAATCCTTCATCAGGTTATCAAGTTCCTGAAGCTTGGATTCCGTCCTCCCCACCTGGGCCGTGTCCTTATTCAGCTCATCCATTTTGCCTTCAAAGTTAGTGGTTATCTGCCCCAGTTCCTCACGAATAAGATCGATTTTGGAAATTTCATCCTTGGCTTCCTGAACTTCCTTAAACCGCGTGCGCAATTCAATTTCCTGGATGCTCAATTTCGAGGAAATATTATTCATCCTCTTTTCCTGATCATCAATGGCCGCTTTTTCCTTGGAAAGATCGAGTATTTTCTCCTCAACTATATTTGCCATGGACTTTAAGTCCTCGAGCTTCTGATCCACCTTCTCAAGGAAATCAATTTTCTTGGAAACTTTGGCAATCTTGATGTTCGCTTCTTCAATAAAGAAATCCAGACCGTCCACCTTCTTTTCCATCTTCTCAATGAGGGCTTTCCTCTGCATCTGGGTTTCCATCTTCACATCAAGACTAATAACCATTGAACTGAGGTCATTAATTTTTTTGTCCACCTGATCCACCAATTGTTGCTTGCGGATGATCTCATCCATTTGTTGCTGAGTGGACTCGTTCATCACCTCGACGTGTTTGAGAATCCCGGAGATGGTGTCAACCTTCTTGATTTCATCATCCAACCGCTTGACCTTCTGCTCTGCCTCCTCAGCCATGACATTAAAGCGGCTCATCTTTTCATTGGCGTCATCAATGCTCTTCGTCTCGTCCTTCAAAATCTTCATTTTGTTGCTGAGATTGTCTATCAGGAAGGAATTGAGCTTGTTTATCTTTTCCTCGGTCTTTTCAATGATGGCCTTTTCATCGTGGATCCTGGCAATTCGGGTCTCCACATCCACGGACACAGAATCCAGGTCGCGCAACCGTCCGGTAATGCTACGGATCATTTCATTTTTTATGGAAATGTTTTTGGACTCGATTTTCAATTCGCTGATTTGTTGCATCAGGCTGTGAAGGGTCTCCTGGGTCTCGTCAATCAGATGGCTCTGCCCAAGGAGCTTTTCATAGTCACCCTGCACCTTGGCAAGAATACGCTTCAACTCTTCCGTATCGCGGGTATGGCTTTCTATAGTTTCCCTGTCCTGCTTGATCCGGTCATAGCGACTGTCGAGTTCTCCCAGGGTGTCTTTCATGACCCCGACTTTTACGGCGGCCGTTCTCAACAATTCTTTCATGTTGACAACATCCTGCACCTGACCCGAAACGCTATCGAGCATATGCTCAAGCCGCTTGATGTTGCGATCCGCAGACTTGAGTAGCTTGCTTTCTTCGCGAAGCTTTTTGATTTTGGAATCCATGTCCCAGACCAGGACATTCAGGCGGCCTGCATCCTCATTTGCTTTTTCGACAACCAGTTTTTGCTGGTCAAGGCTCTTAGTTTTGCTGTCAATATGCTCATTGAGCAAATGCAATCCATCCAACTCCCTTTTCAGGGTGTTGTAATTGGAATTTATTTCTTTTGAAATGCGCTGAAAATCTCGAATCCGAACATCAAAGGTCTTGATTTCTTCAAAGCGGACATCCATTGAATCAAGTTTCCTTAACGCATCGGGTACCTGGCCGCTAACACGATCAAAAAATCTTTTCTTTTCATCCAACTCCCCCGATTTCTTCTCAAAATACTCCACCAGCAGTTGCAGGTTCTTGCGCTCATGAGAAGCAAGCTTAACAAGCTCTTTAAATTCTTTGGGGTTAAGGCCTTCTCCGGATTTTCCTGACGCTGCGGGACGGTTCTCAGGTTTGAAATCTTCAGCCATAACAGGAGTCCTGTCTAAAGAGGATTGATTATTGGCAAAGGGCTAGCGCCCAAATACCATAACGTACTATGTTTTATATACTTATGGACGATCAATGTCAAGTCCACCCCTAGGCGTGGGCCCGTGTGCAGTCGCTTTTTTGGGCTGGTAAAAGTTATCTCGGCTTAACGAGGTACTCTGCAATTTGGACGGCATTGAGCGCCGCACCTTTGTGCAGGTTATCGGACACCACCCAGAAGTTGATGGCATTTTCACAGGATATGTCATCACGGATACGCCCCACAAACACCTCATCCCGGCCCTCACTATCAATAGCCAATGGATATTCGTTGCTCTCGGGATTATCAACCACGCAGATGCCATCCATCCCGGACAAAAGCTCCCTGACTTCCTTAGCATTGATGGGACCTACGGTTTCCACATTAATGGATTCAGAATGGGAATAAAATACCGGCACTCGAACCGTTGTGGGTGAGATCCTAATCGATGAATCGCCCAGTATTTTTTGGGTCTCATTCACCATCTTCATCTCTTCTTTTGTGTATCCACTATCAAGAAAATTATCTATGTGTGGCAGGCAGTTAAACGCTATTTGATGAGGATATACATCAGGCTCTGCCGCCTTTCCTGCCAGGATGTTTTTAGTCTGGTTTTGCAGTTCATCAATAGCCTTTTGACCGGAACCGGAAACAGACTGGTAAGTCGAAACCACAACCCGCTTGATTTTATACTTGTCATGAATAGGCTTTAAAGCCACCACCATTTGAATGGTTGAACAGTTTGGATTGGCAATGATACCGGGATTATCTCCAATCGCCTCCGGGTTCACCTCCGGCACCACCAGCGGAACCTCCGGTTCCATACGAAAAGCACTGCTGTTGTCGATCACCACACAACCGGACTTCACCGCAGCGGGCGCAAATTGATGACTCACCCCTGCTCCTGCCGAAAAAAGGGCAATGTCCACGCCTTCAAACGAATCGTCCTTCAACTCCTCAACAGCCAGAGAGTTGCCGTTGAATGGCAGGGCTTGCCCCACCGACCTTGCCGATGCCAGAGCTTTCAGGTTCGCCACAGGAAATTTCCGTTGCTCAAGAATTTCCAGCATTTTTCTTCCCACCGCTCCGGTGGCCCCGGCTACCGCAACATTGTATTGATCCTTCTTAACCATTCTTAACCTTTCTCCAATTCTTCAGCTATCAAGTCACCCATTTCCTTGGTTCCTACCTGTCTCATCCCGTCGGACATAATATCCGCAGTTCGCACACCCTGCCCCAGCACCGATTCAACCGCTGACTCGATCCACGCATTCGGTTCCTCATGGTCCAGGGAATACTTGAACATCATGCCTACGGACAATATTGTCGCCAACGGATTTGCCAGTTCCTGACCGGTAATATCCGGCGCAGAACCATGTATCGGCTCATACATGGCATGTTTTTCCCCAAGGCTTGCTGAGGGCAACATACCAATTGATCCCGTGAGCATGGATGCTTCATCACTTAAAATATCTCCGAACATATTGGTGGTCAGGATCACATCAAATTGCTTGGGATTCCTCACCAGCTGCATGGCGCAATTATCCACATACATATGCGAGAGCTCCACATCCGAGTAATCGGAATGCAGGCCTGTCACCACCTCACGCCAGAACCCGGTCGACTCCAGAACATTGGCCTTATCAACGGAACAAACAGATTTATTGCGTTTGCGGGCCACATCAAAGGCGATGCGGGCAATGCGCTCAATTTCCGGCTCGGTATAAACCAGTGTGTTGAATCCGCGACGGGTACCATCTTCAAGAGTGTCAACACCACGCGGCTGACCGAAATAGATGCCGCCGGTCAACTCCCGCACCACAAGCAGATCCAAGCCTTCGACCACTTCACGTTTGAGCGTGGAAGCATCCACCAAAGCCGGGAAAATCCGGGCCGGGCGAAGGTTGGCATAGAGTCCCATGCTGGAGCGGAGCCCCAACAAGGCCCGTTCCGGTCTGAGGGAAAAGTCAATGCTCTCCCATTGAGGTCCGCCAACAGCACCCAGCAATACCGCATCGGCGTTTCGAGCTGTCTCCAATGACGCTTCCGGCAAAGGGTGCCCGGTCGCCTCATAGGCGGCCCCGCCAACCGGCGCCTCACTGATGTTTATCTTTAAACCCAGTTTGGATTCTATAATTTTGAGAATTTTCAGAGCTTCCTGAATCACTTCCGGGCCGATTCCGTCACCGGGAAGTACCGCAATATCGAATTCTGTTTTCATATAACTGATCAAACTCCTCGCAAATCATTGTTTCTGTATAATGCTACTTTTCTGGTACGACATGGCACCCGAACAGAGAGAATAACATGCGTGCATGAGGGCCAGTAAAAAAATATCACACACAGGTTGTAAATATATATTTTTACATTATCATACACGGCGTGACAGAAAATAAAACTAACCGACCAACCCCATCCAGCCTATGCTAAACGGCAAACGCGTTTGCGTGGTTATGCCGGCCTACAACGCCGAAAAAACCCTCAAAAAAACCTACGATGAAATCCCAAAGGATATTGTCGATGATGTCATTCTCACTGATGATGCCAGTCAGGATGAAACGGCGAAGCTCTCACGGGAACTGGATATCAAAACCTTTGTGCATACTGAAAACAAGGGCTATGGAGGCAACCAAAAAACCTGTTACCAGGCGGCTCTTGAAAGCGGGGCCGATATTGTCATCATGTTGCATCCCGACTACCAATATACCCCAAAGCTCATCACCCCTATGGCATCCATGATCGCGGAAGGAGTTTTTGATGCGGTGATAGGAACGAGAATTCTTGGCAACAAAGCCATGCAGGGGGGAATGCCGCTTTACAAATACATCTCGAACCGTGTTTTAACCCTGGCCGAGAACTTGATCATCCAGCAGAAACTTTCCGAGTACCACACAGGCTACCGGGCCTTCAGCCGAAAAGTGCTGGAGACCATCCCGCTACTGGAAAACTCCGATGATTTTGTGTTCGACAACCAGATGCTTTGCCAGACCCTGTATTTCGGTTTTGATGTCGGGGAAGTATCCTGCCCGGCGCTCTATTTTGACGATGCCTCATCCATCAGTTTCAGCCGTAGCATGACCTATGGAATGGGAGTGATGCAAACCGCCGTAAAATATGCCATGGCTAAACGCGGCATGGGCCATTTCAAAATTTTCAATCCCCAAGGGAAGAGACTGGAAACGTAAAAAACGGGGACCCCTCCTAAGAGAAATCCCCGCTAATATTGCGACAACCGATTTCAGAAAAACTCACTCAACCGGATTTATTTCTTCTTTCCGCCTCCTTTGTTTTGCCCCTGATCATGAGGAACCTTCACTGTTGCCGTTGTAGTTCCTACATTTCCGGCATCATCGGTAACGCTGACTGAAATGTCATAAACCCTCTCCGTATCGTTACCTAAACGATCCGCGCGAAGCTCAGTATTCCAAGTCCCGCCACTCTGCGTGATATTCCAGTCAGCACTGCTTCCTTGATTACTGGTAATGCTGATATTCACAACCGGATTGACAGTCACAGCATCACTCACGTCAGAAAGTGTAGCTGAAAGAACCATCTTCTTATTTGGAGGCCACAACTTGCTTACCAATTGGTTGAAAGTAAATGCTGGAGACGTTGTGTCTTGGACAAGGATCTGAACAGAATCAGGGTCAGAATCCACAATTCCATCGTTGACCACCAAAGTAATGATGTGGATTCCTGCGGGAATGGTTACATTGGGAAATTCCCCGGTTGCGGTTCCAAATGGACCCGTCCAGTTAAAACTTAGAGAGTCATCATCGGGATCGCTTGACGCCGAACCATTAAGTACCACGCTGGACCCGGTAGGTCCCTGTTGCTCCACAATTTGTTCCGGGCCGGCATCGGCCACGGGTGGATTATTACTGACCACACAACTGATGCCGAAAAAGGTGCCTCCAACGGTTATCCCCCCCGGAGGATTAATAGAGCACGGGCTAGCTAGAATTCCAAAATTGCCTCTACCCCCACCACTGTCTAAAGTAATACTAAGACCTGGGACTAATTCCAGAGTTTGCAACCCTGTTAAATTAATGCGCTGGTTTGCACTCTCAAGATCATAAAACCCGGCAAAAGCTCCCGGATCAATCTCAATGGTTTCGTTAAGAAACGTGATCGTATTCCCCGATGCGGTGTAGGTATCTGTAAAAGTTGTAGACGTGTTGCCAGAAGCATCAACCTGGAATTGGGTGCGAGAATTTCCTATATCCAGAGTCACAAAAAGACCCGGCACCAGGGTCACCGTTTGCAATCCAGATAAACCGGTAAATGAATTCGAGGCTTCCAGATCATAAAGCCCTGCGTAGCCTACGGGATCAAAAATGACCGGAGTATTCAGAAACGTGATCGTATTCCCTGATGCGGTGTAGGTATCTGTAAAAGTTGTAGACGTGTTGCCAGAAGCATCAACCTGGAATTGGGTGCGAGAATTTCCTATATCCA
>ENA-OREN01000151-OREN01000151.1-marine-metagenome-genome-assembly--contig:-NODE-151-length-102136-cov-4.816302_pt1 | contig 102136 bp, 95 predicted proteins | sample MGYA00248624_ERZ508555 | MGnify/ENA primary metagenome ERZ508555 (study PRJEB26222, sample SAMN06267773) | marine metagenome | isolation source: Saanich Inlet, British Columbia, Canada | place...
ACCCCTTGTATGGCGGCCTGGATGAGATACCAGCGTGCGACATATTTCGCCAAAAACGACCATACCGTTTCATTACTATTCCTAACGGTTCCTTACGGTTCATACCGGTTTTAGCGCAACGCCAAGAGCCCACGAATACAGCCGTGGGATCAAGATTTACCGGTCACAACCTGCAAGAATTCTTAGGTGTTATGTAGTCTGTTTGACGCTGCGCGCAAGGGCAGATCAGGCGCCGCCGCTCATGAAGGCCGGCTCGCAATATTGGCGCCGCCGTTTGAGCTGGCGGCAGGCTCGTTGCGCCGCCGCCTGGGTTGCAAACGGCCCGACGATCAGGCGGAAAAAGACTCCCTTGCCACGGCCCAAATTCACCCTTGAAACCTCGGGCCGCATCTTGGCGAACACCGAACGATAGACCCGGCGCAATTGGGTCCAGGCGCGTTTGGCGCCCTGCTCGGACCGCCAGGAGCCGATATGCAGGGCCGGCCGCGGACCGGACGCCGCTGCCGCCGAGGCGGTCTTTGGCGCGCCTGTGGCAGCGGCCGGCGCCGGCGTCGAGCCCGCCGGGCGCAGGGAACTTTCGATGGCGGCGCGCTCCTTGGTATATTCGTCCGAAGAAACCAGCTTCATTTCTTGCAGCGCCTCGATACGGCGCACTGCGTCGGCGGCCGCCATCAAGCCTTTCGGCGGCGGCGCCGGGTTGAGGCGCTGGCGCGGCTTCAACGGCATCAGCCCATCGACGATCATCAGCCGTTCGGCGCCGTGCTGGCGCACCGTGATGGCGCGCAACTCCAGCGCCCGGCGGATGGCGCGCAGACGCTGGGCGATCTGTTCTGTCGACGGCACCGAGCGGTCCAACCCAGTGGCCGGCGGCGGCCCGGTGAGCGGCAACAGCGCGCCTTTGTTGAGCGCACGCCGTTGGTTGTATTCGTCGGGCGTGATCAGCCCTTGGCCACGCAGGCTTTCCAAAGTTTGAAAGCGCGATACCACATTGGTGAACGGGCCGGTAAAGGGTCCGATGGGCGCTCCGCCCGGCGCCGTTTGGCGCACGTCGATCTGCGGCGCCACTTGGCGGTTCTGGCCCAGGGGCGGCGGCGTGCCGAACGACGGCTGTGCGGCAGCCCCAGGTATCCCAGGAGGCGGCGCGCCGATCTGCGGTGCAGGCGGCGTCGCGCCGGTCAGCGACGAGGGCACCCCCCGGTTGTGCAGAAGGCCAAGATTGACGCTGGCGATCTCGCGCACCGAGGCTGGCGCCGGATTGGAAAGCACTAGCATTTTTTGGGCATCGCCCGGGCGCAACGCCAGCACCGCTTCGAACGCGGCCCGCGCCTGCACCAGTTGGCCGGTCTGTTGAAACACCAGGCCCTTGCCGAGAAGCGCATGCACATCGCGAGGATTTTGCTGCAGGGCGCGATCGAACAAGGCCTGCGCCGCCAACAGCTCACCTTTAGCCAGCTTGCCGAGGCCTTGTTCGGACACCGAAGAAGTATCGACAAGCTGATTGGCCCGCGTGAAATTGCCGAAGGGGCCGTTCTGTGGCAACAAACTCTGGCAACCCGCCAAGATTAAACCGGCAAAAATCACCGGGAAAAGCCGGCGCAATGCGCACCGGGCATCACCGCTGTCCATCATCAGTTCCCAACACCTACAATATTGTTTCGGTCTCTAACGCGACCCCCATGCTTTGTACACACTATATCTTGTATAGCATTTGGCCACAATACGCTAATCATTGAAACTCCTTCATTTTCGGATTTACCGATCAGGGCCGAATTCCGTGCAAAAGCCGGGCCAACCGGAGCCTCGGCGCATACGGAAATCCGCTCCCAATGGCGGTGGCAGGCTGTTATACCAACCTCTCGATTTGTCCTATGAAAGGTTCCTGCCATGCCCACCGCCCCCAGCCTGCGCCTAACCAATACAGGCGCCCGCTCGATGCTCGAAGCTGCTATCGCCAAGGCCAGCGAATTCGGCATTGCGGCGACCGTCGCCATTGTCGATGCCGGCGGCCACATGATGTTGCTCGAACGCATGGACGGGGGGCGCTTTCACACCGTGCATTCCTCGACCACCAAGGCGGTGACGGCAGCCTCCAACCGGCGGCCAACCACCACCAAGGGGGCGCAAGGCCAGGATCTGGACACCTTGCACGCCCTTGGCCTCAGCCTTGCCGCCGGGCCGGAACGCTGGACCGCCATGGCCGGCGGCTATCCGATATTCTCCGGCGGCCATTGCATCGGCGGCATCGGCGTATCCGGCGGCGACTGGCAACAGGACGCGGACATATCCGAAGCCGCGCTAACCGCCATCGGCGCCACCAGCGGCGAAACTTGACCTGCAAAAGCTTTTAATTTTAACTCTAAAATCTCGGGTCTTATATAAGTCTGAAATTGAACCGATTCACCTGGAGGCTAGTTATGAAAATTCTCAATGCATTATTTATCGGAACGGCGGCGGTGGCACTTATTGCGGCGGCGGATGCGCGCGCCGAGTGGCCGGAAAAACCCATTCAATTCATTATTCCCTTTGGCGCTGGCGGCGGCGCCGATATCGAAGGTCGGCTAATCGCCAAGGCCATGAGCGGCGTCTTGGGCCAGCCGGTGGTGCCCATCAACAAGCCCGGCGGCGGCGGCGCCATTACTTATACGTTCGTTAAAAACTCTGCGCCGGACGGATACACGGTGGCCTGGAACTCGACCTCGGTGCTGACCACGACAAATATCGGCAACGTGCCGTTTGACTATACGGCCCTCGAACATATCGGTCAGGTTGCCCAGCAGCCGGTGCCGTTCGTGGTCAAAAAAAACGCCCGCTGGAACACTCTCAAAGCCTTCATGGATGAGTGCAAGGCCAAGCCGAACACCCTCAAAGTCGCCTTCGCCGGTTTTGGCAGCGCAACCCACATGGCCGGCGTCGCCATGACCCAGCTATCGGGCTGCAAGGCAATCATGTTGCCCGTAAAAGGGCCTGACCGCAGGAAAATGATTCTGTCCGGCGAGACTGACGCGGCGGTAGATATTTTCTTCGTGCCGCTGAAGTTCGTCAAAGCCGGCAAGATGAAATTTCTGGCGATTTCATCCGGCAAGCGCAATCCGGCGGCGCCCAATGTTCCCACCGCCAAGGAGCTGGGCCTCGACATGGAGTTTGATTTGTTCCGGGGTCTGTCGGTGGCCAAGGGCACGCCGCAAGCGATCAAGGACAAGCTCGAAGGTGCGATGATCAAGGCGGCCAATTCGAAGGCTTTTGCCGGGCGCATGAAAAAGCTGAAACTGACTTTGGCGCCCATGGGCCAGGCCCAGTTCAACGCCAAGCTGGCGAAAGCCAACGCCAACATCGTCGCCATCATGAAAAAGGCCGGCATCTACAAATCCAAGATGAAAAAATAGTCTGAGATTAAGATACGTCTATGGGCTGTCCCGTCGTTCGAACAATGACGGGACAGCTTACTTTCACCTGATGAAAACCATGCGTAAACGCAACCTGATTTCGGCTGCCATTCTGATCGCCATTGGCATAGGCTATGCCGTACTCGCCGTGCAGCTTCCCACCCGCAATATTGAAAACGCCACCGGCCCATCGTTTTTTCCGCTGGTCGTGGTCACCGGTTTCCTGATTTTGGCGGCGGCATTATTGGTTCAGGCAATGCGCGGACGGGCCAACCTTGGCGCAGTGCCGGTGTTGGCCAAAATATCGCGGCGCACATATATTTGGTCGCTGGCCGCCGCTGTCCTCTACCTCGTGGCCCTGCCCTATCTTGGCTTCATCGCCGCCAACATTCCTTTGTTCGCGGCGCTTATGATCCTCTATGGGGAGAAGCGCACCGTTTGGATCGCCGCCGGATCGATCGGCATTTGCCTCGCCATATTCTTCGTCTTTCGCGAGGTGTTTCAGATTCAGCTGCCGGCGGGCATCCTCGGCGGGCTGGTCTGATGAACCCAGACATCATCGACGGCTTCACCCAGGCGACACTGGCCAGCACATTGGCGGCGACGGCGGTGGGCTGCCTGTTGGGGCTGGTGGTCGGCATGATCCCGGGCCTGACAATTTCCACCGGCATCATTATTGTCTTGCCGCTGACCTTCGTGCTGCCCCCCGATATTTCCATCGCGTTATTGTTAGGCCTTTATGTCAGTGGCATGACCGGCGGCAGTTTCTCGGCCATCTTGCTGAACATCCCCGGCACCCCATCGGCCTCGGCGACGGCGCTGGACGGCTACCCGATGGCCGCCCGGGGCGACGCCGGGCATGCCCTTGGCCTCGCCATTACCGCCAGCTTTATCGGCGGGCTGTTCAGCTTTCTCTGCCTGTTTCTGATCGCGCCTTTGCTGGCAGACCTGGCGCTCAAGTTTCAATCGCCGGACCTGTTCAGCCTGGTCTTCTTCGGGCTTACCATTATTTGCAGCTTCGCCGCCCGCTCCTTGATCAAGGGCCTGCTGTCGGCGTTGATCGGGCTGATGATCCTGACCATCGGCCAGGACCCGATGATGGGTACGGCGCGCTTTACCTTCGGCCAGGTGAACCTGATCGCCGGGGTGCATTTCCTGACCGCGCTGATCGGCCTGTTTGCTATCCCGCAGCTTGTCGACAATCTTTCGGCAGCCGTCCGAGATGGCCAGGGTGGAACCTCCCGTGCGCGCATCCGCCGCATCCTGCCAACTCTCAATGATCTCAAATCCATTCGCCTGCCCGTCGCCATCGGCGCGCCCATCGGCGCCTTCCTAGGCATATTGCCAGGCGCCGGCGGCCCCATCGCGGCGTTTATCTCCTACGACTACGCCAAGAAGCTGAGCCGCTCGCCGGAGCGCTTCGGCGACGGCGCGCCGGAAGGCATCGCCGCGCCGGAAGCTGCCAACAACGCGGTCACCGGCGGTGCCCTGATCCCGATGATGACCCTCGGCATTCCCGGCGATCCGGTCACCGCTATCTTGATCGGCGCGCTTTTGGTGCATGGGCTGGCGCCCGGACCGTTGTTGTTTTTGGAGCGCGGCGATTTCGCCTACGGCATCATCTTTTCGTTCTTCTGGGCCAATATCTTCAACGTCATCATCGCCTTTTTGGGCCTCAGGTATCTGGTCAAGGTGCTGGCCATGCCGAAATCATTATTGATGCCGATCATTGCCATTCTTTGCGTGATCGGCAGTTATGCCCTTCGCAACAATTTTTTCGACGTCTATGTAATGTTTGGTTTCGGACTTTTAGGCCTCGCCATGCGCTGGCTGGATATGCCGGTGGTACCGCTGCTTCTGGCCCTGGTTTTGGGACGGCCACTGGAGGAGCATTTGCGCGTCTCGTTGGTTGCTTCCAAGGGCGAGATTGATATCTTTTTCACCTCGCCGTTCAGCTTGTTCTTTTTGGCCATGGCAGGGTTGTCTATATTCTGGTCCCTTAACGCCGAGCGCCGGGCAAAAAAGGCAGCCCGCAATGAAATGGAGAGCAAACAATGAATGCAAAACCGGTGCGCCTGGCATCGCTGGGATTGGGATGGTGGTCGGACGTTCTGGCCGCAGCGGTGGGCCGTGCGGGCGGTGTCGAGATCGCAGCCTGCTACACCCGCTCCGAAGACAAGCGCAAAGCCTTCGCCGATAAATTCGGCGGCCGCGCCGCCTCCAGCTACGAGGAAATTCTCGCCGACCCGGATATCGACGGCATCATCAATACGACGCCCAACAACGTCCACCTGGAAACCACGAAGCAAGCAGCTGAAGCCGGCAAGCATGTGTTCCTGGACAAGCCCATCGCCAATTCGGTCGGCGAGGGCATGCAGATTGCCAAGCTTTGCCGGGACGCCGGTGTCAAACTGTCCATCGGCTTTCAGCGCCGCCGCGAAGCCCATTTTCGCTGGGTCAGAGAACAGATCGACGCCGGCGAGTTTGGCCAATTGGTGCAGGCCGAGGCCAACATCTCCCGCGACCGCCTCGGCGAGTTCGAAGAAGGCCATTGGCGCTACACGTCCGAAGGCATGCCCGGCGGCGTCATGCTGCAGATCGGCCCCCATTATGTGGATGTTCTGGAAATGCTGATCGGCCCGATTGCCGAGGTATCGGGCATGCTCTCGCAACTGGTGCTACCCGGCGACAACCCGGACGTGGCCGGCCTCGTGATGAGCCACGAATGCGGTGCAATTTCGACCCTCAACGCTGGCTATGCCTCGGCGGGTGAGCATTATGTTATGAACATCTACGGCAAAAAGGCATCGGCCCTTTATAGTAAGCACACGGGGCTGTACTTTCTAAAACAGGGCGACAAGGCGCCGCACCACGTGGCATTCGAAGAAACCGACACCCTGGCCGAACAGATGCAGGAGTTTGGGCATTGCATCCGCACCGACGCCGAGCCCGAAGTCGGCGGCGAATGGGCATCGCGCTCCCTAGCCGTCATCCGCGCCGGGGTCAAATCGGCAGCTGAGGGCCGCAAGGTGGCGATTGACGAGATTATGGAGACCGGGGAATGATGTAATCATGGGTGATTTATTCACCATATAATTGACTTGGGGGAATTTTTCACCTATATTTATTGCGATTGGGGATATGATCCGGAATGCCGAGAATAAATGGCCGGCGGCAAGGAATTGAAATTTCGATTTATTTCGGAGACCACAATCCGCCCCATGTCCATATCTACGATGCAGGCCATAGGGCGAAAATTGATATTGCGACGGGCGAGATTATCGAGGGCCGCCTGCCGGCCGGTGGATTTAGAAAAGTTCGCGCCTGGCTGGACCGCAACAGGCAACTGGCGATGACCAAATGGAACGAATATTGCCGATAACGAAAACCGGACGGACGAGACAATGTTAAAAATCGCAGACGTTGGCACAGACAGGCAGGTCCCCGAGATCACCAGCCTCAAGGTCATACCCGACTATGGCCTTAAGATCAGGCTCAAGGGTGGTGGCAAGGCGACCGCCGATTTAAGCGGCGTCGTGATGAAATTCACACCCTTCGCCGCGCTTCAGGACCCCGTTCTGTTCGCGAAAGCCGAGATTGTCTCCCATGGCATGGCCGTCGGCTGGCCGAACGGATTGGATTATTCCGCGACCTCGATCCTCAACGTCGCCGAAGCGCAAAAGTCCATGAGCGGTGATGCGTTCGTTGCCTGGCAGGCCAGGGTCGGGCTTTCAAATGCCGAAGCCGCCGACGCCTTGGATGTCAACCGCGATACCATCAAGAACTATCGGCGAAAAAAGAAAAATGCCGTGCCCTACGCCATCAAAATTTCCTGTGACGCCATGGAAAAAGATAAATCCCTATTGCTGGCGCGCGTCCAAGCGCGCAAACCCGGCAGGCCAAAATTGGTCTCCGCCGCAAATCAGAAAGTGTGACAACGATGACGGAAGCACCGAAACCAAGCGCCAACATGTTCGCCGACAAACCCCTCGCCGGGCAGCATGCGCTGGTCACTGGCGGCTCGCGCGGGATTGGCGCGACCGTGTCTGAATACTTGGCGCGCATGGGCGCATCGATCAGCCTGACGGCGCGCAATGCCGATACGCTGGATGCCCACGCCAAGACTTTGCGCGATGCTCACGGCGCCGAAGTGTTCACGTCCGCCGGCGATATGTCGAAGGAAGACAATATTGTTGTCGCCTTCGAAGGCGCGGTGGATGCCTTCGGCCCAGTGGATATCCTAGTTGCCAATGCTGGCATCGGCAAATCCGCGCCGTTCCACCGGATGGAGTTGGATTTTTGGCAGGCGACCATCGATCTCAATCTCACCGGCACGTTTCTGTGCTGCAAACAAGTGTACCCCGCCATGCGCGAGCGCGGCTATGGGCGCATCGTCAATATCGCCTCCACCGTGGGGCTTCGCGGTTATCCCTATATCGCCGCTTATTCGGCGTCCAAGCACGGCGTCGTCGGGCTGACCCGCTCCCTGGCGCTGGAGGCGGCAAAAACGGGTGTCACCGTGAACGCAGTCTGCCCCGGCTATACCGATACCGATCTGGTGGATGAGGCTATTGATGTGATCGTCGGCAAGACCGGGCGGGAAGCGGGTAGCGTGCGCGGCGAGATCGAAAGCACCAGCCCCATGGGCCGCCTGATCACCACCGAAGAGGTTGCCGAGACCGTGGCCTGGCTGTGCCTGCCATCGTCGGCAGCCATCACCGGGCAATCCATCGTCGTCGCCGGCGGCTCGGTCACCAACTGAGCGGATCAAGGGGAGACAATATCATGGCCGATACTTCTTATCTGGACTGGCCGTTCTTCAATGACGGCCACCGCCAATTTGCCGCCGACATAACCGCGTGGGCGGCCAAGGAGATCGGCGGCGATGACCATCCCGAGCCTGCCGATGACGCTGCCCTCGATGCGGAAGCCAGTGCGCTGGCCGCTAAGCTGGGGTCTGCCGGCTGGCTCAAATACACGGTGCCCGCCGCTTATGGCGGGGCGCTGGAAAATCTGGATGCGCGGTCGCTCTGCATTGCCCGGCAATGCCTCGGCTACCATTCCGGCCTCGCCGATTTCGTCTTTGCCATGCAGGGATTGGGGTCGGGCTCCATCACGCTGTTTGGCACGGACGAGCAAAAAGCCAGGTACCTTCCCGGCGTCGCCGCTGGCACTGGGATCGCCGCCTTTGCAATCACCGAAGCCGAGGGCGGCTCGGACGTGGCCGCCATGACCTCAAGCGCCGAATTGGACGGCGACGATTACGTGATCAATGGCGCCAAAACCTGGATATCCAACGCCGGCCTTGCCGATCACTATATCTTGTTCGCGCGCACCGGCGAGGCGCCCGGGTCCAAGGGCATCTCCGCCTTCGTTGTCGATGCCGATACGCCGGGGTTTAGCGTAACCGAGCGGATCAGTGTTATCGCGCCGCATCCCTTGGGCACCATCGCGTTCGATAATTGCCGGGTGCCCGCCGCGAACCGGCTGGGCGCGCCCGGCGATGGCTTCAAGGTGGCATTGACGACCCTCGATATTTTCCGCGCCACGGTCGGCGCCGCCGCCCTCGGCTTCGCAAGGCGCGCATTGGACGAAGCCACGAAGCGGGCCAAATCGCGCAACCTGTTCGGCCAGAACCTGACCGAGTTCCAGCTCATCCAGGAGAAGATCGCCGACATGGCGCTCAAAATCGACGCCGCCGCCCTGCTGGTGTTCCGCGCTGCCTGGGTCAAAGACGTGCAAGGCGCGCGCGTCACTCGCGAAGCCGCCATGGCCAAGCTCTATGCCACCGAAGCGGCGCAGGAGAGCATCGATCAGGCGGTACAAATTTTCGGCGGCACAGGCATCGTTTCCGGCGTACCGGTGGAACGGCTCTACCGGGAAATCCGCGCGCTGCGTATTTACGAGGGCACGTCAGAGATACAAAAACTGATCATCGCCGGCGAGGCATTGAAGGCGCCATGACCACGGAAAGCCTTTTACGCAATCACTGGTACGCGGCGGCGCGATCCGAGGAAATAACGCCGGATGCGCCGTTCGCCCGCACCATGCTGGACGAACCCATTGTGCTCTTCCGAAGCAAAGACGGTTCCATCGCCGCCCTCCAAGACCGCTGCCCGCACCGCAAAGCACCCCTCTCCATGGGGCGCATGGTAGATGGTGAAATTCAATGCAATTATCACGGCGCAAAATTCGGTGGCGATGGCGTCTGCAGCCTGATCCCCAGCCAGGAGGGCAAGCTGATCTCCGGTTTCGCCGCCCGCCCCTACCCGGTCACCGAGGCGCACGGCATGATTTTCGTCTGGATCGGCGAGGCGGAAAAGGCCGATTTGGACCTGGTTCCCGACATGGGCGCGTATGGGCCGAACGCGGGCACCGGCGTAGTCGGCGGCTATATGTATATCAAGGCCAACTATTTGCTGTTGGTCGACAATTTGCTTGATCTCACCCATATCGCTTATCTGCACGAGAGCACCTTGGGCGCCACCGGCGCCGAGGCCTTGCTCGCCGGCGAGATGGAATTCGAGGTCACAGGCGATAATATCCGCACCGTGCGCATTGTCCGCGACCAGGTGCAGACTTTCTTCGCCAAAAAAACCGGCAAGTTCGAAGGCCAGGGCAATCTGGACCGCTTTACCATCACCAATTTTTGGGCGCCGTCCTATTTGGAGTTACAGCTTTGCAACGCGCCGTCGTCCGAGCATATGCCCAAGTGCGATGTGCCCCACCATCGGGTGCATCATTGCATCACTCCGGAAAGCGATGGCGCGGTCCATTACTACTGGACCATGGCCTGGTACCACCGCCCGGACGACGCGGACCTCGCCAAGGAATTTCACACTGTCACCAAGTTAGCCTTCGATGAAGACCTGCCCATGCTGGAAGCCCAGCAGCGCAACATTGAAAGCGACCCCGAACAAAGCCCGCTGGTAAATTTCGAGGGCGACAAGGCGGGCGTGGCGGCGCGCAAAATTGTCACGAAATTGCTGGCCGGCGAAACCTCCCGGGCGGCAGAGTAAGACTGGGGGATAACGCATCATGTTTTTGCAAAATTATTGGTACGTGGCGGCGGAAAGTTTCGAAGTAAACCGCCAGCCCACCCCCCGCATCATCCTCGGCGAGCCTGTGGTTTTGTACCGGACCCAAGATGGCACAACCGTCGCCCTCGAAGATCGCTGCTGCCATCAGCGGGCGCCGCTGCACCGGGGCAAGCTGGAAGGCGATGCGATCCGCTGCGGCTACCATGGGTTGGTCTTCGACCAGCACGGCGTCTGCACCGAAATTCCGGAACAGGAGCGGATACCAAGCTCGGCCCGGGTGCGCGCTTATGCATCAGCCGAAAAGCACGGCTGGGTGTGGGTGTGGATGGGCGATAGCGCACTTGCTGACGAAAGCCTGATCCCCGATTTCCACCTGAATATCGACGCCGAATGGACCAGCTTCCAGGGCATCATCGAAATGGATGGCGCTTCGATGCTGATGGTCGACAATCTACTGGACCTGTCGCACCTGCCGTTTCTGCACGCCGCCAATATCGGCTCGGCCACCGACACCGATCCCGACTTAAGCGTCGAAAAGGGCGAAGGCTTTGTCCGCGTCACGCGCATCGCCCGGGGCATTAAATCATCCAAATGGCAGAACGACCTGGGCATCCAGGGTAATGTCACCCAGGAAAAGGTAATCACTTTCCGGCCGCCCTGTCATATCTGGATCGCCATCGACACCACCGAAGAGGCGGGCCCGGAAAGCGGCGGCAACGGCCAGATGATGAGGCAGATGATCCTCAATTCCATGACGCCGGTGTCGGAGACAAGCTGCCGCTATCACTGGGGTTTCGCGCGGGATTTCAGCCGAGGCAACGCGGGCGTCACCAAATATATGAAAGACGCCACCGATATCGCCTTCAACGAGGACAAGGAGATGATCGACGCCCAGCAGAAAATCATCGATCTAGACCCGGCGGCGCCGATCTTCAATCTGGACGGCGATGAGGGCGGCGTCGCGGCCAGGCGGCTGATGGCGCGCCTTCTGGCGGAACAGGCGGGCGCGTAAAGACGAACCGCCGGAATATATCCTGGCGAAAAATCGAATTCATTCAGAAACAATATCAGGGCGCCGGCAGTTGCGGCTCCGGCACATTAGCCGACCATCATGCTGCCGCAATATTCGACCATAAACTTTCGTTTATCGTCTGCGTCCCTAAAAACAATCTTGATCGTTTTCTTTTCAAGCGCGTCATCAAGCCCCTCGACACCGATGGACCATTTGCCGGCGATATTGTCATCGAGCCAATCTTCGATCTTGAGGAGCGATTCATTCGTCCGATATTCGACCCCGTGACCGAGCGTTTTTGTAGTGTTTTTAGTCATGACATGAATGTGGGGATGGACGATCCCAATTCAAGGGAGATCGGGGCCGAGAAATGTAACAAATTGTACCATTTTCCGGATGCGCACGCCCCCCGATTGCACCGGCCGCCGCCGCGGATTACTGTGCCTCAAACAAACCAACAGAGGGAACGAACATGGCTTTCACTTTGCGCAGTGCCCCCGCATCACCGTTCGCCCGCAAGGCGCGTATTGGCGCCTATGTGGTCGGGCTAATCGATGACATTGCCCTGGAAGGCGGCCCGTCCGGCGACGAAGATGTCATTTACCAGCAGAACCCGCTGGGCAAAATTCCGGTGCTGGTGACCGAAGACGGCACCGCCATCTATGACAGCCCGGTCATCTTGGAATATCTGGACGCCATCACCACGCCGGGCAGCCTGATTCCCACCGAGATCGGCGCGCGCTTTGATGCCTTACGCCTGCAATCGTTGGGCGACGGCATTCTCGATGCGGCCATACTCATTATATATGAAGGCCGCTACCGGCCCGATCAGGATCCTTACGAGCCCTGGCTGGACTTCCAGCGCGGCAAGATCGAGCGAACTTTGGACGTGCTGGCCGCCGCCCCGCCGCCGCTCGTGCCGATCACCGTCGGCACCATTACGCTGGCTTGCGCCTTGGGCTATCTGGATTTTCGGAAACAGGTGGATTGGCGGGCGCGTACCCCGGCGCTGATCCCCTGGCTAGACGCCTTCGCCGCCGCCTGCCCCGGCTATGATGAAACCAGTCCGGATGGCTGAGCGATATGACCGACATTGATTTCGACCAGGCGGTTGAGGATTTTTGGCAAGCCAGCCAGGGCGGGGCGTTTCCGGTGCAATGGCAGGATACCTTTGACCGTGAAACCGCGTACCGCATCTGCCTCGCCATGATCGAGCGGCGCAGCGCCATCGGCGATGCCCAGGCCGGCTGGAAGGTCGGTCTGACCGCCAAAGCGATCCGCGAACAGCAAGGCGCGACCGAGCCGGTCTTCGCCGTTCTTTATGACAGTGGCCGCTGGCAAAGCGGTGTTTCCCACCCTTATAGCGATCTGATGCGCCCTGGCTGGGAAAACGAATTGTGCCTGACCATGGGCGCCACCTTGAAGGGCCCCGGCGTAACCGAAGACCAGGTCAAGGCGGCGGTGGCCACGATTGCCCCGGCGCTGGAAATCATCGAACAACGCCCACCGCCAGGCAAAGGGTCGGGCTTTCTGTCAGGCGCCGATAACGGCCAGCAACGGTCTTTCATCGTCGGCACGGAGACGGCGTACGATGCTTCCATCCACGATCTCGGCAAAGCCTCCGTCGAGGTTTTTGTGGACGGCAAATTCGAAGAAAAAGCCTTTGGCATCGAGGTCATGGAATCCAGCCCCCTGTCATCCATCGTCTGGCTGACCGAGGGATTGTCCCGCTTCGGCCATGAGCTAACCGCCGGCAGCGTCGTCATGACCGGCTCGTTCACCAAGCAATACCGGTTCGAAGGACCGGTGGAGGTGGAAGCCCGGTTCGAGCCGTTCGGAACCGTCACCGCTTCCTTCACATAAAGCTGTCCTGGACGGCGCATGGCTGACCATCCGGGGTGACTGGCGGGATTGAGCCGTCTTTCACTTCTCGGTGAAATTCCAAGCTTTTGGCGTGCCGCTGGCGCGCCTTGGATGGTAATTTTCCAAATCAATGAAACGCCAGGGATTGGAACCGCTATGCCCAAATCACGTGCAGTCGTAATTTATTTCGCCTCCGCCGGGCTTTTGCTGGCGGGCTTGTCCGTTGCCGGCAGCGCTGCCGCCGATGGCATCGTCGCCAAGGTGGTAAATTCGCCCTTGAATGCGGCCGGGCTGGTCAAGGGCGGCTATGCGGCGCTGAACATCTATCTGCAACGCCCGGACGCGCGCGGCATCGATTTCTTCAATCCCCATGTGCCCGGCTATGGCATCCCCGCCGGTGGGCGCATAGAGGTAGAGCTCGGCGGCGGCTTCACGCGCAACGCCGGCGTTCCCTTGGGCCTCAATTCCGTGCATATGGTTTCGGGCACGCCGCAACACGGCTTGTCGTCGAAGAAATACGGCTACCTGGCGCGCCCCGGCGCCAACGACAATACCTATATCGTCTACGCCAAATCCAAGGACGGCATCCCGGCAGAGAAATTGCTGCCCCGGGCGAGCGTCGCCAAGCTGGACCCGGTGATGAATTCGGGCCTCAAGGTTTTCCATATGGGCCTCGGCGCCATTGCCTTCACCAACCAGGGGATAAAAGGCAGCGTCTCGGTGCGCATCATCGATGGCGACGGACGGCTCTTGGGTTCGGGCACGGCGGAGGTAAATTTTTGGGACGCACCCCGCGCCCAAATCCATCCCAACAATTTTCTGCATAAGGGCCGCAACCACAATTGGCAGCGTATTCGCACCGGTGAGACCCTCGGCAAGACGGCCGGCACGGTGCCGATGACTTTCATGCTGTTCGACAAGCCGGTGGGCACGGCGGCGGAGATCAACAAATTCAAAAAAGGCATCGCCGGCGCCGGCGTGATGTCGGCGAAGCAACTGGCCGGGATGGGGTATAAAATCCCGAAGGCCCTGTCCCGCTACGATGCCGGGCTCATCGTTCGCGACACCGACGGCAACGGCAAGCTGGATGCAGCCAAGGATCAGATCATCGGCGGCGTGAGCGCCGGGCCAACCGGTGCCAGCACTTATGAGGTCCGCTCGCTGGTGTTGAATGGCGCTCCCCTATTGTCGCAGCTGGTCGCCACCCTGTCGCCGAAGCGCGGCAAGCGTTTCGGCGGAGCCATCATGCAGGTGCAGTTACAGGCCGGCGTCCAAAAAGGCACCCTTCGCCCCACCTTCGCACTTCTGAACGATCCGGATGATTTGAACAGCGGCGATGGCACGTCTTATACCTACACGGTGATCGTCGAGTAGGCGCCTATTTTACTCCGCCGCTTCGCTCTGACCCGGCTTGTGGGATTGGGGCTTGTTGGCAATCAGAAGTTCCTGGCCGCGGCCGCGCTCCTGTTCGGCCAGCCGCTCCGCCTGGGTTTTGGCCGCCAGATATGGGTTCGGCCAAACCTGCGGCGTATAGCCGTAATGGGCGGCGGCGCGCAACGTGAAGTGCGGGTCGGCCAGATGCGGGCGGGCGAGCGCACAAAGATCGGCGCGGCCCGCCGCCAAGATGGTGTTGATCTGATCGGCACTGGTGATGTTGCCCGCCGCGATCACCGGCACGCCCGCCTCCAGTCGCACTTGCTCGGCAAATGGCACCTGGAACATGCGGCCATAGATGGGATCGGCATCGACCGTTGTCTGGCCAGCCGAAACATTGATGATGTCGGCGCCGTGGGCTTGCAATTCGCGGGCAATCAGAACCGCGTCGTCGCCGGTGAGGCCGCCATCGTCCACCCAATCGGTGGCCGAGATGCGCACCGAAATGGGTTTATCCGCCGGCCAGACGGCACGCACCGCGTCCAGCACCTCCAGGGGAAAGCGCAGCCGGTTTTCGGCGCTGCCGCCATAGTCGTCGCTTCTGACATTGCTCAAGGGTGAGAGGAAACAGGACAACAGATAACCGTGCGCCATATGCACTTCGATCATATCGAAGCCGGCTTCGTCGGCGCGCTTGGCGGCGGCGGCAAAATCATCGATCACTTTATCCATGTCGGCGCGCACCATTTCCCTCGGCACCTGACCATCGGCCAAATAGGGGATCGGCGAGGCCGACATAATTTCCCAGCCGCCCTCCTCCAACGCTTCGTTGTCGCCTTCCCAGGCCAGCTTGGTGGAACCCTTGCGGCCCGCATGGGCGAGTTGTACGCACACCTTGGCGGCGCTTTGCCCATGCATAAAATCGACAATGCGTTTCCAGCCGGCGACGTGGGCATCATCGTAGAGGCCGGCGCAGCCGTGACTGATGCGCCCTTCCGCTGAGACGTCTGTCATTTCCGTATAAATCAGACCGGCACCGCCGATGCTAAGGCCGCCCAGATGCACCAGATGCCAGTCATTCACTAGCCCGCTTTTCGCCATATATTGGCACATGGGCGATACCACGACCCGGTTCTGGACCAGCATTTCGCCGATACGGAAGGGCGTGAACATGGGCGGCGGCGGATTGTCGGCGGGCACATCCAGGCCTTGTTCGCTACGCACGATATCGGCGAACCAGTGATCGATTTTGGCGCCGTAATTTTCATCGCGCAGGCGCAGATTGTCATAGGTGATGCTTTTCGAGCGCGACAGAAAACTGAACGCATATTGATCGGGCTTGAAGACGTTGTAGCGGCGCGCGGTTTCATACCAGCCGAGGCTGACCAGAGCGGTGCGCTGCAACGCCGTAATTTCATCGCGCCGGGCTTCTTCATAGGCCACGAGGGCGCCGGGCACGCTATCGTTTTCGTTCAAGGCATCGGAAAGCGCAATGGCGCCTTCCATGGCGATCTTGGTGCCCGAGCCAATGGAAAATTGCGCCGTGTGGGCAGCGTCGCCCATCAGCACCACATTATCGAAGGACCAGTGCTCGTTGGTAACCACCGGGAAATTCCGCCAATTGGTCTTGTTCGACAACAACGGATGGCCGTCCAGCTCTTCTTTGAACATATCGGCGTAATAGGCGACGGTTTCTTCTTCGCTCATCGTATCGAAGCCGGCGTTTTTCCAGGTATCCTCGTGGCATTCCAAAATCCAGGTTGAGCCCTGATCGCCGAACTGATTGCGGCCCATGCGGTAGGCATGCAGGTAGTGCCAGCCATGTTCGTTTTCGCGGAAAATGAAGGTGAAGGCGTCGAACACCCGGGTGGTGCCGAGCCAGGCGAACTTGGTCTGGCGGTAATCGATGTTTGGCTTGAATTGATCTTTATAGGTTTCGCGCACCAGAGAATTGACGCCGTCCGAACCGAGCATCAAATCAGCGTCGCGGAGAGCTTCGAAATCGGTGATGTCGGTTTCAAAGTGAATGACGACGCCCAGATCAAGGGCGCGTTTTTGCAATATATTTAAAAGCTCGATGCGCGATATACCACAAAATCCATGCCCGCCGGAGCGGATAACCGCGTCCCGGTAGCGAACTTCGATCTCGTCCCAATAGCCGAACGCGCCGGTGATCGCCTCATACGTGGCCGGGTCCTGACCCATGAAATTGCCCAGGGTCTCGTCGGAAAAGACGACCGCAAAACCAAAGGTATCATCGGCCCGGTTGCGCTCATAGACGGTAATGCCGTGGCTCGGGTCAGCCAGTTTCATTAAAATTGAGAAATAAAGTCCGCCGGGCCCGCCGCCGACGACATTGATTTTCAAGGGCCGCGTCACATGCGCCTCCATATAGCTCAGAACCGGCACGACGTCGCCGTTGGCCCAATATAACCTATGATTTAGACGCGTTCCAGGCAGCTGCTACGGAATTTAATTGAGATGCAGCGTGCCGTTCGGGCGGAAGGCCTTGAAGGCGAAGGCGAAGGTGACGTCGTAAGGCACGTCCATCAACTTACCCGCGCCAGGCTTTTGCACGATGATATTGCCAACATCGCGGCCCTTGGATATATCGCGGTTGTCGTGCAGGGAGTTCTGGCCCGGCGACCAAGTAAGGACCATGCCGCCGGCTTTCAGGATTCTTTTGGCGCGCACCAGTTTCACCGGCCAAGCGTTGTCGCCGATGACAACCACCCGGTCCATGGAACGCAGACCCTTGGGTAATTTGTAGCGGGCGAACACACGCGGCTCGCCATTTTCCATATTCTCGTAAGGCGAGCCGCCATAGGGCCGGGCCTTGGGATCGTTGGGCACCAGCAATTTTCCGTTTGGCGCCCGCGCGATGAACTTGGCCAAAGATTCCAGGCGCGCGGGTATCAGCTTCATCTGCTGGCCGGTGAGTGCGCCGATCATCGCCTCGCCCAGGAACTGCTGCCACCAGCTTTCCGTTTCTTTGTCATACATGACCATATCGAAATGGCGGATGCGCCCGGTATTGCCGAAATTCAAGATGCGCCCGCCGAGGCGCCGGTCGAACACCACGCCGGAATTGCACAAGGGGCAATAGGACACCAGCACCGGAACGCCGCCGATGGTTTCGTTGACGATCTCGTGCCACAAGAGGATGCGCAAGGGATAGGCGCGGGCATCGCCATTGATGATGACACTGATCACCGGCTCCATCGGACCCAGATCTTTATCATCGGCTGCCTGGATATATTTGGGATCAGTGACCGGCGGTATCTGATCGCGGCGCGGCCCGTCGGTGACGATCTCCGAAAACGAGATCGAGGTTTTCTTGAAATCGGTTTTTGGAAACTCGGTCAGCCAGGCGGGATCGGGCCGGCCCTGGGCGGCGGCCAACGCCGGAACAGCGAGGGCGAAGAGAACAGCAATTGCGAATATCTTTTTCATCATGCCGGCACTATGATCGCCGGGGCGCCCGCTGATCAACTCACGGGCGCTCAAATGTTAGTGAGGCACGGGACCGATTGAGAGCGGCGCGAAGATATTTGCGATTTTGGACGCATATGATACATTCGATGAATACCAAGCGCCGGGCCCACGCAAGCCAACGGAGAGTATCGGAAACGTGTTAAAACGCAGCATAACCATCATCCTGTTTCTTGGCCTTATGGCATGGGCGGGCACCGCCGCCGCGACGACGCCGGACGGCGCATCAAAATTTATTGGCAATTTAAGCTCCAAAGCTTCGAGCACCTTGAATTCGGGCGGGCTAAGCCTCAATCAAAAGGAAGCCCAGGTCCGCCAGCTGTTGTCGGAAAGCTTTGATCTGAAGCTGATCGGTCGCTTTGTACTGGGGCGCGCCTGGAAAAAATCGTCCAAGGAGCAGCGCGTTCAATATTTGGGCCTGTTTGAACAATTCGTTCTGCGCACCTATTCGCGGCGGCTCGGCGGCTATACCGGGCAGAAATTCAACGTCATCAACGCTAAAAACTTCGGCAAGAAAGACGTTCTGGTCACCACCAAAATCTCGCGCCCTAGCGGCCCGCCCGTTGAAGCCCGCTGGCGTGTCCGCCTGCGCAAAAAGGGGCACAAGATCATCGACGTGATGGTGGCCGGTGTATCCATGGTGCAGACACAGAAATCGGAGTTTCGCTCGGTCGTCAAACGCCAGGGGGTATCCGGCCTAATCGAAACGCTGCGCTTGCAGGTTTCCAAATTCTCGGCGCAGAAATGATGCGCACCGTTAACAGATTTGAAATGGGACTGTTCTATATGCGGGAGTTGAGGGGATGCGTATTTTGCAGAAATTAGCAATGAGATATTCGATTCGCGGCATGGCCCGCAGTTTGGTGATTGCCGCCTTCGTGGCGGCGCCGTCCATAATATTCGCGCCTACCGCTTCGGGCGCCGGCTTCGACGAAGGCTGGCGGGCCTATCAGGCCGGCAACTTCGCCGTCGCCTTACGCGAATGGTCGACACTGGCAAACGCCGGCAACAGCCGCGCCCAGTTCAACCTCGGCGTCTTGTTCGACGAAGGACGGGGTGTCGAAGAAAGCCGCGCCATGGCCATCGATTGGTGGCAAAAGGCGGCTGCGGGCGGCCACAAGCAGGCACTGCACAATCTTGGTCTGGCGCATCTGTTTGGGCGCGGCGTGGCCAAGGATTTCGACAAAGCCATCGGCTTTTTCAAACAGGCCTCTAGCCGGGGTCTGGCGCGATCGCAATATAATCTTGGCAAGATGTACGCGGTCGGCTTTGGCGTCGAGCAGGATCAAAGCCAAGCCTTCAAATGGATCATGATGGCGGCCGAATCGGGCGTCCATCAGGCCCAGTACAATATCGGCAAAATGTTTCGCGACGGGACCGGCACCGACGCCGACGCGCGCTCGGCGGCTCGCTGGTTCCTGGCAGCGGCGAACCAGGGCTACGCCAAGGCGCAGAACCATATCGGCGTTCGGCTGGCACGCGGCGACGGCATCCAGCGCAACGAAATTGAAGCCCTGAAATGGCTGATCCTGGCGGAAAAATCGGGCCACGAGCTGGCGTCTCAGAACCGCCGCGACTTGTCCATGAAGCTGACCATCGAGCAGCGCGCCGAAGCCAAGACCCTGGCTGCAGGTTTCGCCCCCCGCTAATTTCAGCCCGCGAAAAAGCTTTCCAAATACCAGTCCATATCGTCCTCGCCGAGGGGGAAGCCGCCGTCGTGGCGGGCGCGCAGCACCTGTTTCGGCGGTAATTTGCCGATTTGTGACTGAATTTGTTCGGCGAATTTCATGCTCAGCCCGGACTTCCAGGCGAGCGCCGTGATTGCCTTGGAAGAGCCGGTGTTCAGCATTTTCGATACCGTGTCGTGGGGCAGCCCCGACAGTTCCATCAGCCCATAGCGGAAATAGGAAATTTCGTCGCCGGCCAGGGCTTCGGCCAGGCGGTCTTCGTTCAGCGAGCCATCGGCCATATCTTCCTTGGCGCGGGCCAGGGCGGGCACATAGGTTTCGGCCTCTTCGACCATGTCGCCGCGTTCGATGCGTTCGCGCACGGTCTTGCGCAATCCTTCGACTAGATCCTTGCGCGTGGAATTACGCTCGATCAGCGCTTCCATGAGGGCAGCGTTGACGAACGACGCGATGCGTCGGATGGTGCGCACCGGCAATTCGTCCCGGAACACCATGGGCCGGTGCCAGCCGGTGTTTTCTTCGGCGCGCTCGGCGATGATATCCATAGATTTATTGCCGATCTTGGCGCTATTGTTTTCAAGAACCTCTTGAATGGCGCCGGCGTCATCTTGTTTGACAATCGCATCGACCACGGTTTCGGGCAAATCGGGACGGCGCGCGATGGCCGCAATCTTCAGCCCGGCGCCGCGCGCCACGATCTGCTTCAAATCCAACTCGTTCAGGAGCGGTGAATATTCGAGTACCGGCACCGCCACGATATCTTCCAAATCATCAGACAGCCGTTGGATAATCTCGGCCGGGATATTGCCGGCATGCTTTAGCTCTTCGGAGATGATGGCGCGTACTCTCGGCAATTCATCCTGGGCCAGAACCTCCAGCACATCGATCGCCATCTCGACCAGGGTTTTGTTTTCGTCCGGCCCCAGTCCTGGCACCATGCGCCCGATTTTGCGGGCCAGCTCGCAGCGCACCTCTTCGGACGCGTCGCCGGCCAAAATAGCGTCCGCCTGCAACGGCGTACCGACATTTTCGGCCACCTGGATGCGCACATCTTCGTCGTCGTCGGAGGCCAGAAAATAAAGGATTTCCGGCTCCATCTCCTCGTGCGCGGCCAGCTTGGCGCGCTGGGCGGAGGAGCCCTTGCCGGCAATTTCCCGGGCCTTCTCGTAGGCCGGTTTTTTGCCGATCCCCGGTTTTTTGCGCTTTTTCTTACCGCGCTTTCCAAACACCCAATTCAACATCGCCATTTCGCCGCCCCTGTCTCGCACCTGGCTATTATTATTCTGTTCAGGAATACAGTAAACCCATTAACATATTGCGGCAATTTGGAACCAAAATCGACAATATCGCCCAAGCGCCTTGACCGAACCGTGCTGAGCATTAAGAAATAGAAACATCATATCAAAGGGGAAGAAAAATGGCCGAACTGGTTCATCTGGAAATGCGAGGCGATATCGCCGTCATCACAATCGACAATCCGCCAGTCAATCCCATGAGTATCGCGGTATGCATCGGCCTTGCGGCGCGCTTTGCCGAAGTGTCTGCCGATGACGCCGTTGCCGGTATCGTGCTCACCGGCGCCGGGCGCGCCTTCGTTGCCGGCGCCGATATCCGCGAGTTCGGCAAGCCGCGCCCCAAAGATGCGCCAGGGCTTCGCGATGTCGCCATGCAGATCGAAAATTGCGACAAGCCGGTGGTTGCCGCCATCAACGGCGCCTGCGCCGGCGGCGGCTTGGAGCTGGCCCTCGGTTGCCATTACCGGCTGGCCGCGCCGAATGCGCAGATTGGCCTGCCGGAGGTAAAGCTAGGCCTGATACCGGGCGCCGGCGGAACCCAACGCCTGCCCCGTGTGATCGGCCCTCAATCCGCCCTCGACGTGATCGTCAAAGGCGATCTGTTGCCGGCGCCCAAGGCCGCAGCCCTCGGCATTGTCGAAGACGTGATCGAGGGTGATTTGGTTGCCGCCGCTGTTGCATTCGCCGCCAAGGCCGCCGCCGACGGCGCCCAGCTACCGCGCTCCTCAAAGCGCACCGACTTGATCGGCGGCGCGGCGGACGAGCCGGCCCTGTTCGATGATTACCGGAAATCCATCGCCCGGCGGGCGCGCGGCTTTGAAGCCCCCTACCACGCCATCGATTTGATCGAGGCGTCTACCAAGCTGGACTTCGATGCCGGCATGGAGCTGGAGAAAAAGACCGCCGGCATCACGGTTGCCTCCACCCAGTCGGCGGCGCAGCGCTATTTGTTTTTTGCCGAGCGCGAGGCCCTCAAAATTCCCGACGTACCCCGCGACACAGAGGTGCGCGATATCAAATCAGCGGCCATTATTGGGTCCGGCACCATGGGCGGCGGCATCGCCATGTGCTTCGCCAATGCTGGCATTCCAGTCACCGTCATCGATATGGAGCAGGGAAATCTGGACAAGGGGCTGGAACGGGTCGAAGGCAATTACCAGGTATCGGCCAAGCGCGGCTCCATGGCCGAAGCCGATATCGCCGTGCGCATGGGACTGATCAACGGCTCCACCGATATCAACGATGCCGGCGGCGCCGATATCGTGATCGAGGCGGTGTTCGAAGATATCGAACTGAAGAAAACCATCTTCGCCCAGTTGGACGCGATTATGGGCGACGGCGCGATCCTCGCCACCAACACCTCGGCGCTTGATATCGATGCCATCGCGGCGGCAACGAAGCGCCCCGAAGCGGTCATCGGCACTCATTTTTTCAGCCCCGCCAATGTCATGCGATTGCTGGAAAACGTGCGCGCCGCCAAGACCGGCAACCAGGCCATCGCGACGGCCATGAAATTGGGGCGCACTCTCGGCAAGCAGCCGGTGTTAGCCGGTCTTTGCCCGGGCTTTATCGGCAACCGCATCTTGCGCGTCTATTTCGGCCAGTGTGATAAGCTCATGTTCGAAGGCTCCTACCCCGATCAGATCGACAAGGCGATCTTTGATTTCGGTTTCGCCATGGGACCGTTCGGCGTGCGCGACATGGCCGGCCTCGATATCGGCTACCAAGCGCGCAAGGCCCAAGGAGGCTCCAACGAGCGCCGCTATATCCTCACCGACAAATTGTGCGATGCCGGGCGCCGGGGCATGAAGACCGGAGCCGGCTATTACAAATACGAAGACGGCAGCCGCACACCGATACCGGACCCGGAAGTCAATGCCATGATCGATGAGATATCCAAGGATCTGGGGATCGAGCGCCGACCTATCAGCGATGAGGAGATTGTCGAGCGGATCATCTTTCCGATGATCAACGAGGCCGCCAACATCGTCGATGAGGGCATTGCGCTCCGCGCCTCGGACGTGGATGTCACCTACGTGCATGGCTACGGCTTTCCGCGCTACCGGGGCGGGCTGATGTTTTACGCCGATACGGTTGGCCTCGATAAGGTCCTGGAAACCATGCAGCGCTTCGAGACGGAAGAGGACGGCGATGCCATGGCGCCCGCGCCATTGCTAGCGAAACTAGCCAAGGAAGGCGGCAGCTTTACCGGGCAATAATGTTTAGTTTTTCGCCGCGTTAGGTGTTTGAAGAACAGGCCGGTCCGGGCTACTGTCTCGCCAATAACTACAATCTTTTTTATCAAAAACCTGGAGGAAGCAATGCGTAGCAAACAACTTTTACTCGCCAGCGTCGGCATATTGAGTGCCGCCGTGATCGCCATGCCGGCATCGGCGCAAAAATCTAAGGACACCTTGCGTGTCGGCTTTTATCAGCCGGTGCGCCTGGTCGATGCCTTTTTCCAGCCCGGGCCGGAAGCCTCGCTGGCCTATCGCATGGTGTTCGATACGCTGGTCAACTATGACGCCGTAAAGCGCAAATATGTATCGGGCCTGGTGGAATCGTGGAAGCGCATCAGCCCTACCTCCATGGAATTCAAGCTGAAAAAAGGCCTCAAATGGTCCGACGGTGCACCGCTGACCATGGACGACGTTGAATACACCTATGGCTTCGCCATGAACCCCAAGGTCAAATATCGCTTCAAGGCGACGCGCATCAACTGGATCAAAAATTTCCAGCGCATCGACGATGACACCTTCCGCATCAATTCCTCCATTCCCATGGCGGTGATGCTGGCCAAGATGACCAACTTCCCGTCGATCTATCCCAAACATATCCATGGCAAGCTGGCCAAGAAAAACACCTTTGGCCAAAAAGCCATCGGATCGGGCCCCTTTAAAGTGTCCGCGTTTAACCCGGCCACAGGCCTGACCCTGGTCAAGAACGACAACTACAAGCACGGCAATGTGGGCAAGCCCGCTGCCCAGGCCAACCGCATCCAGGTCTTCCCGAGGCCCGATGAGCAATCCCAGGTCGCCAGCCTGCTCACCGGCAAGCAGGATGTCATGTACAACATGGATAAGGATCAGGCCCTGCAATTGGCCACCCATCCGGACATCCGCGTCGATGTGCAGGATTCGGTCTCCTTCTCTTATATGATGTTCGATGCGAAGGGCCGCTCCGGCTTCAAGCATTTCCAAAACCCCAAGGTGCGGCGCGCCCTAATGCACGCCGTTGACCGCAAGGAATTGCGCAGCCTGGTGCATCCCGCGATCAAACGGGAATTGGGCACCGTCTGCCATCCGTGGGTGCAGAACTGCAACTGGTCGGTGGAACCGCCGAAATACGATCCCGCTCTGGCCAAACGCCTGCTGGCCGAAGCTGGCCTCGCCAACGGCTTTACGATCCCGATCCTGACCTGGGGTGAAGCCCGCGCAACCGCCGAAGCGGTGGCCGGTCAATTGCGAAAAGTCGGTATCAAGGCATCGGTAAACGCACAATCGTTTGGCGGTTTCTTGCGCGCCCGCGCCAAAGGCGAGCCGCTTTTGGTCACCCTTTGGGACAATTCCGTCGGCCAGCCTGATATCGACAATACGGCGTCCTATTTCTATCTGCCGACGTCGCGCAATTATAACAAGGACCCCGAGCTGCAAGCCCTGGCCACCAAGGGCCGCGGCATCATCGATCCCAAGGCGCGGGGCGAGGTTTACAAGCAGCTATTCGACGAAAGCACCCGGCGCAGCTATTTGATGCCGCTTATCCCGTTGCCAGCGATCGTCGCCTACCACAAGGACGTGAAGCTTCTCGGCAATCACAAGAACCCCAAGGGGCTCGAATTCAACCGGGTTGCCTGGAAATAATCTCGAACCAATTTTTCGATTTTCGGCGAGGGCCGCTCCGTTTGGGGCGGCCCTTTTTCTTTGCGGCATTGCAAGCCGTTATCGGCGGGGCGCACGCGGTTGTTGAAGTGAAACCTGATCCGCGATATCGTTCGCTCAAGAAACTGTAAACAAACTAATCGTAAACAAGGAGGATACAATGAATACCAAACATTTCTTGCTCGCCGGAGCGGGCATTTTGACAGCTTTCGCCATGGCGGCGCCGGCGTCAGCCCAAAAATCCAAGGACACCTTACGGGTCGGCTTTTATCAGCCGGTGCGTCTGGTGGATTCCTATTTCCAGCCGGGACCGGAAGCCTCGCTGGTGACGCGCATGGTCTTTGATTTTCTGGTCACCTACGATCCGACGAACCGTAAGTATTTGCCCGGCATCGCAGCGTCCTGGAAGCGGATCAGCCCGACCACCATGGAATTCAAGATCAAAACCGATCTGAAGTGGAGCGACGGCACAGCCTTGACCATGGACGACATCGAATACACCTACAAATTCGCCATGGATCCCAAGGTCAAATACCGGTTCAAGGCGACGCGGATCAATTGGATCAAAAATTTTCAGCGGGTTGACAACACCACTTTCCGCATCAATTCCAAAATTCCGATGGCTGTGATGCTAGCCAAAATGACCAACTTCCCGTCCATATATCCAAAACATATCCACGACAAACTTGCCAAAAAAAATGAGTTCGGTCAGAAAGCGATTGGATCAGGGCCTTTTAAGGTGGCCTCGTTTGAATCGGGTAAAGCCATCACTCTGGTCAAAAACAGCTCCTATAAAAATATCGCTTTTGGAAAGCCCGAAGCACAGCTGAACCGCGTGCAAATCTTCCCGCGCCCCGACGAGCAGAGCCAGGTTGCGAGCCTGCTCACCGGCCAGCAGGACTTGATGTACAATATGGATAAGGACCAGGCCCTGGAATTGGCCAGCCGCGATGACATCCGGGTGAATGTCCAAGATTCGGTTTCCTTCTCCTACATGATGTTTGACGTCAAAGGGCGTTCGGGGTTCAAGCATTTTGCTAATCCGAAGGTGCGCCGTGCCCTCATGCACGCGGTGAACCGCAAGGAATTGCGAAAATTGGTGCATCCGGAGATCACGCGTGAGCTCGGTACGGTTTGCCATCCGTGGGTGCAGAACTGCAATTGGTCTGTGGAGCCGCCAAAATACGATCCCGCCCTCGCAAAGCGCTTGCTCGCCGAGGCCGGTCTCGCCAATGGCTTCGAGATTCCTATCCTGACCTGGGGCGAAGCCCGCGCGACCGCCGAGGCGGTGGCCGGTCAATTGCGCAAAATCGGCATCAAGGCTTCCGTGAACCTTCAATCTTTCGGTGGCTTCATCAAGACACGCCGCAAGGGTCAGCCGCTTTTGGTTACGCTTTGGGACAATTCGGTCGGACAGCCGGACATCGACAACACGGCTTCCTATTTCTATCTGCCGTCGTCCCGTAACTACAACAAGGATCCGGAACTGCAGGCGCTGGCCACCAAAGGCCGCGGGATCATTGATCCCAAGGCGCGGGCCGAGGTTTATAAGAAGCTGTTCGATGAATCCACCAGGCGCAGCTATTTGATGCCGCTGATCCCACTGCCGGCGATCGTCGCGCATCATAAGGATGTGAAACTGCTTGGCGGTCACAAGAACCCCAAGGGCTTCGAGTTTAACCGCGTAGCCTGGAACTGATCACTAAGATCAGATATTCAAAATTCAGGGCCGCTCCCCAAGGGGGCGGCCCTTTTTCTATGGCCTCAAACCGGCCTGGGTCCCTGGATTGTGGTGCGGTGCATATGGCGGGTGTATTGGGCATCATAGACCGTCGCGTGGTGCATGGTCGAGCGATTGTCCCAGCATAAAAGATCATGGGGCCGCCAGACATGGCGGTACAGGAAGCGTTCCTCCTGGGTATGGGCAAACAGCATTTGCAGCAATGCATCGCTCTCACCCTTGTCCATCCCGTCCACCCGGTAGGTGAAGCCGGGATTGACGAACAACGCCTTGCGGCCGGTGTCTTCGTGGGTGCGCACAATGGGATGCAGCACATCTTCCAAGCTCGCCAACTGCTCCTCGGTCAGATCGGGACGTGTCGCGGCGTCGCTTTCGTTGGATTTGTAGTTGATGGTGTAGGAGTGATAGGCGCCCCTTCCTTCGATCTTTTGTTTAACGTCTTCGGGCAAGGCATCATAGGCAGCGGCCATGTCGGCGAAGAAGGTATCGCCGCCTTCGGGGGGAATATCGACCGCATAGAGCATGGTACCCAGCGCCGGTTCGGTGTTGTAGGAAATATCCGAATGCCAATAGCGGCCCGCATCCTCGAAGCCGATGGCGTTACCGTCCGCATCCAACCGGTTCGACAGTTCCAGCACCTCCGGATGGCCGGGAATCTGGAACTGGGTCAGCACGTGGATCATCAGCCCACCGAAACGCCTGGAGAACGCCGCTTGAGCATCCGGCGCCAATTCTTGACCCCGAAATACCACCACCGATTTCCCGAAATACAAATCGCGGACTTCGGCGAATTCTTCCGGTGTCATCTCGGCGGCAAGATTGAGGCCGATCACTTCGGCGCCAAAACCTTCGGTCAGGGGATGGACCTCATAAGCCATAAATCAGCCCTCATATATCCAGCTTCAGTAACTGGGCCGCGTTGCCGCCCTGGATCGCTGCATGCGCGGCCTCGTCCAGCCCCGGCACCCGACCGAGCAGCCCTAACGGATCGTCGTCGCCCATATCATAAGGGTAATCGGTGCCCAGAAGAATATGATCGGAGCCGAATTTCTTGATCAGATATTCAAGCTGATCGGGCTCGAACACCATGGTGTCAAAGTAGAACCGCTTTAGATACTCGCTCGGCGGCAGCGGCAGACCATCGCGCACATCGGCGCGCGCATGATAGGCATGATCCATGCGCCCCGCATAGGACGGCAGAAAGCCGCCGCCGTGGGCAACGCAAATCTTCAGGCCCGGATGGCGATCCATGACGCCGTCAAATATGAGATGGCTGAGCGCCATAGTCGCTTCCATAGGATGGCCGATGATGTTGAGGAAATAATGCTCGGTCAGGCGGTCCGTGTGGGAATAGCCGGCGGTGTGGATAAAGATCAGGATGCCGAGCTCTTCGGCCTTGGCGAAAAACGGCTCCAGGCGCGGCGCCGACAGCTCGTCGTCGCCAACGCGGCTGTGAATTTCCACGCCCCGCAGTCCGAGATCCTTTACGCAGCGCTCCAACTCGGCGACCGCCATTTCAGTGTTCTGTAAGGGCACCGATCCCAGCCCGACGAACCTGTCCGGATGCTCGGCAACGGCGCCGGCGATGGAATCGTTGATCATCCGGGCCGCGGCGCGCCCCGGTTCAGGCTCGGCCCAATAATAAAACTGATAGGGCGAGACCGAGATGGCCTGAATATCGACGCCCATGCGGTCCATATCGGCCAGCCGCTCGTCCAGGGACTCCATTTTCGGGCGAATGAATTCGAGCTGCTTTTTGTTGACATCCTTGGTCAAATCGCTGCCGAACGACAAAGCCGCAAAGCCGACGCGCTTGGCCTCTTCCTTCATCATTTCGGACGCCTCGTCGCATTCCCGGTGGCAATGGATATCGACGGTCAGCGACTTGGAGCCGTTCCGGACCATAGGCGTTGTATTAGTGTCCGACGCCGGCGCCCGGTGGGCGCATTTGAAATACATTGGTGATCCCCTGTCATAATTGCAGGCTTAGTTATGACAGGTTCACCGGCTCAGGTCATGACCTTAGGATATCCGAATTTGCCAATTTTTTGGGGGCGCTTCGCGGTCGCTGCGGTGATCAATTCAGCCACGTGCGCCGCCGCGCCGGCGGCCACCGCACCCGGGGCATAGCCGCCCTCCAAAACCGATACCACGCGGCCATCACAGCTGGTCCGGGCAATATCCAGGATTGCCCGCGTAAGGCGGCCAAAATCCTTGGAACCAAGGGCCAGATCGCCGATCGGATCGGCCAGATGCGCATCGAAACCGGCGGAAAGAAAGATAAATTCCGGCCCAAAGGCGCGCATCGGCGGCAATATCCGATCCTGCAGAACGGCCAGAAATTGATCGCCCGAATAGCGCCGCGCAACCGGAATATTGATCACATTTCCCAGCTCCGAGACGCCCATGGGTCCCGTGTTGGGGAAGATATTTCCCTGGTGGATGGAGGCAAAAAATACATCCGGGTCCTTTTCCAAAAGCGCCTGGGTGCCGTTGCCGTGATGGACATCGAAATCGATGACCGCCACTTTGCGGACCCCGTAGGTTTCCTGCAAATGGCGAACCCCAACGGCGACGTTGTTGAAGAAACAGAAGCCGGAGGTCTGCGCTTTCTTAGCATGGTGCCCGGGCGGCCTGACCGCGCAAAAGGCGTTGCCCGCCCGCCCGCCAGTGACGGCGTCAACGGCGGCGCAGACGGCGCCGGGCGCCCGCCAGATGGCGTCTTCGGACTGGGCCGAAATAACGGTGCCCGATGGATCGAACTCGGCCCGCCCCGCCGCCGGAATTTTCGCCATAACCTTTTCAATGTAAGACTGCTCATGAACCGCCAATATCTGGCCGGGCAAGGCTTTGGGCGCCAGTTCCCATTGCAAATCACCAAATTCCACGTCTTTGAGCCGCGCCAACAGCGCTTGCAGACGGACCATGGATTCTGGGTGCGAATGGCCTGTATCGTGATCCAGGAAAGCCGGATGATGGTATAAAAATGTCCGCAATGCCTAATCTTCCGGGAAGCACCAGCGGCGCGCATCGGCCCGGCCCTTTAGGCATTGCAGGCATTGATGCTTCAAGCGATTATGAATTTCCAAAAAACCGGCGGTGCAGGTTTTGAGAAATTCCGCTTCGTTTTGGTCATCAATTTTTAGACTGACAATCGGCGCGCCGGTGACAGGCGGCTGGCTAAAGCCGAGGTTGGTCAACATACGCACCGTGGCCGGATGGACCGCATGACTTAAAATCGTGTCGATATTGAGGTCCGCATCCTCGGTCAGATCCTTGAACAATTTTGCCACCGTCATCATGGCGATACCCTGGCGGCGGACGTCGCGGTTGACGACGATCGAATCCAATTTGCACGCCTGATGCTGGTTTAATTTGTTCTGGCTCAGAACGGCGGTCGCGGTCGCGCACAGCTTGCCGCAGGCATAAAGTCCGACCAGCCGGATTTCGCGCTCCGCATCCTCACTATGGCCGCCATCGAGGGCCGTCTGAATGGGGCCGATCTCATCGGAGCGGGCATGGCGGATAATAAAAGCGCCGTAGGCTTCACGGGTAACGGGCGCAAAATACAGCCCCTGCATCTCTTTGGGCTGATCAAATTCTGATTGGGTGTCTAACGGCCCCATTTGCCTTGCCCCCAAAATCCTGCGGTTTGAAAAAACATAGTTATGCGAGACCTAACATATTGGGGGGACATTGCCCTTAATCAAGGGTTTCGGCACCCGAATTCGGTGAGCCAAAATTTGCGCAAATACCCATTGCTTTCCGAGCCGCGTTGGCTTTAGGTTCCCGGACTGCCCCAAGGCGTACACTGTCGCTGGTACCAATCGCTTACCCAATAATGGAGAGACCCCATGAGCCTCAGCAAGAAATCCACGGCATTTTTAATTTTGGTATTTGCTCTTGCGGGCTGCTCCCTGGGCCTCCCTTACAATAAAGCCAAGCCGGATTTTCCAAAACTGGCAGCCGGGAAAAGCCGGGTGTTCGTCTACCGGGCCGCCAACCCCCTGGCGATAGCTTTTCCGAGGGTGGTTATGATGGACGCCAAGCCGTTCGGTGACATCTTCGCCGGCACAACGACCTACCGCGACGTGGCGACGGGCAGCCACGATTTTTCCTTCGCCGGACAGAAAACCAAATTGAACCTGCAATTACGGCCCGGCGACGAGACCTTCCTGCGGGTCTCGTTGGACGTGAACAATGAGGGGATCGGGGACACCGTCATTAAAGTGATACCCAAGCAAACGGCAGAACAAGACATGTATTATACCAACATGATCGAGCCCAAGGTCCGCGATCTGATCAAAAAATAGCCGCAGGCTGCGGCGCTGGCAGTCTGGTGAAACTGGCTGGGGCGCAGGGATTTGAACCCCGATTTTCCGGGTCAGAGCCGGACGTAATAGCCATTATACGACGCCCCAATAGCGCCGGCGGGTAAGCGTCCCGCCGAATTTTGCCGTCGGTATTTACCATGCCAACCCGCTAAATTGAAAGCGTTTAGATGCTCCCCGCCCCCGCGCATATCCCGGATTTTTCGCGCCCCTGAGCCTCGCCCGCCAGGCTTCGAAGCGAATTTCAAAAAAAATTGCGAATTATTTGCAATTACCACTTTGAATCAGACCCGCGGGCTCCCATATGCCAAATTGGAGAGTAAGTTCAGCGGCATCAAAACAATAACATCCGCGAAAAGAGATGTGGCTGGATGGCGGCGAAGCAATAAGACAGAAAAGCGAACCGAGGAACTATAATGGACGCTCGAACACCCGAAACAGATCAAGTGGACGATGGACCGCTGACCGAAGCCGAGATCAGTCTGGTTCAAGACACCTTCGCAATGGTGGAGCCAATCGCCGATGATGCGGCGGCCATGTTCTATGGCCGCTTGTTTGAAATCGATCCCGAATTGCGGCGCCTGTTCAAGGACGACCTCGCCTCCCAACGCAAAGCCCTGATGGCGACATTGAAAGTTGCCGTGAAAGGGCTGAACAATCTACCCGCTATCGTCCCGGCGGTGAAACAGTTGGGCGCACGCCACGCCGGATATGGCGTCCAAAGCAAGGATTACGACAGTGTCGGCGCCGCGCTTTTATGGACCCTCGAAGAGGGCCTTGGCGAGGCATTTACCGACGAAGTCAAAGCGGCCTGGACCACGGTTTACGGACTGCTTGCCGAGACCATGATCGAAGCCGCCCAAGCGGCTCCGGAAACCACACCAGAGATCGAAACCGATCAAATTCATATTGAGGAGAGTGAAATGCTGCAGACAGCAACTGAGGGAACAAACCAACACGAGCAGATGGTCGAAGGAATGCCCATCAATGTGATGCTTTGCGAATTGTCGAATTTGGAAATCACTTACGCCAATAAGGCCAGCATTGATACCTTGCGGACGCTCGAACATCTGCTGCCCTGCAAGGCTGATGATATGGTCGGCCAATGCATCGATATCTTCCACCAGAACCCGGCGCATCAACGGAGCCTTCTGGCCGATCCCACCAACTTGCCACATTCGGCGATAATCACCATCGGCGACGAGAAGCTGGATCTGTTGGTGACCGCGCTCTATGACGAATCCGGAACCTACAACGCAGCGATGCTGACCTGGTCCGTGGTCACCCAGAAAGTGCATAGGGACGAAGAAGCCGCCCGCCTCACTCAGATGGTCGAAAACATGCCCATCAACGTGATGATGTGCAATAACGAAACCCTGGAAATCACCTACGCCAACAAGGCCAGCATCGACACCTTGCGCACGCTCGAGCATTTGCTGCCCTGCAAGGCAGACGATCTGGTTGGACAATGCATCGACATCTTCCACGCAAACCCGGCCCATCAACGCAAACTTCTTAGCGATCCGGCCAATCTGCCTCATTCGGCGATTATCGAGCTCGGCGGCGAAAAGCTGGACCTTCTGGTCAGCGCCATCACCGATAACGAGGGCAACTATATTTCTGCCATGCTGAGCTGGTCGGTGGTCACCGCAAAAGTGAAACAGGAAGCCGAAACTGCGCGCCTCATGCAAATGCTTGAGAGCATGCCGATCAATGTCATGATGTGCGACTTGGATGAATTCCAAATCACCTATGCCAACAAGACCAGCATCGAAACCTTGACGCCGCTTGAGAGCCTGCTGCCCTGCAAGGTATCGGATATGGTCGGGCAAAGCATCGACATCTTCCACAAGATGCCGCAGCATCAGAGAACGCTCTTATCCGATCCCAGCAACCTGCCCTTTTCGACGCGCATTAGCCTGGGCGATGAAACCCTGGCACTCAACGTGACGGCGATCAATGATATCGACGGCAATTACATGGCGCCAATGCTGGTCTGGTCGGTGGTTTCTGGTCAGGTACGCCTCGCCGATAATTTCGAAAGCAACGTCAAAGGCGTTGTCGAAAGCGTCGCCGGCTCGTCGACCGAAATGCAGGCGACCGCCGAAACCATGGCGGCGGCTGCCGAGGAAGCCTCATCGCAATCGACGGCGGTTGCGGCGGCTACCGAGCAGCTCTCCAAATCGATCGAGGAGATATCCGGTCAAGTGGCCCGCTCCACGCAGATTTCGCAAGACGCCGTTATCGAGGCACAACGCTCCAACGAGCAGGTGCAAGGTCTCGCCGATGCGTCCCAGAAGATCGGCGACGTGGTCTCCCTGATCAACGATATCGCCAGCCAGACCAACCTGTTGGCGCTCAACGCCACCATCGAAGCGGCACGGGCCGGCGATGCGGGCAAAGGCTTCGCGGTGGTTGCCTCAGAGGTGAAAAACCTGGCCAACCAGACGGCCAAGGCGACCGACGAAATCGCGACGCAAATCGGGGGCATCCAGACCGCCACCCAGTCAGCGGTAGGATCGATCGAAGGCATCACCAAGACGATCAACGAGATCTCGGAGATTGCCACCGCCATCGCCGGCGCCGTGGAAGAGCAAAGCGCCGCCACCGGCGAAGTGTCTTCCAACATTAACGGCGTGACCACCGCATCGGCGGAAACCGGCCAGGCCGCAAGCGAAGTTCTCACGGCGGCGCGTGAGCTCTCCGAGCAATCGGAAAGCCTCGGCACGGAAGTTGATGGCTTCCTGGTTGAAGTGCGGGCCATGTAATTCCCAGAATGAGCACTGTCATACGTCACAAACTAAACGGCCCTTCGGGGCCGTTTTTTTGTGTCAAACGCACCATTTGGCAAATGAAGCTTCAACATTACGAAAATTAGGGCTAGTTATAGCTGATGGGACAACGGGGGAATAATCCGGTGCACACCAATCAGCACCGAAACAAGCGGCGGCGGACCCAATTCGGACCGGCCCGCAATTTCAAGCAACGCCTTTATGGCGCACTTGATCTGGGGACCAACAATTGCCGCTTGCTGATCGCCCGCCCGGTGGGTTTCGGGTTTCGTGTAACCGCGTCTTTTTCAAGGGTCGTGCGTTTGGGTGAGGGACTGAGTGCATCCGGGCGCTTAAGCGATACCGCCATGGACCGCACCATCCAGGCACTAGCCATCTGCGCCGCCAAATTAAAGGATCTGGGCGTCGCTTCCAGCCGCAACATCACTACCGAGGCCTGCCGGCGTGCCGACAATTGCAATAGTTTCATCGAAAAAATCGATCAGCAAACCGGCCTCGCGTTCGAGACCATTTCCTACCGGGAGGAGGCGCGCCTTGCCTTGCTTGGTTGCCAAAGTCTGCTGACCGACGGCCTGCCATACGCCCTGGTATTCGATATCGGCGGCGGCTCCACCGAATTAACCTGGGCGCGGCGCAACGAGGTCAACGGCTTTGACATCATCGACGTTTTGTCGCTCCCCTTCGGCGTCGTTACCCTGGCCGAGGAATGTGATCCTCCGGAGATTGATTGCGGCGCCTACCAAAAAATGGTCGCCCATATTCAAGACCAATTGCCAGATTTTTGTGATCGCAACAAGATCCGCCAGGAAGTTTCGGCCGGGAGCGTTCAGATGCTGGGAACATCAGGCACGGTGACCACCCTTGGCGCCGTGCATCTGAAACTGCCGCGCTATTCTAGGTCCTTGATCGATGGGTTGGAGATCGATTTTGAGGCCCTCGAGGCGGCGACGGCGATGCTGTCCAGCCTGGATTTTGAGCGCCGCGCCGAAGTGCCCTGCATCGGCGCCGAGCGGGCCGAGTTGGTAATCCCAGGCTGCGCGATATTAGAGGCGATCCGCAAATGCTGGCCGGTGGGCAAGTTGAGCGTCGCTGACCGGGGCCTGCGCGAAGGCATCCTGATGGAACTGATGGCCGCCGATGGCGAGCCGATCGTCGGCAATCCGGCGGAACGCGCCCAGATGGATGCGAAGCCGGGCCCCAGTCAGAACGAAACCCAGTGACCCGCCGTCACGCCAAGGCACGGCCCGGACGCGGCGCCCATGTTCGCGTCAAAACCGCCAAGGGCCGCAAATTATCTTCAACCCTTTGGTTGCAGCGCCAATTGAACGATCCCTATGTGGAAGCGGCAACCCGCGAAGGCTACCGCAGCCGCGCTGCCTACAAGCTGGCCGAGCTGGATGAGCGATTCAAGTTTTTGAAGAAGGGCATCAAGGTTATCGATCTCGGCGCTGCGCCGGGTGGCTGGACCCAGGTGATCGCTACCGCCATCGGCTCCAAGAACCGCTCCACCGGCGGGCGCGTCGTTGCCATCGATACCCAGCCCATGGACCCGATCGAGGGCGCCGAATTGCTGACCTTGGATTTTCTCGATGACGGCGCGCCGGAAACCATCATGGCAAGTCTCGGCGGGCCGGCCGATGCGGTGTTGTCGGACATGGCGCCGCGCATGACCGGACACGCCAAAACCGATCATTTACGCATCATGGCCCTGGCCGAGGCGGCCTTTGCATTTGCCACCGAAGTGCTGGCGCCGGGCGGTGTATTCGTCGCCAAGGTGTTACAGGGCGGCACCGAGAAAGATCTGCTGACCGAAATGAAAACCTGCTTTGCCACCGTGCGGCACGCCAAACCGCCCGCAAGCCGCTCCGATTCGTCCGAAATATATGTGGTGGCAATTGGGTTTCGGGGTGCCGGTTAGGCGCTTTTTCCTCTGATTTCAGTTGATTAAGCGGGCGCCAACTCTCAGCTTGGCTTTGTCCCGCACTTGTGTATGATTTGCCGCCAACTCAGCTAGGAGATGGCATGCAAATTCTCGATGGCCTGACATTCGACGATGTTCTTTTGGAACCCGCCGCCTCGGACGTGCTGCCAAGCGATACCGACACCCACACACAATTGACCAAGGAAATCCGGCTCGGCATTCCTTTGCTGTCTGCGGCCATGGATACGGTCACCGAAAGCCGTCTCGCCATCGCCATGGCGCAGGCTGGCGGCATCGGCGTCATCCACAAAAATCTGGCTTCCGACGAACAGGCGGACGAGGTTCGTAAAGTCAAAAAATTCGAATCCGGTATGGTCATCAATCCGATCACCATCAACCCGTCCATGACCCTCTCGAAGGTTCGCGAATTGATGGACCGCAACGGCTATTCCGGCTTTCCGGTGGTCGAGGATGGCTCGGGCAAGCTGGTCGGCATCCTGACCAACCGCGATGTCCGCTTCGCCTCCAACCCCGATCAACTGGTGTCCGAACTGATGACCGCCAACACCTACGATGCGCCGTTGGTAACGGTCTCGGAAAACACCGATCTGGAAGAGGCGAAGCATCTGTTGCATCAACACCGCATAGAAAAGCTGGTGGTGGTCGATGATAATTTCCGCTGCATCGGGCTGATCACGGTCAAAGATATGGAAAAAGCGCAGGCCTTTCCCAATGCCTGTAAGGACGAAAAGGGCCGCTTGCGGGTCGCCGCCGCCACCGGCGTGGGCGATGCCGGGCTGGAGCGCACCGAAGCCTTGCTTGGCGCCGAAGTTGACGTGATCGTCGTCGATACAGCGCACGGCCATTCGTCGGGGGTATTAAGCTCAGTCACCCGCATCAAAAAGCTCAGCAATTATACGCAAGTGATCGCCGGCAATGTGGCCACCGCCGACGGCGCCCGCGCGCTGATCGATGCCGGTGCCGATTCGGTTAAAGTTGGCATCGGCCCCGGCACCATTTGCACCACCCGCATGGTCGCCGGCGTCGGCATGCCGCAATTCACCGCCGTTCTCGAAGCCGCCGAGGTTTGCGCCAAGGCGGGTATTCCGGTGATCGCCGACGGCGGCATCAAATATTCCGGCGACGTGGCCAAGGCGGTCGCTGCCGGCGCCGATTGCGTCATGATCGGCTCGTTGTTCGCCGGCACCGAAGAAAGCCCCGGCGAGGTGTTTCTGTTCCAGGGGCGGTCCTATAAATCCTACCGGGGCATGGGCTCCATCGGAGCCATGTCGAGAGGCTCGGCCGACCGCTACTTCCAGCAGGAAGTGTCGGACACCATGAAATATGTGCCCGAAGGCGTCGAAGGAAGGGTGCCCTACAAGGGTCCGGTGACCGATGTGGTCCACCAGCTTGTCGGCGGCTTGCGCGCCTCCATGGGCTATACGGGCAATGCCGACGTGGATGCCATGAAAACGAATTGCCGGTTCCGCCGGATTACCGCGGCGGGATTGCGCGAAGGCCATGTGCACGATGTCACCATTACCCGTGAAGCGCCCAACTACCGGCTTGAAAACTAGGCGCCCATGACACCAGCCGCGCGCGTTGCAGCCGCCATTGAGGTTCTTGAGAAGACGCAGGTCTCCAACTCGCCCGCCGATGAGGTGATATCCGCCTATTTCCGGAGCCGGCGCTATATCGGCTCCAAGGACCGGCGCGATATTTCTGGGCGCATCTACGCCATCCAGCGCGCCCAGGCCCGCCTTTCGTGGTGGACCGGATCGGCCGAGCCTCGCACCAACGTCATCGCCCATCTCGCCCTCGCCGATCAGTTGCCGGCGCCCGATATCGAAAAACTATATTCCGGCGAAGGCTATGGCCCGCCCGGCCTGTCAGCGGAAGAGAGGGCGCTATTGCAAAAGCTGGCCGGCAAATCCCTGGACGATCCGGCCATGGCGGACGCCGACCGGCTGGAAGTGCCGGTCTGGCTGATGGAGCAGTTGGAAAAGCAGTTCGGCGGCAATATCGACGCCGAACTGGCCGCCCTTAATCAGCCGGCAAGCCTCGATCTCCGGGTCAATTTGTTGAAGGGCGATTGCGCCCGCGCTCTCGAGCTGCTGACCCAGGAGGGCATCGAAGCTGAGCCCACAAACCTGTCGCCCATGGGCCTACGCATCAAGGCGCGGGTCAATCTGCACACCACCACCGCCTTCAAAGGCGGCTTTGTCGAGCCCCAGGACGAGGCCTCGCAAATCGCCGCGCTTTTATGCGCCGCACGGGCCGATCAATTGACCATCGATTATTGCGCGGGCGCCGGCGGCAAGACCCTGGCGCTGGCCGCGTCCATGAAAGACGGCGGCCCGTTGATCGCGTGCGATACCGATCCGAACCGCCTCCGCCGTATCAAGCCGCGCCTCAAACGGGCCGGCGTTTCCAACGTCACGGTCAAATGCACCGAAGGCGACGAGGGCCGCGCCTGGCTGGACCGTTATAAAGGCCTGGCTGCGCGGGTGCTGGTGGATGCGCCCTGCACAGGGTCCGGCGCTTGGCGGCGCAATCCGGCGGCCAAATGGTCGTTGACGACGGAGCGGCTTGACCAGTATTTGCAGAGCCAGAAAGACATCCTCGCCGCCGCGGCGCCCCTGGTTGCCCCCGGCGGGCGCCTGATTTACGCCACCTGTTCGGTGTTGCCGGTCGAAAACGAAACGCAAATTTCGGCGTTTCTGGACGCCCACCCCGATTTTAAACCCCTCCCCGTCAATCAGGTTTGGGCGGACAATATTGGCGGCCCGTGCCCCATCGTCGACGCTGGCGCGCCTTATCTCCGCCTCAGCCCGGCCAGCAATGGCACAGACGGCTTTTTTGTCGGAATATTGGAACGGGGCGCCGAGTGACCAAAATCCGCGCCGCGGTTCAGGCCGACGCCCTGGCGATCGCCGATATCTATGTGGAAACCTGGCGTTCCACCTATGCCGGCACCCTGCCCGACAAGGTCCTGGTCAATATGTCGGTGGAGCGCCAGGTGGTCTATTGGACCCGGGCCATCCAGCAATCGCAAGAAATCGTACTGGTCGCCGAGGAGGCCGACGGCTTGGTGACCGCCATGGGCTCAGGCGGTGCCAACCGGGACCGGAGCAGCGATATCGCCGGCGAAGTTTATACCCTCTATGTGCATCCCGATCATCACGAGCGCGGTATCGGCGAACGATTACTGGCGCATTTGTTTTATGAATTGATGGGCCGCTCGATGATGTCGGCGGTGATCTGGGTGCTGGCGCCCAATCCGGCGCGGTTTTTCTATGAAGCCATGGGCGGCGCGCGCACCGGTGACCGGAACGAGGAACTTTGGGGCACCACCTTGAAGGAGCTGGCCTATGTATGGACCGATTTGAGCAATTGCCTGACCCTGGGGCGCCCCGGGATCGACCGTGTCATCGTCTAACCGGCCCCCCTTTCCAATGGGCCCCAACTCGACTATTAGTGCGGCCAAGCCACTTCGGGATTGAAACCTAAACCAATGCCTTCCGTCGAAAAAATTCTGATCATTGATTTTGGATCGCAAGTGACCCAACTGATCGCCCGGCGAGTGCGCGAAGCCGGCGTCTATTCCGAAATTCATCCCTTCAATAAGGTGACGCCCGAAAGCCTCGCCGCCTTCCAGCCCAAAGCCATCATCCTTTCCGGCGGGCCGGCATCGGTCAAAGAGATCGATCCGCCCCGGGTGCCGGACGCGGTATTCGATCTCGGCGTTCCCGTGCTTGGCATCTGCTACGGCCAGCAGGCCATGGTCGAACAGCTTGGCGGCAAGGTGGAAACCTCCGAGCAGCGGGAATTCGGCCGTGCCATGGTCGATATCGCGGGCGACTGCGCCCTGTTCGACGGCGTCTGGGAAGTTGGGGCACGCGAACAGGTATGGATGAGCCACGGCGACCGGGTCGATGCCTTGCCCGGTGGCTTTCACGCCGTCGGCGTCTCCGAAGGCGCACCTTTCGCCGCCATCGCCGACGATACGCGCCGTTTCTATGGCGTGCAGTTCCATCCCGAGGTCGTGCATACCCCGGACGGCGCACGGCTATTGCAGAATTTCACCCACGAAGTGGCGGGCTGCGGCGGCGACTGGACGATGGCGTCGTTCAAGGATCAGGCTATCGCAGCAGCGCGGGCGCAGGTGGGCAAGGGGCGCGTCATATGTGGGCTGTCCGGCGGCGTCGATTCCTCCGTTGTCGCGGTCTTGTTGCACGAAGCCATCGGCGATCAGCTCGTTTGCGTCTTTGTCGATACCGGCATGATGCGCATGGGCGAGGCCGAAGAGGTGGTTGGCTTGTTCCGCGATCACTACAACATTCCGCTGGTGCACAGAAACGCGGCGGATTTGTTCATCGGCAAGCTGGACGGCATTTCCGATCCCGAACAAAAACGCAAAATCATTGGCGCCACCTTTATCGACGTGTTCGAGGAAGAGGCCGAAAATGCCGGCGGCGCCGATTTCCTGGCGCAAGGCACCCTTTATCCTGATGTGATCGAATCCGTATCATTCTTCGGCGGCCCCAGCGTTACCATCAAATCCCACCACAATGTGGGCGGATTGCCGGAACGCATGAATATGGATCTGGTCGAGCCGTTGCGCGAATTGTTCAAAGACGAAGTGCGCGCCTTGGGCCGGGAATTGGGCCTGCCGGACAGTTTCGTCGGTCGCCACCCATTTCCAGGCCCCGGCCTCGCCATCCGCCTGCCCGGCGGCATCACGGCTGAGAAACTCGATATTCTTCGTAAAGCAGACGCCATATATCTCGAAGAAATTCGCTCGACCGGCCTTTACGATGAAATCTGGCAGGCCTTTGCGGTTTTGTTGCCGGTGCAGACGGTGGGCGTCATGGGCGATGCGCGCACCTATGACTTTGTTTGCGCATTGCGCGCCGTCAATTCCACCGACGGTATGACCGCCGATTTCTATCCCTTCGACATGGATTTCATCGGCCGCGTCGCCAACCGCATCATCAACGAAGTGAACGGTATCAACCGGGTTGTCTACGACATTACCTCGAAGCCTCCGGGCACCATCGAGTGGGAATAATGGTTGCTCTCTGCCGGCATTATGGGTTTCCGCAATTCGCCGTTTACGGGCGCGCGGCTAGTATTTCACTAAATTCCAGAGCGTAGATTGCTTGACCCGTAACCAAGTGTGGTTAATGATCACCAAATATAGTGATTGAGGGACGCTGGTTTTGACGCTTTCGCAGGAACAAAAACGGACACTCCTTTCGGAGCATTTTCTTCTTCGGCATATGTCCGAAGCGGACCTTGATGCGCTGGCGGAGCACACGTTGATCAAATCCTTCGCCGCCGATGAGATCATCTTCAAGCGCGATGACATCGCCGACGAAATGATGGTGATCATCGAGGGCAAGGTTCAGATATCCTCGCCGGCCAAAACCTCCGACAAGGTTATTTTTGCGGCGATGATGCCCGGTGATGTATTCGGCGAAATGTCGCTGGTCGATGGTCACACCCGCTCGGCCGACGCAACCGCACTGGAGCCGACAAAGATCCTGGCGCTCGAGCGTCCCTCCTTCGCCAAGATTTTGGAGGGGAATGCCCAGCTTTGCCTCGACCTGTTGAAGGTCATGAGCATGCGGCTTCGCCATACCAATGAGTTGTTGGAAGATTTTACAATTCTCGATTTGCGCCGGCGGCTGGCCAAGCGGCTCAGCTATTTGAGTCAGGAAACCGGCACTGGCACCGGCGGCATGAAAATGTCGGTGCGCATTTCCCAAGGCGAGTTGATCGCCATGATGGGGGTCTCCGAAGACGCCATCGCCAAGCAGCTCAACCTTTGGGATCAGACCGAGCTGATCAATATTGACGGCGGGATCACGGTCGAGAACCCGGGCGCTCTCAAAAAAATCATCGAAGACAGCTATTAGAATTTGGCGGTGGCGTTTCTCTGAGCGCCCGCCACTTCGCGGCGTTCGCGCTGGGCGATATAGACCACCGCGCCGATGATGATGATGCCGCCAAGAATGGTGGAAACGGTGGGCACTTCGGCGAAGAACACAAAACCCAAAATCGCCGCCCACACCAGTTTCAGGAAATTGACCGGCTCAATGACGCCAAAATCGGCGAACTTTATGGACCAGGCGCCGAATAATTGCTGCAAGGTTCCGATCAAGCCCATGGCTGCCAGCCAAAGCCATTGTTCCAGGCTTGGGGTCTCCCAGAACAACCAGGCCGTCGGCAGGGTATAGAGCATGGTCAGGGAATTGTGCCAGAAAACCAGGACGACGGGCGAATCCACGCGGGTGACAATTTTGTTGCATAGCCGCGCCGCCGCCATGCCCGCCGATACCACAACAATCGCCAGCATCGGCCCAGTGACTTCCTGAAACCCTGGCTTCAGCACCACCAGCATGCCGGCGAAGCCAACGATCAGAGCCAACCAGCGCCAAAGCACCGAAGCTTCGCCAAGAAACAGGATTGCGCCAACCAGGGTAAACAAGGACGATGCGTAGCCAATGGCGGTCAGATCGGCGAACGGCACCTTGGGCAGCGCCCAAAACCAGACAATCAGCGCGGCGGCGAACAATCCGGCGCGAACTGCCTGCAAGACCGGCATACGGGACGAGACCCGGCGTAACCCACCGCCCCGGAAGGCGGCCGGCAGAAAGCTTGCAAAACTGAACAGGCTATAGAGAAAAACCACCACGAACGGCGACAATTCGCCGCCCAGCTTCTTACCGACAACGCCCAGCAAGATCACCAGTATGGATGAAACCACAGCCAGCATAATCCCGGCGATATTGCGGTTGCGCATTTCGGTCATGAAAGTGTTTCGCAAACCTTGAGTTGGATAAAGATGGGCGCGGCGAACATAACGCTCGCCAGCCGCCATTTCATCCACTAAATAGGGCCACCAACGCCAATATTATTTCAGGAGAGAACACCAATGTCCGACCAAATCACCGCGTCCCACATTCTTGTCGGCCACGCCGAAGCCAGCAGCGCCTCCACCGGCCTCAGCCGCGAGGATGCGCTGGCCCAAATCGAAACCATCAAATCCGAGATCTCCGGCGGCGCCAGCTTCGCCGATCAGGCCACCGAGCACTCCGATTGCCCGTCGTCGTCCAAGGGTGGCGATCTGGGATCGTTCGGCCCCGGCGCCATGGTGCCTGAATTCGACACCGCCGCATTTGAACTGGAAGTTGGCGAGATCAGCGATGTTGTGGAAACCGACTTCGGCTTTCATTTGATCAACCGCACTAGCTAACACTGTTCCAGCGCTTGGCCGCGCCGCGCCTCAACTGGCGGCGCCGAAAATCTCCAGATGGGTATTCATGTCACTTTCCGTGAACGGAAAGTCCTTGCCACCCTTTGGGAACACCATGGCGGTGCGCGATATGCCGGCCAGTCTGGGCTGCAACTCGGTTAGCATTTCCACCGGCAGACCCGCCTTCCAGACCAAGGCGGTTAGCCCTTTGGCGCTTTTGTTCTTGATAATGGCGGCCACGGTCTCAAGCGGGATTGAGGCGCGCACTGCCAAAGCCGAGGCAACGAACTCCCGGTCGCCCTTGTCGAGCGCCTTATAGATATGTTCCGCCAGTAATTTGCCCGCCTGGTGTTGCTGAAGGACGCCGGCATGGGCCGGATCACTTTCGATAATCGGGATACCCGCCGCGCCGTCGCCGCTTAGGCCCGAGCCGGACGAATGCGGCTCGGTCAGGCGGCGTTGCACTGCGGCAGCAACCGCGTTGATGGCGGCGGCGTCTAACTCTTTTCTATTTTGCAGGACATTCAGCAATTGATCGGCAACGAACTGCGCCAGCCGCACCGCCGCACCAGACGGCAATTGGGGACGGCTCACCAGAGGCGCATGCCATTCCAGAATGCCCGCCGCCTGTTCGATAATCCCGTCCAGGGTTTCTTCGCGTATCTGCGCGCTAACGTTGGACAGCAACGCGGCAATGGCGGATTTGTCCAGAGTGCCGGCAACGGCATCGGAAACATCTTCTGCCAAACCGGCGCGCCTGGAAATGGCTGCCAATTGCCCAGACGCGGCGCCTTCGCCAATGACCGCGACCAGATCATCATCGGTCAGCACCGGCGAAAATTGAAGGACCGGCGCCGCCACCATCAATTCGGCGTCGCGGGCCAAGCGATTGATAATTTCCGGCGGCGCGCCGGCGACGTCTTTCAAGGCTTCCGACAAAATCTGGCGCACCTTAGGAATTTGATCCCGGGCCAGGTCTTGCAATATCTCCAAGGTCAATTCGCGGATTTCGGCGCGCGCTTCTTGGTCCAAGGATGGCGCCAGACGGGCGATTTTCCCTGCCAGCTCGCATCGGATGTCCGGGTCCGGGTCGTGGGCCAGCATGGCGTCGGCCTGGCGCGGCGTGCCGGCGTTGGCGGCGGTCGCCAAACGCACGCCTGGCTCGACATCTTCGGCCAGGAAGTACAGCACCTCTGGCGGTGCAGCGCTTTCCGCCAGACGCCGGCGTTTTTCCGTATCCTTGCCGGCGGCCATGATCTTGGCTTTTTCATAGCCGGCGGTGCGGGCGCCAAAAATGCTGGCGCGAATTTTATCGAATAGCTTCATCACAACTTCCCAATTGAGCTATATATGGTAATGAGAGGCTGGAATTAAAAGCATTTCACTTAATTGACGGCGGGCCATTGCAGAGAGGCGGTGCATACGCCAAATTAAGAATAGATTGCAGTTATCCGGGAAGTCCCTGGAAACCAAGGATTTAAATGAGACCCCTATCCACTGACGCGCCAAAGCGCTATTCCAAGCGCAACGATCTGGCCACCATACGCACGCTTTTGCCCTATTTGTGGCCAAAGGGGTCGGCCAACATGCGCAGCCGTGTGGTAATCGCCCTGGTGCTTCTGGTGGCCGCCAAGGGCGTCAATGTGGTCACACCGATCCTATTCAAATTTGCCGTCGATGCCCTTGACGGCAAAGGCCAGGCAATTTTCGTAGTTCCCATCGCGCTGTTGGCCGGCTATGGGCTGGCCCGGGTGCTGTCTATCGCCTTTGGTGAGCTGCGCGACGCCGTCTTCGCCAAGGTCGCCCAGCGCGCCATCCGCGAAGCCGGGCTTAGAACCTTCCGCCACCTGCACAAACTGGCGCTGCGCTTCCATCTGGACCGCCAGACCGGGGGCTTAAGCCGGGCCGTCGAGCGCGGCACCAAGGGCATCGATTTTTTGCTCAACTTCATGCTGTTCAATGTCATTCCCACCTTCCTGGAGATACTTCTGGTCTGCGGCGTCATGTGGGGATTGTTCAATTTCTGGTTTGCGCTGGTCACGTTCGTGACCGTGGGATTCTACATTTTCTGGACCGTGGCGGTCACCGATTGGCGGCTTAAATTCCGGCGCCGCATGAACTCCATGGATTCGGAGGCCAACACCAAAGCCATCGATTCGCTTTTGAATTATGAGACGGTCAAATATTTCGGCAACGAGGAACACGAAAGCCGCCGCTTCGACGATGCTTTGCGCTCCTACGAAGAGGCCGCCGTCAAAAGCAAGGTATCGTTGTCGATGCTCAATATCGGCCAGGCGGTGGTGATTTCCATCGGGCTGACGGCAGTCATGATCATGGCCGGCTTCGGGGTGAAATCCGGCGTCATGACCCTTGGTGATTTCGTGCTGGTCAATAGCTACCTGATCCAGCTTTTTCTGCCGCTCAACTTCCTCGGTTTCGTCTACCGGGAGATCAAACAATCCCTCGCCGACATGGAGGACATGTTCTCGCTATTGCGGGTGGAGCGGGAAATCGATGATAAGCCGGACGCGCCGGCGCTTCAAATTTCCGGCGGCGCAATAAGTTTTGAACATGTGGATTTCGATTACACCGAAGCCCGCAATATCCTGAAAGACGTATCCTTCACCGTTCCTGCCGGCAAGACGGTAGCCATCGTCGGGCCATCCGGCGCCGGTAAATCGACTATCTCGAGATTGCTGTATCGTTTCTACGACGTGACAAAGGGGCGCATCACCATCGATGGCCAGGATATCCGCGAAATCAGCCAGGATTCTTTACGCGCCGCGATCGGCATCGTACCCCAGGATACGGTGCTGTTCAACGACACCATCTATTACAACATCGCCTATGGCCGCCCCGGCGCCAACCCGTCGGAGATCGAAGAAGCAGCCCGCATGGCCAGCGTCCACAGCTTCATCACCGAGATGCCCGACGGCTATAACACCCGCGTCGGCGAGCGCGGTCTGAAATTATCGGGCGGCGAGAAACAACGGGTCGCCATCGCCCGCACCATCTTGAAAGGCCCGCAAATTTTGTTGTTCGATGAGGCAACCTCGGCCCTCGATACCCATACCGAGCGGGAAATCCAGGAAGCCATGGTCGCCGTCGCCGCCGGGCGCACAACGCTAGTGATTGCACACCGGCTTTCGACCATCATCGGCGCCGACGAAATTTTGGTCCTCGATCATGGCAGCATCACCGAGCGCGGCACTCATTCGGGGTTGCTGGCCGTCGGCGGCGCCTACGCGCACATGTGGGAACGCCAGCAGGAAGCGGCGCGCGCGCAACAGGCGTTGGATCAAAATTCGGACAGCCAAGACGCAAGCGAAGAGGCCGCCGACGCGGCCGAGTAATAGAGCGCTAGCGTTTCGATTTCACCATATTGGCGCGAATGAATTGGTAGCGGTCGGCCGCTGCACCCTCCGCCTCTGCGGCCTGTTCCGGGCTGAGCTTGGCGGCGATGCCCTTTTTCACGTTGGCGAGCGGAGCGGCACCCATATGTTCGGTTGTGCGCAACCACATCATCGCCTGAACCGGGTCCAGGGTCACGCCATTGCCGGCCGCATACATCAGCGCCAGATTAAGCTGCGCCGGAACCAGCCCGGCATTGGCGGCGCGTAAATACCAGTCGGCTGCCAACTTGGCATCGCGCTTGACGCCCTGGCCGCGCTCCACCATCAGCGCCAGATTGAACTGGGCGGGCCCTGAGCCGGCGCGCGCCGCCCGCTGGTACCAGTTTGCGGCTTCGGTAAAATCGCGCGCCACGCCGATACCCCGGTAATAAACCTCGCCCATGTGAAAAGCGGCTTCGCTGTGTCCCTGTAAAGCCGCCGCCCTGTACCATTTGGCAGCGCCGGCGGGATCGGGCGCAGCCCTCGCACCGGTATCCAACATACGCGCCAGAAGATATTGCGCCTTAGCATTGCCGGCTTCGGCGGCCTTTAAATACCAGCTCATGGCCTGGCCGAAATTATCCGCCGGCGGCACTTGTGCCGCTGCGGGCAGACCAAACAAGCCGATGATGATCAGCGCCGCGAAATGGTTGAATGTAAACTTGGCCATACGGCCCCCGTAATCCCCTTGGCCCGCAAGACGCGCGGGCGGCAACATTCTAACGGAGGCGTTCGGGTACGGCCACGCCTATTCTTTGGCGCCCTTAGCGCCCTTACCCTCGACCGCTTCGGGCGGCAGCGGCTCGGTGATGCGGGACTTCAGAATAGCGTCCTTGTCGGCCTCGGACACCGGGCGCGGCAGGCCGGGCGATTTGAGGATCGGCCTTGGCGTAACCGGCTGAGGTGTCCGTCCGCTCATCTTGATGAAAGGTTCGGGCACCGGCTCGGGATCGCGCACCCAGAACGGAACCGGCGGCGGTGCCTGCAATTGCGGCGCCGGGGCCGGCTCTGGCGCATCAAAACGGCTCGGATGGGGACCGTAATAATTGACCAGACGGCGCTGGTCCGCATGGTTGGGCTTGGCGTGGCACTGCACCCCGCCGAGCGACTGATAACAGTAAACCGGGTCCTGATCATGCACCGCTTCTTCGTAGGAATCGACGAAGCCGCAGCCGCTCAAGGCCATCACAAAACCCACCGACATAATTTTTTTATTCATTCACGCTGCTCCTGGCGCCACTAATTTATTGCACCAACAATGCCAGAAACTGGTGAAATTTAGATTAACCGGAAGCGGTCCTACCCGCTCACATCTACCACCACGCGGCCCTGCACCTGACCGGCGAGGATGGCGTCGGCATGGCCGGTGATCTCCGATAGCGGCACTTGGGTGATCATGGCTTCGAGCTTGTCGGCGGGCAAATCTGTTCCGAGCCGCGCCCAGGCCTCTATGCGGCGCGGCTTCGGGCAGAGCACCGAATCGATACCCAACAAATTGACGCCGCGAAGAAGAAACGGAATGACCGTGGTTTCCAGCTTTGGCGACGCCGCCAGACCCACCGCCGCGCAACTGGCGTGGGACTTCAAGGATGCCAGCAAATTGGCGAGGATCACACCGCCCACCGCGTCAATGGCGCCGGACCAGCGCTCCGAGCCAAGCGGCCCCTTTTGGCCTTCTTCCAGTTCGGCGCGGGGTACGATGGAGGCGGCGCCCAGGCTTTTCAGGTATTCGTGGGCCTCTTCCCGCCCGGTGGACGCGGCCACCCGATATCCCAGCTTGGCGAGAATGGCGACGGCAATGCTGCCGACCCCACCGGCAGCGCCGGTGATCAGCACTTCGCCGTCACTATCCGGGCTCAATCCATGATCTTCCAGAGCCAATACCGACAGCATGGCGGTATAGCCCGCTGTGCCGATGGCCATGGCCTGGCGCGTGGATATCGCATCCGGCAACGGTACCAGCCAATCGGATTTCACCCTTGCCTTGCCCGCATAGCCGCCCCAATGGGCCTCTCCCACCCGCCAGCCATTGAGCACAACCCTGTCGCCGGGGACGTAATCGGGGGAATCCGATGCCTCGACGACGCCGGCCAGATCGACGCCGGGCACGTGCGGATAGTTGCGCACCAGCCGCCCCTGACCCTTAAGGACCATGCCGTCCTTATAATTCAGCGTCGAATATTCGGTGCGCACCAGCACATCGCCCTCAGGCAAATCACTATCGTGCAATTCGGTCATGGCGGCGGTTACCGCACCATCGTTTTCTTCCAGCATCAGGGCCGGGAATGCATTGCCATCGCTCAACGTCGTTCCTCCGGATTATCCAAAATTCGCCAATTTAAATCGCGCCCAACATGAAACGGCTGAACGCCGCCATCACCCGCATCCGGCGCGCTGCCCCGGGCCAGGGTCACGGTCCCCTCGTTCAAGGGGAGGCCATAAAATTCGGCGCCGAAGACCGAGGCGAAACCTTCCAAATTGTCCAACGCACCCTCTTCATCGAAGACCTGGGCGTATAGTTCCAGCGCGGCGGGCGCCGTGAAGATGCCGGCGCAACCGCAATCGCATTCCTTGTCGGCAATCGGATGCGGTGCGGAATCGGTGCCCAGAAAAAACCAGGGAGCGCCCGAAATGGCGGCGCCGCGCAAGGCCAGGCGGTGGGTCTCCCGCTTGGCCACCGGCAGGCAGTAATTGTGCGGGCGCATACCGCCTTCAAACAGGGCGTTGCGGTTGATGATCAGATGATGGGCGGTAATGGTGGCGCCAAGCGATCCTGCCTTGGCGTTCACATAATCCACCGCGTCCCCAGTGGTGATGTGTTCCAGCACCGCTTTCAAGCCGGGCACGCGGGCCAATAGCGGCTCCAACACCCGTTCGATGAACACCGCTTCCCGGTCGAATACATCCACTTCTGGATCGGTAACCTCGCCGTGCAGCAACAATGGCATGCCGATTTTGGCCATGCGCTCGAACACCGGGTCCAGCTTATTGATATCGGTGACGCCGGCGGCGGAATTGGTGGTGGCGCCAGCCGGGTATAGCTTGGCGGCGGTAAAGACGCCGTCCAGGAAGCCTTCTTCCAGGGCCTGGGCGTCGGTCTCATCGGTGAGGTAGCAGGTCATCAGCGGCAGAAACGATGCGCCCTCGGGCAGCGCGTCCAAAATGCGCCGCCGGTAGGCGCCAGCGGCCTCCGCCGTGGTAACCGGGGGCGCCAGATTGGGCATGATGATGGCGCGGGCGAACTGGCGCGCCGTATAGGGGGCCACCAGACGCAGCATATCGCCATCGCGCAAATGCACGTGCCAATCGTCGGGGCGGCGGATTGTCAGTTGATCGCTTGCAGCCATGTTGCCTTATTTTCTTTAAGTCTGTCCGCACCAGTGATAGCCGAATTCCCCCTTATAAACAAAAGCGGCATTCCTCACCGGGTTGTACCCTTGATGCGACATATTTCTAGAATATCGACCATACCGTTTCACTACTATTCCTACCGATTCATACCGGTTCATACCGGCAAAATCGGATTTGGTGCGACATCGCCAAAGACCCCCCTTACGGTTATGACGGTTTATGACGGTTCCTTACGCTTTTTACCGAAATTCAACCATATTTCGATGGCGCAGCACGATCCCCCACCAAATACTTATATAGAACATTTTATGAACGGCGCAAGTGGACAAACAAAAAAAGGGGCCGGCCCTGAAAACCTCTGGCGCCGGCCCCCTGTTTATTCATTGGCGTAGGTGATGCTCAACCGCCGAGCGATTCCTCGATGGCTTCGACCCAGGTGTCCATGTTGAAACCGAACGGCCCCCGATCGCCGGTATAGGCGATCTTGCCGTCGGCGCCGACCAGATAAAGGCGCATGGGCAGGGACAGGTATTTATCTTCCACGCCATTATCGATGCCGTCGATGTAATAGGGCATCTTCAAGTCCATGGCGATCTGACAGGCAGCGGCAACTTCGGTGCGTTCGTCGTCCGTCGTCGGCTCGTCGTAGATAATGTTTTGGTCCAAATTGTCCTGCACCCGCCAGCCATCGTCGGAATGGGCTTCACGGATATAGATGCACATGAACTCGACGTCGTCTTTGTACTTGGCGTAAATTTCGTTGAGGCGCACGGCCACTCTACGAAAAGGAGGTCACGTGTAGGAGCCGAATATCAACCCCACCGGCTTGCCGCGAAAATCCGACAGGCTCTTGCTTTCGCCGGTGCGCTTCTGGCCCTGGTCCATGATATCGACGGTGAAGCCTGGCGCGTCCTCGCCTGGCATGGGCATGCCCGTGGCGCGCGCCTGATAGGTCGCTTGCAGCGCATCGAATTCGTCGGCGGTCATATCGGAGAGCGCGATCCATTCCTCGCGCATCTGCTCCCGCGTTTTCTTAGCGCCAGCGGTGGGCGCGGGCTGTGGTGTGTCCGGCATGGGTATCTCTCCTCGGGTTTTGCTGGAAGTTACTTGGCAACTGTAACCCCTGGTGCGTACCGGGATCAATAACCCCTACTGGGCAAGGCGCAGTAAAATTACCGTGACCGCGATCCACTGGGCCATGTGCAAAAATACCGAAAACCGATGCACGGCCTTGAATTTTCCGTCATTGCCAGCCTCGCGGGCGCGGTTGGCGGCGGGCACGATAAAGCGGGCGGAAAACAGGAACGTGGCGGCGACGCTCAGCATAGTCACCAGCTCGACCACGTAGCTTTGCCCCGGCGCCAATAAAAGCGCCGGCACGATGGCGAGCCCGGCATTCACCCGGTAATAAACCGGGAATACCTGGCGCAGAAACTTGGACGCGTCCTCGCGCTCGGTATAGCGGAACACCAGCGGGGTGAACAAAAACGCGAAAAAGCCCATACCGCCGAACTGGGCGGCGACGGCAACCAGCGCCAAAACGTGAAGGTTCAACCAATCAAACATGGGGGGTTTATGCTGGCGAATACCCGGCAATGCAAACCTTGGGCGCGCGTCAATCGCCTTTTCTCAGCATGGCAAAACTGTATGGTAGGGAAAACAGGAGGTTTCATGAAACTCATCAGCTACCACGAAGGCGGCAAGGCCCGCTACGGCATCCAAAATGGCGATGGCGTTATTGATGCCTCGGCCCGGCTCGGGCCTGAATTCCCCACACTCAAAGACGCTATGGTTGGCGGCATGGACCAACTTCATAGCCTCGCCGGCGAAGCGGCGGATGTGGCGCAGGGCGCCATAAAATATGATCTGCCGATTCCCAATGCCGATAAGATCCTTTGCGCCGGGCGTAATTACCGGGCCTATCACGAAGTTATCGACGCTGGCGGGCCGCTCCAATTCCCATCCATATTCGGACGTCTGGCCTCCAGCTTCGTGCCCCACGGCGGCGCCGTCATCAACCCCCGGGAAGGTGAAAACCTGGATTACGAGGGCGAATTGGTGGTGGTTATCGGCAAGCGAGGGCGCTCCATAACAGAAGAAAACGCCATGGACCACGTAGCCGGCTACACCATCATGGACGAGGGCACGCTGCGCGACTGGGGCAAAAAAGGCACCCAGAACATGCCGTCGAAAAACTTCTATCATTCCGGCGCCATCGGCCCCTGGATTGTCACCGCCGACGAGATTGCCGATCCCATGAAGCTGCACATCACCACAAGGCGCAATGGCGAGGTGGTTCAGGACGGCGGCACCGATTTGATGATCTTCGACATCAAGTTCCTGATATCGCATGCGTCCAAATTCACCTGGCTGGAACCCGGCGACATGATCGCCACCGGCAGCCCCGGCGGCACCATCGCCGGCTCGGACAAAAAGATCTGGCTCAGCGCCGGCGAAACGCTGGAAGTGGAGATATCCGACGTAGGAACGTTGAGCGTTACGATTGAGGATGAAGAATAGCACTCACTAAAAGTAAACCGTCACCGTTTTAAATTTAGATTTCTGTCGCCGAACGGCAGCTTTTAGCCCAGGGGGAGACTTAAATACCATGGTGTTAACCGCTAAGCACAAGTGAAAATTCTAGGGCACATACCAATTAGGCTCTAGCTGGCCGTACACCTCTCTTTAAGCTGGGTTTAAAGACTCCAAATATAACGATGATCAAAATGGGTATCGTATTGGCCGCGCCAATCATCTCCTCTTTTAGTAACGTGGCTCTAAAAACATCAGATATGGCACCGGCATCTAAACTAGCTTTTGCCAGCTCTGTTAACTCTGGATTCATCGGAATAAGAAAAAAAGTCGCCATTACTGCGAGATAAACTGATAACACAACCTTGACCCAAAGCCATTTCGGCCGTTTGGAATAACTCCAAAACATCAAGGCACCAGCAATCAGAGCAACCGTTAGCCCTGGAGCAATCAGAATATAGGCGACGTATTCCATAAATATCCGACCATGGTACAACGCCTGCAAGTCTTGTCCGGCAACGGGTAGGATAACGATATGGGCCAGAATGCCGCCGACATACATTACCAACCCGACAATATGAAAAAACTTAGACAGTTTCATAAACACTTGAAGGCCCTCCGAGTGTTTTCCAACATCAATACATTATTAAATCAAGATTAAACAATTTAGTTGACTAGTCTAATATTAACTGATTAACTAATAAAATGTCAAATGAAATCCTACCCGATCCCCTCCCATCGCTAGGTCGCCTCCTTTATATTGCCAATCGAGCCGTGACCGACCAAGCCGAGGCCCGTATTGCCGGCCACGACCTGACACTTACCCAATGGGTAACCTTAACGGCGCTTTGGAGGCGGGATGGCATGACCAATAACGAGTTGGCGGAATACAGCGAAGTAACACCAGCCGCTTTGTCCAAAACTTTAGGCCGTATGGAAAAGAAAAATTTAGTGAAGCGGAAAATGGATGGCTCAGACCGGCGCGTTCAGCGGGTATTCCTGACGCCTAAATCAAAAAAATTGGAACCTTTAATCAGCTTTTATAACGACATGAATGAATTAATACTGGCCGAGTTCGGCAAGCAAGAGAAAGAACTTTTGTTCAATATGCTGAACCGTATCATCGACCGTGCAGGTTCACTGGAAATCAACGAGGTATGACCGTTAATTCCTCTTCGGTCACAGTTTCATCTCCTTCAATTATCCCGAAATAGAGTCAAAGACTTAGACCTCATGCTGAGGAACGAGCGAAGCGAGTATCTCGAAGTAGGAGGGCGGTTATTTGTTGACCTGGTCCTTGCCGAAGCCGGCCATGGTCGAGTAGCCCTTGATGATCGATCGCAGCTCTTCGTCGCTCGCCACATCCGACAGATGTTCGAAGCCATCGGGCGCGCGCTCTTCAACGAGGTCGATCACCTGTTCCGGGCCGCTTCTGCGGTTTTGGTGGACGATTTCGGTGGTCGGGGGGCGCCGCGCATCTTCATAGGCCGCGATGGCGCCCGGTACCGGGTTGGAACCCGATAAGCAATCGGCGAGGCATCTGGCGTCGAGGATGGCTTGGCTGGCGCCATTGGAGCCGACCGGGTACATGGCGTGTGCCGCGTCGCCGAGGAGCGTCACCCTGCCCTGGCTCCAATAGGGAAGCGGGTCCCGGTCGCAGCGCGGATATTCGAATATCTGATCGGTCGCATCGACGATCGACTTGGGATCAAACTCGCCGAGCTGGAAGTCTGCTTCTTGCAGGTACTTGTGCAGCAATTCGCGGTCGCCAATCCGGGACCAGTCGGCGCTGCTCTGCATATCCGTGCCAAACTCGGCCAATTTGATGGTCACCGTCCAGTTGACCAATTGCTTGCCCGGTTCCGCCACGTCGTCGGAGATCGGGTAGTAGATGAATTTGCGGTTTCTGGGGCCGGCCACCATCATTTCGGTACCCGTCTTCCAGGGCTTCTTGATCACCGCGCCCCGCCATTGGACCACGCCGTCCCACAAGGGCGGCCCTTCGCCCGGAAAGAAGATAGCGCGCAATGTGGAATTGATGCCATCGGCGCCAATAAGAAGATCGCCAGCCGCTGACACTTCGCCGCCATCTTTGTCAAAGTACGCGGTGACACTGTCCGGGGTTTGTTCGAAGCGGGTGAAGCGATGGCCGGTGCGGACCACCGGACCCATGCGCGCGACTACGGCGTCATGCAACACCGTCTGCAGCTTGCCGCGGTGGATCGAGAATTGGGGATAGTCGTAGCCGGCGGCCAGGCCGCGCGGCTCCTGCCAAATGGTTTGCCCAAAGCGGTTGGCGTAGGTCAACTCGCTGGTCTGAATGCCGACCCGCTGCAATTCTTCCAGCAGGCCTAATTCCGCAAGCTCCTTGATCGCATGGGGGAGTGTATTGATGCCGACGCCAAGCTCTTTGACCTCGGGCGATTGCTCAAATATCTCGGCATCGATCCCGTGCACGTGGAGTGTAAGGGCCGTCGCAAGGCCGCCAACCCCACCACCAATTATCAGCGCTTTCATCTCAACGCGGTCTCACATCTGAATATTAGCGGTCCTGATCACCGCCGCTTAAATCAACCCTGCCCGCTCCAGCACCCCATCCAGGCGCTTTTCGAGCTCTGGCAGTGCCGGCGCCATGGGCAGGCGGTGTTCGTTCTTAGGAATCAGGCCCATTCGCTTCATCATATATTTGAGCGGGATCGGGTTGGTGTCGTAGAACACCGACTGGTTCAGCTCCAACAGGCTTGCGTGCAAATCCTGGCCGCGCGCCATGTCGCCAGCCCAGACCGCCTCGCACATGTCCGACAGTTTTTGCGGGCAGAGGTTGCCGACCGCGTTCATCAAGCCAACGGCACCGACGGCCATCATTGGATAGGACAGCTCCTCCAGCCCGACGAAGACCTTGTAATCGGGGAAAGCGTCGAGGCATTCCGACACAAAACCCAGATCGTTGACCGCGTGCTTCATGCCGACAAAGGTGGGCGAGCGGTCTTTCAGCTCCTTCACCGTGTCGAGAGTGACCGACACGGCCGCGCGGCCCGGTATGTGATAGATCATCCACGGCACGTCATGGCCTTGGGTGGCTTCTAGGTAATATTCGATGATGCCCCGCTGCGGCGGGCGGCTGTAATAAGGGGTGACAATAAGGAGCGCATCGGCGCCCGCTTGGGCCGCGTGATCGGTTAACTGCTTGGTTTCAATCAGATTCTGCGAGCCGGTGGCGACGATGACCGGAGCGCGGCCTTTCACTACTTCGATTGCGGTATCGCAGGTTTTGTTGCGTTCCTCCACCGTGAGCATGGCCGGCTCCGACGTGGTGCCGTTGACCAAGATGCAGTGGGAGCGCTCCAGATGAAACTCCACCAGCCCGGCATAGGCGTCATAATCCACAGCACCGTTTTTGAAGGGCGTGATCAGCGGCGGCGCGGAACCTTTGATGGCGTCTAGATCGTGGGACATGGGGAAACTTCCTCTGATTGGCATTGGGTTTAAGCGGTTAAGATAGCGGGAAATTCCAGAACGTCAATTTGTGCAGTGGCCGCCCCATTGGCTACAATCGGGAGCCCCTCAATCGGAGATACCATGGCGGACCAAAAAGACAATCACCAAGAAGTCCGCAGCTATCATGCGGCCACTTCCCATGGCGAGCGTGGCTTCGCGCCCGGTCCCGGCGTTTTGGATTGGGCCAACCAGCCGGACCCGTTCCGCCGCTACGCGGGCGCCGAGCTATTGCCGTTGCCTTTGACACCAGGACCGGCGGAGATCGATTTCAGCGCTCTCGATACGGTAGGAGGGATCGAGGCCAGACCGCTCGGGCCGGAAAGCCTGTCTCTGTTTTTGGAATTATCCATGGGCCTGACCGCCTGGAAATCCTACCAAGGCAACCGCTGGGCCTTGCGCGCCAATGCGTCCAGCGGCAACCTGCATCCCACCGAATGTACCCTGGCGGCACCCGCCATCCCCGGGTTAAGCGAACAGCCCGGCATCTATCATTATGCTCCGCTGGACCACGGGCTGGAGCGTTTGGCCACGCCCGGCGGGGATGGCGCCTCCATGCTGGCGATCCTTTCCTCGGTGCATTGGCGGGAAGCCTGGAAATATGGCGAGCGCGCCTACCGCTATTGCCAGTTGGACGCCGGCCATGCACTGGGCTCCATCGCCTACGCTGCTGCGCTGTTGGGCTGGCGGGCGCGGCTATTGCCGGAACCATCGGACGAAGAATTGGCGGGCCTGGCCGGGCTGGACCAAAGAGAATTTGCCCCCGGCGAAAGCGAGGTCCCCGACTTCGCCATCAAAATTGATACTGGCGCCGGGACAAGCGCGCCGGCGGGCCCGATCATTGGGGACTGGCAGGGCACCCCCAACCGCCTGAGCCGGCAGCATGTGCGCTGGCGGGGTATCGAGGCGGTCGATGCCGCCGCCGCAAAACCACGGACTTCGGCTCCCAGCCAGTCACCAATGCCATTGGTGGCCGGAGGGCGCGGCAATATCGGTATCGCCGCCGTGGACATTATCCGCCGCCGGCGTAGCGCCGTGGCCATGGATGGCGCCACCTCCATGGGCAAGGACGCCTTCCTCTCCCTGCTGGGGCGCGCCATGCCGCAGCCCGGCGCCGTTCCGTGGAATGCCCTGCCCCATGCCCCTTCGCTCTCGCTGGCGATCTTCGTCCACCGGGTTGATGGCTTGCCGCCGGGCCTCTATCTGCTGGCGCGCAACACTTCGCACGCGCCCCGCCTCCGCGCCGCTTGTGATGCGGAATTTGCGTGGGCCGCGGTTGCCGACGGACTGCCCCTCTATCTGTTGCGCGAAGGCGATATGCGGGATGCGGCGCGAAGCATTAGTTGCGGTCAGGATATCGCCGCCGACGGCGCCTTCGCCATGGGTATGATCGCCGATTTCGAAGCCGTCTTGAAGGCCGACGGCCCCTGTGCCTATCGCCGCCTCCATTGGGAGGCCGGGTTGATCGGCCAAATGCTGTATCTGGAAGCCGAAGCGGCGGGCCTTCGCGCCACCGGCATCGGCTGCTATTTCGATGGGTCGATGCGGGACCTGCTCGGTCTGACAAGCCAAGATTGGCAGAGCCTCTACCATTTCACCATCGGCGGCGCGGTGGAGGACGAGCGGCTGGAAACCCAGGGCGGCTATCACCATCTGGGCGACGTGCGGCGGTCTTAACCGCCCTCCATCTTCGGCACCAGGACGATCTCCTTGGCGTCATCGATACGCTGCAGCAATGCGTCCTCCATCACCTCGCCATCGATGGCGACGGCGAAACCGGTTTCCAGGACCGGCGCCAGCCTCGGATAAAGCGCGCCCAGCTTCTTGAACAGCTGCAGCACGTTGGGCGCATCGATCTCCACGGCGTCATCGTCGCCGGTATATTGGCGCACCTCCCCCATGAAGACGACGCGCGCCAAGGCTTATCCTCCTGCGTCCTTGATCGCCTTCCTGATTTTCGGCGGCGACACCGGCAGATCGCGGAAACGAAGCCCAACGGCGTTTTCCACCGCGTTGGCAACGGCGGCTTGCGGCGGCACGATGGGCGTCTCGCCGACACCGCGCACACCATATGGATGGTTCGGGTTTGGCACTTCGATCATGCAGACATCGATCATCGGCACGTCCGAGGCCACCGGCACCCGGTAATCCAAGAAGCCGGGATTTTCCAGGCGCCCCTTGTCATCATAAATATATTCTTCGTTCAATGCCCAACCAATGCCCTGCACGGCGCCGCCCTGCAGCTGGCCTTCCACATAGTCGGGCGAGATGGCCCGGCCCACGTCTTGGAACACCGTGTAGCGCAGCACCTTCACATGGCCTGACTCTCTGTCCACCTCCACATCCACCAGATGGGCGCCGGTAGCCGGTCCCTGGCCGGTGGCGTTAATCTCCGCATGGCCGGCGATGGGTCCGCCGGTCATCGGCGCCTTGGCGGCGATCTCGGCGAGGCTCATGGGTTCATGATCGCCCACATTGGCGCCGGCCGGGCGGGCATGGCCGTCTTCCCAGACCACCTCTTCTTCGGAGACGCCCCACATCTGGGCAGCCCGGTCGCAAGCGACTTTAATGGCATTTCTGGCGGCCAGCACACAGGCCATGCCGGTGGCGAAGGTAACGCGGCTACCGGCGGTGAGGAAGGTAAAGCCGAGCGACGACGTATCGCTGATAATCGGACGCACCTTGTTGTAATCGATGCCCAACTCCTCGGCCACCATGGCCGCCATGGAGGCCCGGCTGCCGCCGATGTCGGGGTTACCCTCGATCAGGGTCACCGTGCCGTCGTCGGATACATTGACCGAAGCACAGCTCATGCCGCCGGCGTGCAACCAGTATCCGGCGGCAAGGCCGCGGCCCTGGTTTTCACCAAGCGGCGCGTTGTAATGGGGGTGCGCCTTCATTTTTTCCAGCATCTCTTGAAAGCCGATGGGACCGTATTTCATCCCCATGACATTTTGCGTGCCTTCCTTGGCCGCGTTTATGAGGCGCAGATCGACCCGATCAATCCCCAGCTCATCAGCAAGTTCGTTGATTACACCTTCGACGCCGAACGCTGCCATCGGCACACCAGGGGCGCGGTAGGCGGCAACCTTGGGCCGGTTGACGCAAACGTCATAACCCCAAACATGAATGTTTTCCAAATCATAAGGCGAGAACATGCAATTCATGGCGGCGCCAATGCTGGCGCCTTTAAACGCGCCGGCCTGATAGGTCATTTCGCCCTCGGCCGCCGTGATGGTGCCGTCTTTCTTGGCGCCGATTTTGATGCGCACATGGGCGCCAGAAGTCGGCCCGGTCGCGCGGAACACTTCGTCCCGGCTCATGACCATCTTGACGGGGCGGCGCGCCAGCTGTGCCAAGCGGATAGCCACAGGCTCACTATAGATCGGGATCTTGCCGCCGAAGCCACCGCCGATTTCCGACGAAGTAACGCGGATTTTGGAAATATCCAAACCCAAAAGCTTGGCACAGGAACCACGATCCACGTACTGACCTTGGGTTGAACAAAATAGCTCAACCCCATCATCCGAAGCCTGGGCAACGCAGGCATGTGGCTCGATATAGCCCTGATGCACGGCCTTGGTGGTAAATTCGCGCTCAATCACCAGATCAGCTTCGGCGAAGCCTTTTTCCACATCGCCTTTTTGGGCGCGTGGAATCCGGTAGACGTTGGACGGCTTGGCGGTTTTTTCGTCCTCGCCCTCCGTAACTTGATCATCGTGCAAGATCGGCGCGTCCGGTTTCATGGCTTCGACCGGGTCGATCACATGGGGCAGAACTTCGTAATCGACTTCGATAAGTTTCAACGCTTGCCTGGCGATTTTTTCGCTGGTCGCCGCCACTGCAGCCACTGGATGGCCATCATAGAGCACCTTGTCGCGGGCCATCATATTCATGGAATTGTCGCGAAAATCAGAAATCATCGGCCCGTGCGGTCCCGGTGGTTTGGGAATCGCCGGAAAATCGGCACTGGTTACCACGGCCTTGACGCCGGCCAGGGCCTTTGCTTTCGAAGTATCAATGGACTTAATGCGTGCATGGGCGTGCGGCGAGCGCAGCGTCTTGCCAACTAACATGCCAGGCAAATACAAATCGGCGCCGTATTTGGCGCGGCCAGTGACCTTGTCGACGCCGTCCGGGCGGGGGTTGCGCTTGCCGACCCATTTAAATTCGGTATTCACTTCGTCAGGCATAATCAGGCTCCTCTCATTTCGGCGGCCGTTTCCATGACGGCGCGGATAATTTTGTCGTAACCGGTGCAGCGGCAGAGATTGCCGGCCAGCCAGAAGCGAACTTCGGTCTCGGATGGGTCTGGATTTTTCTCCAACAGGTTCTTGGCGGCGACCAGAACGCCCGGCGTGCAGATACCGCATTGCAGGGCGGCCATATCAATGAAGTTGCGCTGCAACGGATGCAGCGCATCGCCGTCGGCCATGCCTTCGATAGTTTCAATCTTGTGGCCGTGGGTCTCGACGCCCAAGACCAGACAGGAGCAGATCAGCCTTCCATCCATGGTCACAGAGCAAGCCCCGCAATCGCCGGTCCCGCAGCCTTCCTTGGTGCCGGTCATGTGCAATTCGTCGCGCAGCACATCCAACAATGTTTGTTCGGTCTCGCAGAGAAATTCGGTCTCATCGCCGTTGATGGTGGTGGTTACGTGTGTTTTGGCCATGGTTATTTTCCCGCCCGTGTGAATGCTATCGATGCCACCCGGCGCGCCAGGACGCCAGCGATATCAGTGCGGAACTCAACGGTTCCGCGTTTGTCGTCGATGGGGCTGCAAGCGGCACTGACCGCCGCCGCCAGATTGTCCATCGCCGCCTCATCAAGCTTGCTGCCGATAAGTGCGTCCGCTGCCGCATCCACCAACAGGGCCGTCGGTGCAACTGCGCCCAGCCCGACCCGGGCCGCTGTGCAAACGCCATCACCGTCCAGGCTCAGCGAGATGCCGACACCGACCACCGCGATATCCATTTCCGTTCTCGGGATGAAGCGCAAATAGGCGTCGCCGGAATTGGCGGGGCGTTTGGGCAAAAAGATCGAAGCGACAATCTCGCCGCTCGCCAGAGAGGTTTTCCCCGGCCCGGTTGCGATGTCTTCCACGGCCACGTCGCGCTGGCCATCGGGCCCAATCACGCGGGCCACGGCGCCGGCGGCGATCATTGCGGGCACACTGTCGGCGGCGGGCGATGCGTTGCAAAGATTACCGCCAAGGCTTGCCCGCCCCTGTACCTGGGTCGAGCCGATCAATTCCGCCGCCTCGACCACGCCGGGCCAAGCAGCAGCTAGCGCCGCATCCTCTCCCAATTCGGCGCCCGGCACGGCGGCGCCGACGCGAAAGCCGCCGTCTTCTTCGGCGATGGTGCGGGTCTCGGCGATGTTTTTGATATCGATGAGCAATGTGGGTTCCACCACATCAAATTTCATTTGCACCAAAAGATCGGTGCCGCCCGCAAGAATGCGCGCTTTGCCGCCGGCACCAGCCAGCAGCGCCGATGCGGCGGCCAGATCTTCCGGCGCCTGGTATTGTATGTCAGCCAAAGTCCCCTCCTGATTGCAAAGCCGCGCTCAAGCGCCCGGCCCTTGAATAAAATCCAGTATTTCCGCCGCTACGGTTTCGTCCGACGTGCCCATGGACATGGTCGGCGACGGATGATTGTGGCCAAGCAACAGCTTGAACCGGGGCAAACGCCCAAATTGCCGGGTCAGCTCGGCAACCAATTGGGTGCCCGATGCGCCGAACATAATCGGCTCGAACTCGGCGGCGGTCACGAACACCTCGAAATCGCCCCATTCGATATTGCCGAGCAACTGCATGGCCTCATATTTGGACGCATCGTCGCCGTAATAGGCCGCGTTGACGCGCTCCGGGTTGATGCCGTAGGTGCCGGACATCAAGATAACGCCGGCAGCCCCATGCCCACCATCGGGCTGCAAGTCCTTGTGCAGGGCGAACGTGGCCACATGGGCGGAGCCCGCCGAATGGCCGATCACGTAAATTTTGTCAGGATCGCCGCCATATTCGGCGATATTGGCGCGCGCCCAGGCAACGGCGGCGCCCACGTCTTCGGCTCCCGCCGGCCACGGCGCACCTGGCGCCAGCCGATAAGTACAGTTGACGCCAATCATGCCGTTGGCGGCGAAATAATTGGCGACGTTGCCATAAACATAGGGGCCTTCGGAATTCTTGTGGCCCTCGACGAAACCGCCGCCGTGAAAGAACAAAACCACCGGCGCCGGGCCGGACGGCTTATCATCTGCCACATGCACATCCAGCAGATTGCGCGTAGCATCATCGCCATATTGGATATCGCTGGTGATGGTGACACGTTCCCAATCCAGCGCCTTCAATAGCGGCAGGTAAAGATCGCGGGTGGCAGCCAAAATTTCCGGGTTGAAGTTGGCACCCATTTCGCGGATTTTTGCGGCCACGTTGTCTTGTACGCCGCGCACCGGGGTCGTGCCGTGCGGTGTGATCTGGTCCATCTCGCCCTCCCAACATTGTAATTTACTCACCTATCCTACCGCCTAATCGTCGAGGCGCAATCGGAATTGCCTTTCAAGATATCGACACGATCGATTAAAGTGGCAGCTTCATGAAGGGCTGGGATGAAAGAACATGGTAGAGCACGAAATGATTTCCGACGCCACCGAATGGCGCGGTCCCGAAATGGTCGGAAGCGACGATTGGTACCATTCGTTTACCGATACGCATTTGGCCGAGGTTCGCTCCGCGCTAACAGGCGTCACCGGCAAAGGGTTGGAGCTTGGCGCCTTCGGCAAGGATGATTTTCCCTTGCAAAGCCTTAGCGATGAGCTGGCCTGGGTTCGGGATCAACTGCAAACCGGGCCCGGTTTCGCCATGCTGCGCGGCTTTCCAGTCGCCGATTTTACCGAGCCGGAGCTGCGCCTGATTTATTGGGGTATCGGCCAGCATCTGGGCACGCCCCTGGCACAAAGCCGGCATGGTGATCTGCTTGGCGATGTACGCGATATCGGCGCCACCGCCGGCGCCGAGCATGGCCGCGGCTATACCGGCAATGACGAGCTGTATTATCACTCGGACGGCTGCGACATTACCGGATTATTTTGCCTCAACGTGGCCAAGCAGGGCGGCCTAAGCCAGCTGGTAAGCGCCGCCGCCGCCCACAACGAGATCGCCCGCCGCCGGCCCGATTTGCTGGCGGAATTGTACGCACCGTTTTATTGGAGCCACCGGGGCCAGGAGCTGCCCGGAACATCGCCTCATTATATGCAGCCCGTTTTTGCCATCGAACAGGGCCATTTCATCAGCCGCTATCTTCGCAGCCATATCGAATGGGGACACAAGTCGGCAGAGGTCGATCTGACAGCGACACAAATCGAAGCCCTAGATCTGCTGGAAGCGGTGACCAACGATCCCGCCTTCACCATGGAAAAAACCTTCGCGCCCGGCGATATGCAATTTTCCAATAATCTAAAGGTTTTCCACGCCCGCACCGAGTTTACCGACCACGACGATCCGGCCCTGAAACGGCATTTGTTGCGCATGTGGCTGGCAGTACCCAACTCACCGCCGCTGCCCGAAAGCTTCAAGGCGTTTTTCCGGGAAACCGGCGCCGGGAGCTTACGCGGCGGCAATCAGGCCTGGCAGGGCACCACCTTCAAAACCACGGAAGCAGTATAATCATATGAGCGATCAAGCCTCCGACACCCTGCCGCTGGCTGGAGTGCGCGTCCTCGAATTCTGCCATACCATCATGGGTCCGTCGGCGGGGGTATTGCTCGCCGACCTGGGCGCTGACGTGATTAAAATCGAAGCCGCGCCGGACGGCGACAGCACCCGGCGTATGCGCGGATTTGGTACCGGCTTTTTCTATGCCTTCAACCGCAACAAGCGCTCTCTGGCGGTAGACTTGAAGTCTGACCAGGGGCGGGAGCTGATCTACAAGCTGGCCGAAAACGCCGACGTAGTCTTGGAAAATTTCGGCCCCGGCACCATGGACCGGCTCAAATGCGGCTATGACGATTTGTCGGCAATCAATCCGCGTCTCATATACTGTGCGTTGAAAGGCTTCCTTTCCGGCCCTTACGAGCACCGCCCGGCGCTCGATGAGGTGGTGCAATATATGGGCGGCCTCGCTTATATGACCGGCCCGCCGGGCACGCCTTTGCGCGCCGGCGCATCGGTTATAGATATCATGGGCGGCATGTTCGCGGTGATCGGCGTTCAGGCCGCCTTGCTCGAACGTGAAACAACCGGGCGCGGCCAGTTCGTCAAATCGGCCTTGTTCGAATCGACCACATTCTTGATGACCCAGCATATGGCCGGCGAGGCGATCACCGGCAAGCCGGCGCCGCCGATGGCATCGAAAGGCGCGCGCGCCGGCATCTGGGCCATCTACGAAGCGTTTGAAACCTCGGATGACGAGAAAATTTTCATCGGCCTAACCAGCGATAAGCATTGGCGCGCCTTCTGGGAACATTTCGAGCGCCCCGATATTATCGAGAACCCGCGCTTCGCCACCAATGCGGACCGGGTCGAGAACCGGCCAGAGTTTCGCGACGTGGTGGCCGATTGCATAAAAGAGCGGACGTTGGCGGAGATGACTGTATTGGCGGACAGCATGAACATTCCCTTCGCGCCGGTGTCCAAGCCGGGCGATCTATTCGATGATCCGCAATTGAACGCCCATGGCCGCATGCTGGATATTGAATTTCCCAACGGCGTTACCAAGCCGGTGCCGCCGATGCCCATCGAAATGGGAGATCATGTATTCTCCCTTCGCCGCCAAGCGCCAAAGGTGGGTGAACATACCCGCGAAATCCTAGACGAATTGGGACTGGATGAGGCGGCCATTGACGAACTTCAAGGCCAGGGCGTGGTTATCTGGCCAGACGCCTAGAGCGGTTCCGGCATCAATCGCCGCTCTTCGGCAACCAGAGCGTAAAGCGCGCACCGCCTTCCCGCCGGTCTTCGATTTCGATATCACCGCCATGGCCGCGAAGGACGCTGCGCGCGATCGCCAAACCAAGACCAATGCCGCCGGTTTCCTTGCTGCGCGAACTTTCCAGCCGCACGAATGGCTCGAATATTTTTTCCCGCTCCGCCTCTGGGATACCGGGCCCGAAATCATCGACATACACCGAAATTCTTTGCGCATTTTCAGCTAAGCTGAGAATGGCGCGATTGCCATAGCGAATGGCGTTCTCGGCCACATTGCGGATGGCCCGGCGCAACGCTGCGGGCCGGCAGCGGACAACCAGCCGCTCGGCTTCATAGAAAGAAATATCGAGCCCCATATTCTGGAGATCGTCGCACAAACTGTCGATCAATGCGCTGATATCGACGCTGCGTGTGTCTTCCCGTACCGCGTCCTCACGAGCGTAATCCAGGGCGGCTTCGGTCAATTCCTGCATTTCCTCCAGAGTTTCCAACATGCGAGTGCGCGCCTCTTCATCGTCGACCATTTCGGCCCGCAGGCGAAGCGATGTGATCGGTGTGCGCAAGTCGTGGGTAATCGCGGCCAGCATGCGCGCGCGGTCGCTCACAAAACGTTCGAGCCTTTCAGTCATGGCATTAAAGGCGCGCGTCGTGCCCTGGATGTCGGAGGGTCCATCTTCCGGCAGGGCGGTCACGGCTTCGCCGCGCCCCAACCGCTCGGCCGCCTCGGCCAGCCGGGCCATCGGCCGCGTGACGCGCCGAACCATCAAAACGGCGATCAGGATGAGGATCAATCCGGCGGCGCCCATTGCGATCACCGAGGAAACCGCGATTGCCATATCCGGCGGCGGAACCCGCGTAGCCGCATTCAACCAGCGCCCATTGTTGATGCGCAACGAGACAGCAACCCCGCCCATCCTGGCGGCGTGCATATCTTGAGGACGCATCCGTTGATGCATGTTGCGGGCGTCCGCGTGAGGGCCGCCGAACATGCGCGCAATGGGGCGCCCCTCCCGCCAGCCCCGCAAAATTGATTGGTCGTCGTCGTCGCCTTCGATAACCGAGACACGGACGTCGCGCTGCCCGGCACCAAGGAGCGTGCCCAAACGCCCGGCCAATATACGGCCAAGAGTATCCTCGTCGCTATCGTGGTCATCATCATCGTCGTCCGCGCGAAGCCCGCTTTCGCCATGAGCGGCCACAACCGGAGTATCAGATAAATGAAATCTGGCGCCGGGGGTGCTTGCCGAGGCCAGGATTGCCTTGTGCAAGCCCGGCGGCGCCTCTTCCATCAATTTGACAACGGCGACGATCCGCGACAGCACCTCCTGGCGCGCCGCGAACATAAGCGCCAGCCTTCGTTCATCGTGCAGGATAATCAGAACGACCGCCTGGGCCGCAATCAGGATAATCAGGAGAACGGCGGTTAATTGCCCGGCGAGGCTTCGCGGCCAAATATATTTCATGTCCGCTCCACCTCGGCAGTGAACATGTAGCCGCCGCCGCGCACGGTTTTGATCAAAGTCGGGTTTTTGGCATCCGGTTCGATCTTCCGGCGCAGGCGGCTCACCTGATTGTCGATGGCCCGGTCGAACACGCGGGCGGCACGGCCACTGGTAATATCCAACAATTGATCGCGGCTCAGCACGGCAAGCGGATGATCGATAAACGCCGAAAGCAAAAGGAAGTCGGCCGAACTGAGCGGCAGCGAAACCCCATCCGCACCGATCAATTCCCGCTGGGCCAGATCAAGTGTCCAGCCGGCGAAGCGAACGGTGGATGCTTCCAGTGGCCGCAAGCGCGGCGGCATGGCGTTGGTGCGCCGCGAGATTGTTTTGATGCGCGCCAACAATTCGCGTGGATTGAACGGTTTCGTCACATAATCATCGGCGCCCACTTCCAGCCCGATGATGCGGTCCGTTTCGTCATCGCGTGCGGTGAGGAGGATAACCGGCAAGTCGGAGCTTTGGCGGATAAATTGGCACAGCGACAATCCGTCCTCGCCCGGCATCATAATATCTAAGATAACCAAATCGATGGATGCTATTTTCAAGGCTTTGCGGGCCTCGCGTGCGTCGGCGGCACTGCTGGCCCGGTATCCGTTCTTCTCCAGATACTTGACCAGGGAATCCCGGATATCGCGATGATCATCGACGACCAATATATGCGGCTGTTCATTCAAAGTCAGGTCTCACATTTCTATAGCGCGACGGTACATTTTCCGTCCACGCCATCCAATAAAACCCCGTTTGCGAGGCTCCAGGCAAATATTTTTGTATCAGACTGTCGCAGAACCAGAAATGCCCATGATTTGCGACACTTTAAGGCTCCGGCGACATAAGTCTGCGACATTGAAGGCGTAATGTTTCCAAAGTTCAACGAGTTCAAAAGGAGTAAAATCATGAAGCGCAAAAATAACATTCTCGTCGCCGTTCTGGCCGCGGTCTCGGTACTCGCAATCGGCGCCTTCGCCGTCAGCGAAGCCCATGAAAGTTCCAAGCAACGCTACGGTGCCACCGGTGGATACATGAGCGGCCCCATGGGCGGAAACATGGGCGGAAACATGGGCGGACATATGGGTGGCCGCATGGGTGGTCACATGGGAATGGGCAATTTCCAAATGAACATGGGCGGCCAAATGGGCATGGGCGGAGGCCACGGCCCCAGCGCGGCGATGTGGGACCATATGGATACCAATAAGGATGGAACCATTACCAAGGAAGAGATTTCCAAGCTGCAACGGGACCAAATCGCCAAATTCGATACAAACGGCGACGGAAAGCTGTCCTTGGGCGAATTTCAAGGATTGTGGACTGACCGAATGAAGGAACGGATTGTCGATCACTTCCAAGCCATCGACAACAACGGCGATGCAACCGTGACTCTGGAAGAAATCTCTCGCCTCACCGGCCGCATGACCACCATGTTTGACCGCAACGGCGATGGGACGATTACCAAGGATGAAATGCGCGGCGGGCATCGTGGCTTCGGCGCCCAGGACGATCACGACGACGACGATGATGACAAACGCAAAGGCCGTTAAACGGTAATGCAAAAATCCGAAGTAGGGAGACCCGGCTCAGGCGCCGGGTTTTCTTTTCCCTAAGCCGCCGCTTCCTCTTTCAGCACCGCCATAACACCGCCGGCGCGGACGATTTTCAGCAAATCCTCCGGCATCAAGGCGCCCTGCATTTCGGTCCCCTGGGTGACGTTCTTGACCAAGGATTTTTCGAAATCCAGTTGCAGATCGTCGCCCTCGTTGAAGGCTTCGGAAATACCGGGGCAGGCCATCACCGGCAAGGCTATGGCGACCGCGTTGCGGAAAAAAATACGGCCGAAGCTTTCGGCAACAACGCAACCGATACCCAGCATTTTTAGATTGGCCGGCGCCTGCTGGCGCGACGAGCCGCAACCGAAATTGGCGCCGGCAACGATCACATCGCCTTCCGCCACACCTTCGGTGAAGCCTTCGTGGATATGCAGGATGGTTTTCTTCGCCTGCTCCCACTCCATGCCTTTGGAAAAGCTAGGCGCCATAAAATCGGTATTGATGTCGTCGCCGAACTTCCAGACCTTGCCGTCGACGACGATGGTGTTGCTGATGGACATTTCAATATCCCCCGCTCAATTCAAATATTTTCTGGGATCGGCGATCTTGCCTTCGATGGCCGATGCGGCCACCGTTTCCGGCGATGCCAGATGGTTGAAGGCGTCAGGACTGCCCATGCGCCCCTTGAAGTTGCGGTTGGTGGACGCAATACCGTTCTCGCCAGCGCCCAACACGCCAGTGGAGCCGCCGCCGCAGGGCCCGCAGCCGGGCGGCGCGATCATGGCGCCGGCCTGCACCAGATCATTCAGCACGCCGCTTTTGGTGACGTTCATCATCACTTCTTGCGACGACGGGATGACCAGAAGCCGGGTGCCAGGCGCCACCTTGCGGCCTCGCAGGATCACCGCCGCCCGCTCCAAATCTTCGGTCCGGGAGTTGGTGCAGGAGCCAATAAACGCTTGTTGCACCGGCACATCGCCGACCTCGGAAATGGACTTCACATTGTCGGGGTTGTGCGGGAAGGCCACCTGCGGTTCCAGGTTCGCGCAATCCATATGATGGGTTTCCACATAGACCGCGTCGGCATCGGGGCCGAAATGTTCGATCTTGGCGTCGGTGCGAGTAGCCAGGTACGCGATGGTTTTATCGTCCGCCGCGAACATGGCGAACTTGGCGCCCATTTCGACACCGATATTGGACATGGTCATGCGCGCCTCGACGCTCATCGCGGCGGCACCGGAGCCGGTGAACTCGATCGACATATATTGCGCCTTGTCGGCGGTGTGCTTGCCCAAGAGCGCCAGCATCACGTCTTTCGACGAAACCCCCGCCGCCAAATCGCCTTCGAGCACAAAATTTATGGTCTCGGGCACCTGGAACCAGTTGGAGCCCTTGTACATAGAATAGGCCAGCTCCGACGCACCCATGCCGGTCGCCGCTGCGGCCAGCGCCCCATAGGTGGTCGTATGGGAATCGGCGCCGATGATCAGATGGCCAGGATGGGCGTGGCCTTTTTCCGGCAGGACAGTGTGTTCGATGCCGACGCCCGCGTCATAGAAATATTTGACCCCGAACTGGGCGGCGTATTCCCGAAGGCGGGTCTGCAATTCCGCGTCTCTGGCGGTCATCGCCGGGATGCGGTGATCGTTGCAGACCACCACCTTGTCGGGATCGGCGAAACTGGTCAGGCCGATATCGACCAGGTTGCGGCAGGCATCCGCAAAGGTGATGTCGTTGCCCATCATCACATCGATCTCGGCGGTTACATATTCGCCGGGGCTCACGCTTTCCCGCCCAGAATGGCTGGCCAGGATTTTTTCCGCCATCGTCATACCCATAACCGCTTCCCCTTGATCAATTGCTCTATTGTTGAAATCATCATATCAGCAGATAAGCCTGCGTCCAGAACAAGGGAGAGCATTCGTGAACCAATTAACCAACATGGCCGCCGCCGTTGGCCAGCTTCTTAAAGATCGTGGCGAGACGGTAGGGGTATCGGAATCCTCAACCGGTGGGCTGGTCTCGGCGGCGCTTTTGTCGATCCCCGGCGCGTCCGCATATTTCACCGGCGGCGCCGCCAACTACACCCACACCGCGCGCGAAGCCTTCATCGGGTTCAGCCTCGACGATCATCCCAGTATGCGCTCTTCGACCGAGCCTTTCGTCGAAGTGGGCGCGAAGACGGTGCGCGAAGTTCTCGGCACCACATGGGGAGTTGCCGAAGCCGGCGCAGCAGGGCCGACGGGTAACCGATACGGCGACGATGCCGGCCATAGCTGCATCGCCATTGCCGGGCCGGTCAACAAGGTGATTACGATTGAGACCGGCGACAGCGACCGGGAAGCCAATATGTGGCGCTTCGCCGAAGAAGTATTGAAAACCTTCGAAGCCGCGATCCGCGAAGCCGGTTAGGCGAACGGATTGCCGTCGGCATCGATGGCGCTGGGCAGTCCCCGGACCCGGCCCAGCCAGGCGGCTATGCGACCAAATTCTGATCGATATATTCGATCATTTTGATGACGCTCTCATCGATGCTTTGCTGGGCCGTATCGACCGTATATTCAGCCTTTTCTGGCTCTTCGTAGGGCGCCGAGACGCCGGTATATTCCGGAATTTTGCCGGCTCGGGCCAGCGCCCAATGGCCCTTGGGATCGCGCCGCTCGCAGGTTTCGATGTCGGCGTCGATATAAATCTCGTGGAACAAGTCGCCGGCGGCTTTGCGGGCGATGTCCCGGTCTTCCCGGTAAGGCGAAATGAAGGCGGTGATGACGATGAAACCGGCATCGGCAAAGAGGCTCGCAACCTCGCCGATGCGGCGGATATTTTCAGTGCGATCTTCCGGCGAAAACCCAAGATCCGAGGAAAGGCCCTGGCGCACATTGTCGCCGTCGAGCACATAAACCTGGCGGCCCAATTCAAACAATTTGTGTTCGGTCTCGATGGCCAGTGTGGATTTACCGGAACCGGGCAACCCAGTGAACCAAAGGACGCCGCCCCGATGACTGTTGGCGCCAGCCCGCGCCTCCGCCGAAATGCGATGTTTCACGGTAACAAGGTTATCAGATTTAATCGCCATTATTGTATCCACCAATAAATTTGCCGGCCCAATGCCAGCGCACAGCTTCTAAAAGAATTGACCCGCCGCTTCAAGTCACTTTCGGCTCCACATCCAGACGCGCGACGATGCCTTTGAGATCACCGGTCGGCGCCGGGTAGCGTTCCAGCACCAATGGATCATGCCCCGGAATTATGTGATCCGGGCTCGATGCGAGCCGGCGCAAATTCGAAAAACCTTCTAGCATTTCGCCGGTATTGAAGACCACCGGATAGGGCCGGCCCTCATCCATATTGGCGTAGAAATGCGCCGCATCGGAGGCCAGCACCACCCAGCCGCGCTTGGTCCAAATCCGCATCACCTGCAATCCCATGGTGTGACCGCCGATGCGGTGCAGCGTGATGCCGGGCGCGATCTCCGCATCGCCGTCGTGGAATTGGACGCGGCCCTGGAATAGACGTTCGACCATGGTCATCACGTCGGCGGCTTCGAATGAATGGCTGATTGTCCCGTGGCACATATGGCGGCCCGTGGCGAAGGCCATTTCGTCATCCTGGATGTGAAAGCGCGCTTTGGGAAACAGTTCCAGATTGCCGCCATGGTCGTAATGCATATGGCTGATGATGACGTCTTCCACATCGCTGGTCGTAACGCCAATGGCAGCCAGGCCTTCCACCGGGTCGGTCAGAAATTCGCGTCCCCGACGGGTGCCCACTTCCGATTTAAAGCCAGTATCGAGGACGTATGTTCCGCCCGCACCGACAATGGCCCAGACGAAATAATCCAACGGCATGGGTCCGTCATGGGGATCGCCGCCAATGAAGTTGGCGGCCGCATTACGCTCCAAATGGCCATAGCGGACCGCATAAATCTCGTAAGGTTCGGGGCCTGACACCGGATTAGCCGTCTTCCGGCGGCTTCACTTCGACGCCGGCGCGCCTCTCGACGCATTTGACGATTTCCGAGAAGTCCGCATCGCTGCCCAATTCGGCAAGCGCCCGCTCCCAGACATCGCGCACCGTGGCGGCGAGGGTCATCGGGATGCCCATCGCCTCGCCCTCGGCCAGAGCGAGGGCCACGTCTTTGTGCATCAGCCCGACAGAAAACCCCAAATCGAATTTGCGCGGCAAAATGGCGCCCGCGAACTTACCGTCGGTGGCGGTGTTTTTGCCGGAGCCGGAATTGATCACATCCAGCATGATACGGGGATCGAGGCCGGCTTTAACCCCCATCACCATGGCTTCCGACGAGATCGCCAAAGCCGTTGCCGAGAGAAGATTGTTGGCTAGCTTCATGGTCTGGCCCATGCCGGCTTCCTCGCCGACATGAAAGACATTGCCGATCACTTCCAGCGGCGCCCGTACCCGCTCCAAGGCTTCTGGCGCGGCTGCGGCCATTACCGCCAGGGTGCCGGCTACGGCGCCCGAGACACCGCCCGAAACCGGCGTATCGACGACGGCGATATCGGTGTCGGCCAGCGCTGCTGCAACTTCAGCCGCCATGCGCGGGCCGGTGGTCGATAGATCCACATAGGTTTTGACGCGGTTGCCGGACGAAATACCGCCCGGGCCGAGGGCGACCGCCTTGACCACGTCCGGGGTCGGCAGGCTGACCAGCACCACTTCGGCCGCCGAGGCGACGGCAGCCGGCGAGGCTGCCTTTGTGGCGCCGAGATCGACCAACTCCGCGACCGCGTCCTCGTTGATATCGTAGATGGTCAGATCAAATCCGGCATCCAGCAATCGCCGGCACATGGGCGCGCCCATATTGCCAACGCCGATAAATCCTACGGCTTCAGCCACAATTCCCCCTTATTGTATTCAGACGACCCGCCCTTTACTGGATCTGACCGGTCGCCAGCCAGTGGGCGCATTCCTCGCCCAATTCTGCATCCGCCAGATTTTCGTATTTTTTGATTTCCACGTCCGAAAGCGTATCCTTCCAACGGCCGTTGACGCCCCGGTGGATGAATTGCTCGGCGCCGCCGTCCCAGAAGGCGCCGCCCAGCGGCACCGACGCCGTTGCGTTGGCTTTCATGTAATCAAAGCTGCAATGGTGCAGGATCGTATCCCACTTCGATTCATCGATATCTATTTCCAGGAAGGCGGCGATCTTGCGGATCTCGCCGGGCATGTCGTCTTTCAAGGCACCGAAGTGGATCAGATTGACGTTGGGAAGATCGCGGATGTCCCACCAGGTCTGGATGTTTTCCCAGAACGACCAGAACGGGAAGCCATCCTGATCGAGCCATTCGTGATAATACTGAACAATATTGTCCACCGGCCTATCCATCGGTGGGCCGACCAGGCCGGGGGTTTCATTGAGCGCCTCGTACCAGGCGTCGTTGGCGGTTGAGTGATGGTTATAGAGGCTCCACACCACATCGCGGCCATCGCGGGCGATATAGATATATTTGACCTTTTCCGAGAACACCAAGGCATCCACCGGCAGATGGGTCTTCATGAAGCGGCGATGGGTCTGCGCCTCGACGCCGGCCAGCTTGACCTCGTTGGGTGGGATGCGGAGATCGAGCCAGGGCGACATATCGGCCACCGGCAAGCCTTCTTCGCCATTGAACAGCAATTGGCTGATAATCTGCTGCACCCAGGTGGTACCGGTCTTGGCGTAGGTGGCGATGATGATGTCATCGTCGCGAAATGGAAAATCATTCCAGACGGTGGAATCGAAATGGTTGCTTTCCATCTCTCTGGTTTTTTTCGGGGTACCTGACATTGTTCTTAACTCCTCCCTGAAGCGTTTTGATGGCTTTGTTGTATGACCGTTAGAGTAACAATTTCACACAAAAATTAAAGGTTCAACCAAATCACGAACCTGTCAGCGCCCGCCAGATGCGTTCCGAAGTGACCGGCATTTCGATGTTTTCGATGCCGGTGTGTTTGAGCGCATCGACAATGGCGCTGACGATGACGGCCGGCGCCGGCGTGGTACCGCCCTCGCCCACCCCCTTGACGCCGAGGGGATTGCTGGCAGACGGAATCTCGGAAAAATCGATGCGGAAGGGCGGAAAATTATCGGCCCTCGGCATGGCGTAATCGAGCATGGTGCCGGCCACGATCTGGCCGCTTTGCCTATCGTGTATAGGGCCTTCCATCAGCGCCTGGCCGGCGCCCTGGGCGATGCCGCCATGCACCTGACCCTCGGCGAGCAACGGATTGATGACCCGCCCGCAATCATCGATCTGGGCATAGTCCACCAGCGTCACGTGCCCGGTTTCGGGGTCCACTTCCACCTCGACAATAGCGCAGCCGGCGGGATAGGCGGGCAGCCGTTTTTCCACGTAGCCGGTACCGTCCAGGCCGCCTTGCAAATCCTCCGGCGCATTACCGCTTTCGGCGGCCGCCGCCACTTCAAAGAGGCTGATGCTCCGGTCGGTGCCTTTGATGGTGAAGGCACCGGCTTCGAATTCGAAATCGTTTTCGGCGGCTTCCAGGGCGTGCGCCGCGATGCGCTTGCCCTTTTCGATGATCGCGTCCGAGGCCCAGCTCAACACCGTGCCACCGAGGCGCATGGAGCGTACGCTTTGCGAGCCGCCGCCGACCACGATTTGATTGGAATCACCAAGCGAGATGCGCACCGCACCGAAATCAACGCCGAGCCGCTCGCACAAGACTTGCGCAAACACCGTCTCGTGTCCCTGGCCGGTCGGCCCGGTACCAATGACAGCGCTGATGCTCCCTGAGCCATGCACCGTGACGTCGGCCCGTTCCCGCGGCATGCCGGTGGGCGTTTCGAAATAATTGGCAAGGCCCAACCCACGCAGGCGGCCCCTGGCTTCGGAATCTTTGCGCCGCGCTTCGAACCCGTCCCAGCCGGCCAGATCCTGTGCCGCCTGCATATTTCCAGGGAAATCGACGTTATCCCACGGCACCCCGAAGGCCGAGTTGAAGGGCAGCTTGTCGGCGGGCACCATGTTTTTGCGGCGCAGCTCCACCCGGTCCATGCCCAAACGCTTGGCCGCGATATCGATGGTGCGCTCGATATTGAAGATGGATTCGGGCCGCCCCGCCCCCCGGTATGGGCCCGTGGGCACCGTGTTGGTAAAGACGCCGATGCCGTTGAGGTAGGCGTTATCGAAATGATAGCAGCCGGTGGACGTCCAGCCGGCGTTGCTCAGAGGCACATAGGCCATGGAGATGGCGCCGACGTTGGAAAGCAGCTTGATCTTTAGCGCCGTGAAATGGCCATCCGCGTCCAGCCCCAAGGTCATGTGGGCGCGGAAATCCCGGCCATGCATGTCGGATGCGAAACACTCCCACCGCTCGGCCCGCCACTTCACCGGTCGGCCCAGGCGCATTGAGCCCCAGGCGATCAGCACATGTTCGGGGTATATGAAATTGCGCGCACCGAAGCCGCCGCCCACATCGGTGGTCACTACATGGATCGATGCGGGCTCCATCCCAAACACCCGGGACAGCATCATCTTGTAATTGAACACCCCTTGGGAATCGGCGTGCATGAACAAGGTGCCGGCGGCGGTATCGAAGCTGGCAACCGAGACCCTTGGCTCCATGGGCACCTGCGCAACCCGGGGATTGACCAGTTCCACCTCGACCACATGGGCGGCGGCGGCCAGGGCGGCATCGGTGGCTGCCTCGTCGCCCTTTTCCATATCGACGGCGATATTGCCGGGCGCACCCTTCCAGATTTCGGCGGCGCCCGGCTGCATGGCGTCGGATAAATCGACGCTAACCGGCAACTCGGCATAATCGACGCGGATAAGATCGGACGCGCCGCGCGCCTGATCGGCAGTCTCGGCGATCACGAAGGCCAGCGGCTGGCCGACGAAGCGCACCCGGTCATCGGCCAAAACTTTTAGCGGGCTTTGGAACATTGGCGCGCCGTCCCGGTTGGCCAGGGACGGAACTTCGGGCTGAAACAGACCCGCCGGGTTGGAAATATATGGCAAATCGCCAAGGCCGTCTTCGGCGTAGTCCTTGGCGGTCAGCACCAATAGCACGCCAGGCGCCTCCTTCGCCGCTGCCACGTCGATGGCGGTAATCTCGGCGTGCGCCATTTCGGCGCGCTTAACATGGCCGTGGGCCTGGCCTTCTAAGTTCACATCATCCGTATAAACGCCGTTGCCGGTGAGCAAGCGCTGGTCTTCCACCCGCCGCACCGGCTGGCCGATACCCATTTCCATTTTCGTTTTCCCGCCTGTAATTGTGCCGGTATCCTTGGATGTTCCCGCAACCGACTTCAAGGCAAAAATTTGGGGCCGCGCGCCCCGCTTGACAGCGGCGATAGAGGACCGAAAATACCGGCTACGCCACAATATGGATTAGAGAGGCCTGCCATGCTTCCCATGCCCATCGGAGATTTGGAAAAAATATCGCGCCAGTTGGACGAAGAAGGCCGCCGCATCCAGGTTCTCTGGCAAGTGCCGCAGTCGCTCGCCTTCGTTGCCAGGGGCCGCGAATACCGGTCCGAGTTCCACATCGATCCCTCGGACGAGCTGATGTATATGATCAAGGGCGAAATGAACCTCCATTACCGGGACGAAGACGGAAAAGAAGATATTTCGGTGCTGAAAGAGGGCGAGATTATCTACACCGCCGCCGGCATCCCCCACAGCCCGCGCTTTCCGCCCGATGCGTTTCTTCTTGTGATGGAGCGCAAACGCCTGCCCGGCGAGATCGACCGCTTCCATTGGTTCTGCCCCGATTGCGACAATTTTCTGCACGAAGAAACTTTCATCGTCGAGGATTACCACTTGGACCCAGTGTCCAAGGCCTACCGCAATTTCTTCGATTCGGAAGAATTTCGCACCTGCAATGCTTGCGGCACCGTCATGCCGTATTTTGAAAGCACCTAATATCATGCCCAAACAAATCGTCACCTCGGCCACCGCGCCGACCACCGGATTTACGGACAAGGCCACCCAATCGCCCCTCGCCCAGGGCATTCGCTGGGGCGATGCGTTGTTCGTATCGGGGCAAGGACCGCTCGATCCGGAAACCAAGGAGGTGGTCTCCGAAGACATTCAGGATCAGACCCGCCAGACCTTGAAAAACCTCAAGGGGGTATTGGCCGCCGCCGGCGCCGATTTCACCAACGTGGTCAATATGCGGGTCTGCCTGCGCGACGCCGCCGATTTCCCCAAATTCAACGAGACCTTCGCCGAGATATTGGCTGGCGAAAAGGTCACCCGCACCTGCATCGGCGGCACCCCGCACCGGAAGGGCGTCAATGTGGAGATCGACTGTATCGCCATGTTTGACTGAGACCAAAAGCAAGACCAAAAGGATAGAAACCATGCCAGACGCAAGCCCCACGTTCGATCCCGATAAATTCCGCCTCCGCCGCTTTGTCGACCAGCTGGAACATATCGGCGAGTTGGATATCCACGAAGAGCCGGTAACCCTGGCCGATCTTTCCAGCCACATCGAAGCCTCCGATAAGGCGATCCTGTTCCGCGCCGCCGGGCCCGAAGGCCATGAGCTGGTGGCCAACGTATCGGGCAGCCGCGCCCGCCTGGCCGCCGCCCTTGGCGTTGCCGAAGGCGATGCGGTGGCCGAGTTCCAGCGCCGCCTGGATAATCCGCAGCCGGTATTCAGCGTCGATGCGAAAGACGCCCCGGTGCGCGAGGTCGTGCTCGAAGGCGGTGATATCGATCTCGCCAAGCTGCCCTTTCATCCCCAGCACGCCTTCGACGGCTCCGCCTATATGTCGGCGGCGCTGGATTTCTGTATCGATCCGGAAACCGGCATCACCAATGTGGGCGCCCGGCGGCTATCGCTTCGCTCGAAGACAGAAGCCGGCACAAACGTCACGGCGCCATCCGATCTGCAACGCATCTACCGCGCCGCCGTGGCGCGCGGCGAGAAGTTGCCCATAAGCTTTGCGGTCGGCTCCAACCCGGTGGATCATCTCGCCGCCGGGATGCGCATGCCGGTAGACGAAACCACCCTTGTGGGCACCATCCGCGGCGAGCCGGTGCCGCTGGTCAAAAGCCTCACCAACGATATCGGCGTGCCCGCCGACGCCGAAATGATTATCGAGGGGTATCTGGACGAGCGCGGCTATGTGGAGCCGGAAGGCCCCTACGGTGAATATGTGGGCTACTACGGCGCCATGCATCTGGACCCGGTGTTCCACGTCACCGCCATCACCCATCGCCGTGACGTTTTGCACCAATCCATGTTGCACGGCTCCGGGCGGGTTTTGCGGCGCATGGAATCGGCGCATCTTTTGGGCCTTCGCAATGAAGCTAGTATCTTCAAAATGCTGCGCGAGGGAGGCTTCCAGGTCACTCAAGTCTATATTCCACCGTCCGGCGCCGAGGGCCAGCAGATCCGCATTGCCTTTGATCAGATGCGCCCCGGACAGGCGCGCAATGTGATCTCCCTGGTAATGGCCAGGGTGCACGGCGCCAAGCATGTCACGGTTACCGACAGTGACGTCAATATCCGCGACGCCAACGATATGGAATGGGCCATGGCGTCCCGCTTCCAGGCGGACCGGGACATTATGACTTTTACCGGCATGATGGGCATGCCGATGGATCCGTCGTTGGAAGGCGGGCCCACCGGCGCCAAGGCCGGCTTTGATATGACCATGCCCATGTTCCGGCGCGGCCAGTTGATGGCAACGGTGGCCGAGGCGCCTAAGATCGATGCCCCGGCCCGCCACCAGACGGTCGCCCAGGCCCTCGAACAGGGGCCCATGTTCTTCACCGATATCATGGCTGCGCTGGGCAGCCGCGATGGCCGCGAGATCGCGCTGGAGCTGAACGAATTGCGCGGCCAGGGCAAGTTGATGCGCAACGGCAACGGCCAATATGAATTGGGCGATGCGGCGCCCGGCTCGACCGGGCTGACCGAAGACGCCAAGCACCACATTTCCATGGACCCCAACGCCAAATTGCAGGCGTTGAGCCGAACCAAATAGAGGACCATATGTCAGACACTTCAATTTCTGAGCTGGCCGGCAGGACGGCGTTCGTCACCGGCGGCTCCAACGGCATCGGCGCCGCCGCCGTAAAAATGCTGGCCGACGCCGGCGCGTCGGTCATCGTCGGCTATAACCAGGGAGAAACCCGGGCGCGGGCGCTGATGGAGGCCTTGCCCGGTGATGGTCACGGCATCCAGCAATTGTCGCTGGAGGACTCGGCCTCGGTGGTTAACGCCGGGAAGGCCATCAGGGCGAAGTTTCCGGCGCTCAACGTGCTGGTCAATTCCGCCGGCTTCACCAAGCCGATCCCCCACGATCAATTGGATGCCCTCGACGATGAATTCATGGACGTCATGCTGCGCGCCAATGTGCGCGGCCCGTTTTCGGTGATCCGCGCCCTCGCCCCGGCACTGAAAGCCAGCGGCGACGGCGTTATCGTCAATGTATCGTCCGTTTCGGCATTCACCGGGGCGGGCAGCTCCATCGCCTATGTGGCCTCGAAGGCGGCCATCGACGGCATCACCATGGCCCTGGCGCGGGTACTGGGACCGGAGGTTCGGGTCATGTGTGTTTCGCCGGGTGCCGTCGCCACCGATTTCGTCGCCGGGCGGGGGCGCGAGCAACTGGAAAAGCTGATGGAAAGCTCTCCCCTCGGCCGGGTGACCGAACCCGAAGACGTGGCCCGCGCCATCATGGCCTGCATCACCCATCTGAAAGCCACCACCGGCGACAAAATCATCGTCGATGGTGGGCGCTACCTGGGCTAACAAAGAAAGACGGGGAAATGGCACAGCAAATCAGCATTCTCGATCCACGCGGCTATCCGCCCAAGGTGGTCGGCAAGCAACTGGCGCCGCGGCTCGACAGCCTCGACGGCAAATCGGTCTATCTGGTCGATTGCCTGTTCGACAATTCGGAAATCTTCATGGACGAGATGCGGGATTGGTTCGCCGCCAATATGCCCCAGGTAAACACCAAAATCATCAAGCCGCGCGAAAGCTGGGTCGATGATCCGGACATGCGCGCCTCTATCGAGGCCGACGGCGATGCCGCCATTCTCGGCGTTGGCTTGTGAAGCACCTGCAGCCCGACGGTCGTCGGGCTCGCAACCTCACTGGAACAAGCCGGCGTTCCCACAATCGCCGTGCATACCCATGTGTTCGAGCGCCTCGCCAAGATGACGGCACGCACGGCTGGCATGCCGACCACGCGCCAAGCGTTCGTGCCGCAGCCCATCGTCGGTAAGAACGCCGCCGAGCTGCGCGCCTATATCAAAGGCAACGATCCGGTTTCCCTGCGACCCTTCGTCCAGGAAGTCATCGAAGGTTTGACCGGGCCGCTTTCCGAAGACGATATCCAAGGCCTGTCGTTCGAGCGGTCCACGCCGCGCCTGTTAGAACCCGATACCGAAGACAATCTGCATCAATTGTTCCTCGATAACCGCTGGACCGATACGCTGCCAATCGTCCTGCCGACCGAGGAACGCATCGAGGCCATGCTGAGAGGCACCAGCCACGATCCGGCGGAAGTTGTCGCCAACCTCCGGCCCGCCCAGTTTCGCGAATTTTGGGCGATTACGGTGGAAAAAGTGGCGGTCAACGCGGTGATGGCCGGCGCCAAGCCGGAACATCTGCCGGTGATTCTCGCCTTGGTGGCGAGCGGCATCACGGCGCGCTCTTCCAGCACAACGTCGTTTTCCACCCTGGCGGTGATCAACGGCCCGATCCGGGGCGAGATCGGCATGAACGACGGTATCGGCGCGCTTGGCCCCTACAATCACGCTAACACGGCCATCGGCCGCGCCTACGCGCTGGCTTGCCAAAATGGCCAGGGCGGGTCGGTGCCCGGCGAAACCTATATGGGCTCCATCGGCAATGGGCTTTCCTATTCATCCGTTTTCCCGGAAGCCGAGGAACGCAGCCCCTGGGCGCCCCTGCACGAGCAACACGGCTTCAACGCCGGCGACAGCACCGCCGCTGTATTTTTGGGCGGCTGGTACAAGCAGTCCTATTACGGCCCGCGCGAGCACTGGCAAGAAAGGTTCCGGCGCTGCCTGACGGCGAGCGAAGTCTATTGCCCGCCGCTGATCGTGATGGACCCGACCGCCGCCAGGGCTTTCGTCCAACTCGGCTTCGACAACAAGGAAAAGCTTATCGAATGGTGCTCTGAAAACGCCAAGGTGCCGGCCCGGGAATATTGGGACGACCAATTTGCCAACACCTTGCACAAACCCTGGGCGGTCGCCGGGATCGAGCCTTATGCCAGCCGCTTTAAGGCGGCGCCCGATGAGATGATCTCCGCATTCGCGCCCGAAGACATCCACATCGTGGTCACCGGCGGTGAAAGCCAGCCCGCATGTTTTATGTTTGGCGGCTTGTTCCGCGGCAAAGACGGCCCCAATCAGCCCATGTCGATCGACGCATGGCGATAAGGCATGATCCAATAGGCGTCGTTATATAAGATTGTGTCTATTCCTGGTGCTCGTCGAGGGCATATCCGGCACCACGGACTGTGCGAATTACTTCCTTGCGGCCATCAGTATTCAGCGCCCGGCGCAAACGGCGAATGTGGACATCGACCGTGCGCGGTTCGACAAAAATTTCACCGCCCCAAACACGGCTGAGCAATCGTTCCCTAGAATAGACCCGGCCAGGATGTTCCAATAGCGCCTCTAGTATCTTGAACGACGTGGGCCCAAGACTAACAACGCCGCCGTCGCGGGTGACTTTATGCGTTTCCTTGTTCAAGACAATTCCCGCATATTCGAAGAGTTGGTTGGCTGAATTTGGGCTGGCCCGCCGGAGCAACGCTTTCACTCTGGCGACCATCTCACGCGGCGAATAGGGTTTGATCACATAGTCGTCGGCGCCAGCCTCTAGGCCCAGAACACGGTCTCCTTCCTCACCACGCGCCGTCAGCATAATGATTGGTAAACCTTGGGTCTCGGGTTTGGCGCGAAGCTGGCGGCAAACGTCAATGCCCGAACGTTCGGGCAGCATCCAGTCCACGATTATCAGATCCGGCACCTCGACACCGATCCGCCCAATGGCCTCTTCGCCGGTGGTGGCGAGGATGGTACGAAACCCATCACTTTCTAGATTGTAACGGAGCATTTCCGCCTGCGGAATCTCGTCTTCAATAATAAGTATCAGAAATGACATGACTTAGCCGGTCGGTCCTATCCTATGCGCCCCGTAACGTAATCTCTGGTCCGTTCATCCTGGGGATCGGAGAATACCGTTTCCGTATCGCCTTTCTCTACGAGCCGACCAAGGTGGAAATAGGCGGTCTTGTTAGAAAGACGGGCAGCCTGCTGCATGGAGTGGGTGACAATAACGATGGTGTAATGCTCCTTCAACTCCGTGATTAGCTCTTCTATGCGCGCGGTGGCAATCGGGTCCAGAGCAGAACATGGCTCATCCATTAAAATCACCTCGGGCTCGACGGCGATGGCGCGGGCTATACACAGGCGTTGCTGTTGCCCTCCGGATAGGCTGGTGCCCGGTGCCCGCAGGCGGTCCTTCACTTCATCCAGCAATCCGGCCCGGTCCAAGCTTCTAAGGACGATAGCGTCACGTTGATCACTATTTTCATACATGCCGTGGATTGTTGGCCCATAGGCGACATTGTCATAGATGGATTTCGGAAACGGATTAGGTTTTTGGAAGACCATACCGACCCGGGTCCGAAGGTGAACAGCGTCCTGGCCTATCGCGTAGATATTGTCACCATCCAGCGTCACCTTTCCTTCGATACGGCATCCCTGAACGACATCATTCATACGATTAAGGCAGCGGATAAATGTCGATTTTCCGCACCCGGACGGCCCGATCAGAGCGGTCACTCTGTTCGGTTCTATGTCCAAATTGATATCGTGCAGGGCCGGCTTGTCGCCGTAAAATACAGTCAGGTTCTCGGTAGCGATTTTCGGCGCCCCGTGTCCTGCGTCGAGGACGAGGATGTTGGTGGGCATTTGCGGGGGAATTTCCATTGCGGAAACAGGCATATCAGGTCTCTCCATTACCAGCGAATTTCATATTTCTTGCGCAGCAGTACGGCGGCCAGGTTCATGAGAATTGTGAGCAACAGCAAAACAAGGATCGCGGCCGCAGTGCGTTCCTCAAAGGCCCGTTCCGGACTATCGGCCCAAAGAAATACCTGGACCGGTAGCGCCGTTGCCGGGGATAGGATAGTGCTCGGCAAATCGACGACGAAGGCGACCATGCCGATCATCAACAACGGCGCGGATTCTCCGAGCGCCCGCGCGGTGCCAATTATAGTGCCGGTCAACACACCCGGCATGGCGAGCGGCAGGACATGATGGAAAACCGCTTGCAGAGGGCTGGCACCGATAGCCAGCGCGGCCTCGCGGACCGACGGGGGGACCCCGTTGAGCGCTACGCGCCCAGCAATGATGATGGTCGGCAGGGTCATTAGCGCCAATACCATGCCGCCAACCAACGGCGCAGAGCGAGGCAGGTTGAAGACATTCAGAAACACCGCCAATCCCAATAGACCAAAGACGATCGACGGTACCGCCGCCAGGTTGTTGATGTTGACCTCTATGAATTCAGTCCAGCGGCCGCGAGGTGCGAACTCCTCCAAATACACCGCTGTCAGAACGCCGAGTGGGAAGGACAGCACGAGACACACCAGGAGGCTGAGGAGCGTACCTAAAGTGGCCACAGCGATCCCGGCCAATTCCGGCTCGCGGGAATCGCCGGAGGTAAAGAACGCCCAATTAAACTGCGTTCTGATCCGCCCTTCGTTTTCAAGACGTTCAATCCAGCGCAATTGCTGATCGGTAACGCGCCGCAGCTCCGCCGGCCCGTCACGGGCAATTCGGCCTTTGATGACCATATCCACATCATCCGACGCCGGGAACCACGCGGAAATTTTCTTGCCGCTTAAATCTGGCTCCGCCTCAATCCTGGCATTGAGCTGATATGTTGCGCCGGAGCTGACCAGGGCATACAGCTGGCGTTTGTGGCGGCGAGATTTGACCTCGGGGAAGATATCCCGAAGCGCCTGTTTCACCATTCCCTGATAGTTATCGCTTCCCTGCAGTACGGCAATATCCAACTGGATGAATGTCTGTTTGAATGCACCGAACCCTGAAATCAAGACCACCCCGAACAGCACGGTTAGGAATATCAAGCCGACGCTGACGGCAGCGAAACCCAGCCGACGAAATCGTCTTTCTGCGCGGTAGCGTTTTTTGCGTAAGGACGCCATGCGGCGTGATTTGCTTTCCATCGTCTCAGTCATATTGTTCCCGATATTTCTTGACGATTCGTTGCGCGATTACGTTCAACACCAGTGTCACCATAAATAACAGGAGCCCGAGCGCGAACGCCGACAGTGTCTTGGCGCTATCAAATTGCTGGTCGCCGGTTAGCATGGTGACGATCTGTACGGTGACCGTGGTCACCGCCTCCAGCGGGTTCAAAGTTAGATTAGCGGTCAACCCGGCGGCCATGACAACGATCATGGTTTCCCCGATCACCCGCGACACTGCCAGAAGCATACCGCCAGCTATACCCGGCAGGGCGGCGGGCAGGACCACTTGGCGGATCATTTCAGAACGCGTTGCACCCATCGCCAGCGCCCCTTCCTTGAGCGTGCTGGGCACGGCGGTGATCGCATCGTCGGTGATCGACGACACGAATGGGATGGTCATTACCCCCATCACAAGCCCAGCGGCGAGCGCGCTCTCCGATGACACATCCAATCCGATGGTTTCACCGCCGTGGCGCAATAACGGGGCCACGAATAAAGCCGCGAAAAAGCCGTAAACAACCGTCGGAATTCCCGCCAGTACTTCGAGCAACGGCTTGATTACGGCGCGAAAGCTGGGCCTTGCATATTCGACCAAATATATCGCGGCGTACAAGCCCACCGGCCCGGATACGGTTAACGCGATGGCACTGATAAGTAGGGTTCCGGCTAAAAGGGGGATCACGCCAAAGGCGCCGGAAGAGCCAACCTGGTCGGTGCGAATTGCCGTCTGCGGCGACCAGTGCATGCCAAATAGAAAATCCGAAACCGGCACGATTTGGAAGAACTGAATTGATTCGAATACCAGCGACAATACGATACCGATGGTCGTCAAAACCGCGACCGTGGAACAGGCGATCAGTACTCCCATCACCAGGCGCCCCGCAATCACGCGCCGTAACGGCGTCGATCTCATCGGCCTTCGGCCGAGATCGACGCCGCCCAGTTGGGGAGGCTCGTTACATAGAGACACTGGCAAGGCTCTTCACTTTCCTGTTCCAAATTGCCCGTTCTTCCGAGGACATGGTAATCAACCCCTTGTCCACCAAATAGCCGTCTTCGCCCCAGGCCTTGTTGCTGGTGAATTCGGCCAGGAAACCCTTGATACCGGGGATTAGGTTGATGTGATCTTTCTTGACGTAAAGGAATAACGGTCGGGAAACCGGATATTTTCCATCAGCAATATTCTCAAAACTTGGTTTGCGGTTATTGATGATGCTGCCTTGAACCCGATCCGTGTTCTGGTCCAAGAAGCTGTAGCCGAAGATACCGAGCGCTTTCGGGTTGGCCCCCAACTTTTGAACGATCAGGTTGTCGTTTTCGCCGGCTTCGACGAAGGCGCCATCCTCGCGGATGGTGTGACAAAGGGCCTTGTAAGCTCTCTTACTTTTTTTCTTCATCGCCTTGATCCAATTGAAGGTCTTGCAACCGCCCTCCATGGCCAATTCGACGAAGGCATCCCGGGTGCCGGACGTCGGAGGCGGACCCAGAACTTCGATCCTGGACGCGGGAAGCGACGCATCAACGTCATTCCAAGTTTTGTAAGGATTAGGCTTCGTCGTTCCATCGCCGGCGGGAACGTTCTTAGCCAAGCCCAGGAATATACTCCTTAAGCTGAGATCAAAAAGTGGCGCTTTTCTAGAATTGGCCAGAACGATCCCGTCATAACCGACCTTAACTTCGATAATGTCGGTGATGCCGTTCTGTGCACAGCGCTTAATCTCGGAAGCCTTGATCCGGCGCGACGCGTTGGCGATGTCGGGGTATCTTTCACCAACACCGGCGCAGAATAGCTTAAGTCCGCCGCCCGACCCGGTGCTTTCGACCACAGGGGTCTTATAAGGTGTGTTCCTACCAAATCTTTCCGCAACCACGGTAGCAAAGGGATACACCGTTGACGAGCCGACGATCCTGATCTGATCTCGGGCCTCGGCAGTACCCGCCACGGTAACGTTGGCAACGGCGGCAACCGCAGCGAGGGTAGCCAGAACGCGATAATTTTTAAGCATTTTATTCTCTCTCAATTTCATCATTTATAAAAAGGCGGACAAAGCCGTCCGCTCACCGCAGGACCATAGGCCGAGCGAGTTTCCCTTTTGTGACAGTTGGATGAAACTTTTATGACACTTAGACAGGAGAGGATGCGAAGCGCTTTACCCGTTGTCGGCAGCGGGCAAGTAAACGGTGAAGCAAGTTTTCTTTTGGGTCTCGCTTTTGATCGCAAGCTGGCCCCGGTGACGGGCAACGATATGCTTCACAATAGCCAGGCCCAATCCGGTTCCGCCCATGGAACGCGAGCGGCCTTTGTCGACCCGGTAAAACCGTTCGGTCAATCTAGGAATATCATCAGGCCGAATGCCGGCGCCCTCATTAACGATGGCGATGGAGAAACCCGGCACTCCGGTTTCAGGAATGGCGTTTACTTTTTTAACTTCGACGAGAATCGGAGTTTCTTCCTTGCCGTAGTTAATCGCATTGCCGATCAAATTTTGAAATACCTGCGTTAATTCGTCGGCATCACCTATTACCAGCGAAGCCGATTCCGGTATATCGATGCCAATTGTTATACCTCGGTCTTGGGCCCTCACCGAAAGAATATTGACGGCTTGAGTCAGCAACCCCGCCAAATCAACCTGGCCATCGGGAAGGATATGTTCGTCCGATTCTACCTTCGATAGGGTCAGCAGATCGTTGATCAGCCGTGTCATCCTCTTGGCTTCATCCTCCATGATTTTGAGGAATCTGTCGGTGGCCTCAGGATCGTCGCGGGCAGGCCCCCGAAGGGTTTCAATAAACCCCAACAAGGACGATAGAGGTGAACGCATTTCGTGGCTGACGTTGGATACAAAATCTGCGCGCATTTGTTCCGTTTTCCGCATCGATGTCATGTCGTGGAGAACAATGATGGCCCAGGCCGGCCCCTTTGATTTCAGCCCCGGAAATCGCCAAACGTTAAGTTCATACGACCGCGTGACCGGGAACGGCATCAGGACTTCGCTCGTGGGGATCGCGGTTCCGGCTAGAACGGTTTCCACTGTCTTAAGTATGGGGCTGGAAATCCGTGATTTCCTCAAATCCGTACCGATGGCCTCGTCGCTCAAAAGATCGCGTGCCGCCCGATTGGCATCGATAATATGAAATTTCCGGTCAACAGCGAATACCGGATCGGGAAGCCCGTCAAGGATGCGGGCATCGAAAGGGAGCTTGGAGGCTGCGGGAGGCGATGGGCGCTTGTTCATTACCTTACAATTATATCATCACATTTATATCTGTACGAGTTCACATATGAAATTGGTTTTTACATCTGAGTATTTTTGCCATACGACAAAGACGATAGCGCCAAGCGCCCCAGTTTGGTGTGAACGCTGACAACAGGAACCCAACCATTGAAATTACTGGCAGACTTCAAGCCAACTCCGGCCATCGCCTATATGTTCGTCACCGGCACGGCGTTTCTATTTGCTACCTCGACGGTTGTCAGCCGGGGCGTGCACGAAATCATTCCGCCCATCGGCGGCACCTTCTGGCGCTGGTTTCTGGCCGCCATGATAATGCTGGCCTTCGTTTGGCGCGAATTGCCGGGCAAAAGCGCGCTAATCCGGAAACACTGGCGCCTGATTGTGCTGCTTGGGATATTGCAGATCGGCCCCTCGGCGGTCTTGTTCCTGGGCCTCAACTTCACTACGGCCATTAACGCCACCCTGATCAACGCCTCGCAGCCGGCGCTCACCGTCCTGCCGGCCTGGTTGTTGACCCGGGACCGCATCACGGCGGGCCAAGCCATTGGCATATTCGCCGCCCTCGCCGGCATCATTGTCATGGTCAGCAAGGGAAGCCTGGCCGCCGTCCTCGCCCTCAAATTCAATGTGGGCGATATCTTGGCGCTAACCGCCATCCTCGGCTGGACGCTCTATGCGACGCTCCAGCACCGTTTGCCGTCGGAGTTGGGGGCCGGCGTCAAGTTATTCGTGATTTTCCTCACCGGCAGCCTATCGGTGCTGCCATTCTATCTCATCGAGACCGCCTTCTTTCGGAGCGTGCCGGCAAGCATGTCCGCCCTCGGCATCATCGCCTTTCTCGGCATCGTCGGCTCCTTGGCCGGCATTGCCTTGTGGAACGCCGCTCTCAGTACGGTGGGTCCAAACCGGGCAACGATTTTCCTTAATCTGGTTCCGGTATTCGGGGTTTCGCTGGCGATTATTTTCCTTGGCGAGCAATTGTTCGCGCACCACCTGGCCGGCGCCGGACTGGTCGCTCTTGGCGTTATCCTGGTGGTGACGCGAGCGCGAAAGAGGGTATAGCAAGACCGAGTCCCGCCAATCGAGGCGCGGCCTAGCGCTTTACAACAGGCCTAGGGCGGCGTAGGACAGGCGTACATGACTGGTACCGCCGACAATTTTAATTTCGGCGCCAAGTCCTTTTCGGATGATAGACATATGACAGAATTTGAAGGCGTCGTTCCGGCGCTTGGGCTGGCGTTGACCAAGCGCGGCTACAGCCAATTAACACCGGTGCAGGAAGCGATCCTGGCTCCGGAGTTGAAAGACGCCGATGCGCTGGTTTCGGCAGAGACTGGATCGGGCAAAACCGTTGCCTTTGGTCTGAACTTAGGCCCCACTTTGCTGGACGGCGCCGAGCGCTTTGCCAAAACCCGCACGCCCCTGGCCCTGATCGTTGCGCCGACCCGGGAATTGGCGTTGCAGGTCAAAGCCGAGTTGGAATGGCTGTATGCGATGACCGGGGCTTCTCTGGCCAGCTGCGTCGGCGGCATGGATATGCGGGGCGAGCGCCGCGCCCTGGACCGAGGCGCGCATATTGTCGTCGGCACACCGGGACGCTTGCGCGACCACATCGAGCGCGGCTCGTTGAATATGTCGGGGATGAAGGCCGTGGTCCTGGATGAAGCCGACGAAATGCTCGATCTCGGCTTTCGCGATGATTTGGAGTTTATCCTCGGTGCCGCGCCGGACAAGCGGCGCACCTTGTTGTTTTCGGCCACTGTGCCCCGCTCGATCAGCGCCCTCGCCAAACGCTATCAGCGTGATGCGGTCAGGGTGTCTACCGCGGCCGAGAATAAGCAGCATCTCAATATTGAATACCGCGCCTATACGGTCCAGTCCAATGACCGGGAAAATGCCATTATTAACGTGCTGCGCTATGTGGACGCGAAATCGGCGCTGGTTTTCTGCGCGACGCGCGCCACGGTGAACCGCATGACCAGCCGTTTCACCAATCGGGGGTTCGATGTGGTTGCGCTGTCGGGCGAGTTGAGCCAGACCCAACGCACCCGCGCCCTGCAAGCCATGCGCGACGGGCGCGCCCGGGTCTGTATCGCCACCGATGTGGCCGCCCGCGGCATTGATCTGCCAAACTGCGAGCTGGTCATTCATGCCGATATCCCGAAAACCCGGGAATCCCTGTTGCACCGGAGCGGCCGCACCGGGCGCGCCGGGCGCAAGGGCGTAGCAGCGTTGATTGTGCCGCGTAGTGCGGGCAAGCGCACCGAGCGATTGTTTCAAAACGCCAAAATTGAGGCCACCTGGTCGAAGCCGCCATCGGCTGATGACATCATCGCCCGCGACGACGAGCGGATACTAGCCCACGCCGCATTGACCGAGCCGATCGCCGACACTGAGCGCGCTTTTGCGCAAAAACTTCTGACCGATCATGATCCCGAGCAGATCGCCGCCGCCTTTGTGCGTTTGTACCGGGCCGGCCATTCGGCACCGGAGGAGCTGCTGGATACGGGGCCGCCGGATCGCCCGGATCGCGGTGAACGCCCGCCGCGCCCGGATCGCCCGCCACGCCGGGATCGCCCGGAGCGCGGCAGACCCGGAAGCCGCGATGACTTCAAGGACAGTGTCTGGATATCGCTGTCGGTCGGGCACAAGCACACGGCAGAGGCGCGCTGGCTATTGCCGATGCTGTGCCGCGCCGGCGAGCTGGATAAAAAAGACATCGGCGCGATACGAATTCAGGAGCATGTGACCTTTGTCGAACTGGCGCCAGGTTGCGTTGACCGCCTTCTTAGCGCCGTCGGTCCAAGCCGCAAGGTGGAAAAGAGCATCACCGTAACGCTGCTGAAATCGGTACCGGAAGTGCTCAGAGATTCCATGCCGGAAACCGCGCCCGAGGCGGCGCCGGAAACCCTGCCGGAAATCCCACAGGAAATCCCACAGGAAACCCTGCGAGAATCCCCGCCGGCAAATTTTGGCAAGAAACCGAAAAAATCCAAGGGCAAGAAAACCAATAAAAATAAGGGCAAGCGGTCCTACAAGCCACGCAAGACGGATTTCGCGCAGAGCACAGGCGCCGGCGGCGATGGCGCGGCGCCTGGATCGAAACCCCTGATGCGCAAAAAGCCGAAAAGGAACACGCCTCCATCGGCGGAATGATTGCCAAACCCCGGGCTTGATTTACACTGGCCGTTAATCGAATGCCATAGGCCCATATCGACGCGCAAAACGGGGTATTCACCATGACCGAAGAAGATCACAGCGGTGCGAATACCGTCGCGGAGGAATATGCGGTTCTCGGCGGTAGCGAGGGACCGCCCGCCGGAAAACCACTGTCCACCAAACGGCTAATCGCCCTGGCCGCCGGACCTCTGCTGGCATTATTGGTGATACTGCTGCCGGGCCCGAGCACCATGCAACCGGAAGCCTGGCGGCTTGTTGGGCTGGCGCTCTGGATGGTGACCTGGTGGCTTGGCGAGGCTGTGCCTATCCCTGTGACCGCACTTCTGCCGATACCCATGATGCCGCTTCTTGGCATCGCTCAAATGCGCCCGGTTGCCGCAAATTACGGTCATACGCTGATATTTTTGTTCCTGGGCGGGTTTTTGCTGGCCGCCGCCATGCAACGCTGGGGTCTGCACAAACGCATTGCCTTGAAAATCGTCAGCTATGTGGGCACGTCTCCCGGCGGCATCATCGCCGGCTTCATGGTAGCCACCGCATTTTTGTCCATGTGGATTTCCAATACCGCCACCACAATCATGATGTTTGCAGTTGGCTTGTCGGTGATCGATTTCATTTCCGAAAAAGCGCCCGACCGTATCCAGGTGCGCAATTTCGGCGTCGCCCTGATGCTGGGGATCGCCTATTCGGCCTCCATTGGCGGCGTCGGTACATTGATCGGAACACCGCCGAATGCGTTATTGGCGAGCTTTCTCGAAAGCAGCTATAGAATCCAGATCGATTTTTTCACCTGGATGCAGTTGGGTGTTCCCGTGGTCCTAGTGATGCTGCCCATAGCTTGGGCTCTGCTGACGCGCCTTATTTTTCCGGTGCGGGAATTAAACATCGGCGACGCCAGCGGCGTTATTGGACGCGAGATCGCGGGGCTTGGCCCCATGTCAAAGGGCGAGAAAGCTGTGGCCATTGTATTCATTTGTGCCGCACTGGGATGGATATTGCGCAATCAGCTTGTCGCTTTAACCGGCCTTCCTATCAACGACACTGCCATCGCCATTACCGCCGCGACGGTTTTGTTCGCCTGGCCGATATCTCGGGGAAAAGGGCACTTCGCCCTCGATTGGGAAGCGGCGCGCAATGTCCCCTGGGGGGTGTTGATCCTGTTTGGCGGCGGCCTCGCCTTGGCCGGCGGATTTAAAAGCACCGGCCTCGCGATGTGGATCGGCGCCCAGGTATCGGGGTTCGAGGTGGGCACCTGGGTCTTGGTTTTTATCGTCACACTGGCGATTGTCTATCTCACCGAGATCACGTCCAATACGGCCTCGACAGCGACATTTCTGCCCATATTGGGGGCTGTGGCGGTTGGCCTTGGGCTTGATCCCAGAATACTGGCCATCCCGGTCGCCTTGGGCGCGTCGATGGCCTTCATGATGCCGGTGGCGACGCCGCCCAATGCCATTGTCTTTTCCTATGAGGACTTGGAACTCGCCGACATGGTACGCGCCGGATTTTGGCTCAATATCATCGCCGTAATTGTGAGCTTCGCGGCTATGTTTTTGCTAGCGCCGCTGGTGTTCGGGATCTAAGCGGCAAGGCCGGAATCAAAGGCGATCTGGACGCCGCCATCAACGCTGCCGGTGACCGCATAGCCGGACAATTGATCGGCCTCGACGCGGTCCAGTTTGATCTTCGCACCGCCGCCGCCAATGGTTATCACGGTGTCCTTGCCGTCCTGGGCAATTGTGACATCGCCCAAAGTCAATTCTTCGCCTTCAATCCGGATAGCATCGCCCAGCCTAAAATCGGTTATCCGGTCTTCGCCGCTGCCCGGGCTGAATAAAAATATATCGCTGCCCTTACCGCCAGTCAGAACATCATCACCGCCACCGCCCGCAAGCAAATCATCGCCATGGCCGCCATCCAGCCGGTCGTTTCCCGCCTCGCCGAACAGGGCGTCGTCACCATGATCGCCGCGCAGCTTGTCATCGCCGGCGCCGGCTTCGATCACATCGTCGCCGTGCTTCGACTTGATATCATCATCACCGTCCAGCCCGAGGATCAGATCATCCAGGGATGAGCCCTTGAGCTTGTCGTCAAAATCACTGCCGGTGAGCAGGTTCGCGGGCGGGGCAATATCATCGGTGTCTTCAACCGGATCGGTTTCCGGCTCTAATTCAGGTTCCAGTTCCAGCTCCAGCTCCAATTCCGGCTCCGCTTCTAGCTCCAACTCCGACTCCGCCTCGGTTACCACCGGATCACTGATGACCGGATCGCCAGCCTCCGCAACCACCACGTCTTCTGCGGCTACGGTTTCGACTGCGACCGGAAAATCATGCCGCTCAACCGCCAAAACTTCAACGGCTTCGATTTCATCTTCAGGGGCTGTTTCCATAGTATCGCCGCCTTGCGCGTCAAGCCCGGCGTCCTCAGGCGCCGCCGCAAACTCTTCGGCAACCCTTATGGGATCGGCGTCATAATTGCCGGTCTCATCCTCAGTGTTTCCGCCGGCGCTGGTATCGATGTCAAATTTTTCACCCAGTTCCACGCCGTAGCTGTTGGCATTGGTGCCTTCCACCGGCAGGGCCGCCAGAGCAGCACCGTATTTGGCGACGATCTCCGCCTCATCGGCGGTGCGTACCGGACTTGGGGCGCCGGCACGCCCGTTGACGGACGTAACCTGAAACCGCTGGCCCAAAATCTGGATGCCTGCGGCGTTGGCAATGACCGCTTCGCCAATGAAGCCGTCGGCTTCTTCGAGCAGCACCACTTCCAAATTCTCACCGTCGGCGATATCGATGCCCAGCTGGGTGCCGCGAATACCGATGGTAGCCACCGGCGTTTTGACGACCATGGCATCGGGATCAACCTTGGCGATTAGCCCGCTGACCACGGTGAACACGCCGTGCAGCACCGAAATCTGCATGCTGCCGGTCTCGGCCTCGGCGTCATAGATGGCTTCGTCCAAAACCATTTCGCCGTTTTCGGCCATGGCGAATATCGATTGATCGAGGAATATCAAACCAACCCGGCCGCCGATGCCGGTTTCCAATTGATCACCCTGGAACACCGGATCACCGATTTGAATCTGGGCGCGGCTGCCATCGGCGCGGGTGACGAACACCGGACCGACGGCGGTTTCAACTTTGCCGATGGCCGGACCTGCCTCGGGATGATTTTGCAGAACTTCGGTTTGTTGCGGCATAGTCTTGGTCCTCAAAATTTTGCCAATCGGGGCGTCCAATTGCAATCTTGAGCACGACTATGCGCTTAAAAACCCCACCCGTAACTGATGGCCATCACACCTTGGAAAAACCATAAACGGCCGGCTTTTGGGGTTTTTTATAAAAAGACCAGCTAACTCGGGTTCGTGGGCATCTGTTGCCGGGCTCAAAACAGCAGCCATTTCGGGAACCAGTCCGGCAACAAAGGGAATAACCAGCTTTCGATCCAGGACTGATGCCAGAACAGATGCATGATCTGATCGTAGAACCCGACCAGAAGCACCCAGCCGCCGACGGCGTATCCGAGGGCGACGCGCCAATTGTAATTGCCCCACCGGACCAGGTAGACCCCGATATAGATGGGTAAGGCCAATTTCTGGCCAATGACCAGCATAATCAGGATCATGGCGAGCATATAGCCGAAAAACATGGTGGCCCGCCCCAACAGGGCGTCTTCGGAGGTGCGCGCCCAGGCGGGTCCAAATCCCCGGTCTCTTTTGAGGACCGCCGCGTATTCCCTGGCATCGCCGATCAAGGCGAAGAAAACCAATACGGCACCCGGCACCGCCGCCGTGATGGGAAACTGGCGCACCGCCAGCGGCCATTGCTGGGATTCAAAATACGACCAAACGAAAATGACCAGCAGGGCCACCGAAAACGGCAGCGAGATCATCGGCGCCCGCTCCGTGCCTTCGCTGGTCACCGCGGTCTCATCTTCGTTGCCATCACTGGTCGGTTTGTTCGTGGTGATGCCGCGCACCGCCAGGAATATGGTGATTGCGATCAGCGCCAATATGACCAGTACGACGGGGCGCGTCAGCCAGCCGAAATCGCCATGCACGCGCACTGTGATCTGGAAGGCGTTTTCCATGATCGAGCCCAGGATCAGCGCCAATATCAGCGGCGGACGCGGCCAGCCGCCGCGCTTCATGATGAAACCGACAACGCCCATGGTCAGCACCGTGACCCAGTCGCCGAGGGAGGCGCCGCCCAGCCAGGCGCCCATGAAGACGAATAATATGACGCCGGGGACCAGCATGTGACCGGGCAGGAAGGCGACCTTGGCAACCTGTTTCGACCACAACATCAGCAGCAATGCGACGACAATGTTGGCGATGACGATCGACCAGACCATGGAAAAGGTGATGTGCAGTTCCGTGGTCAGCATGTCGGGGCCCGGCTTCAAACCCTGGATCACAAGCGCGCCCAATAGGATGGCGGTGCCCAGGCTACCCGGAATTCCAAAGGCGACGGTGGGGATCAGCGAGCCGCCCCTGGTGGCGTTGTTGGCGGCCTCGGGCGCGATGACACCGCGAATATCGCCTTTGCCGAACTGGGATTTGTCCTTGGCGCTTTGCACCGCGTGACCATAGGCCACCCAGTCAACGATGGCGGCGCCCAATCCGGGCAGCATACCCACATAGGTTCCGATGGCCGCGCAACGGGTCGCCAGCCACCAATGGCGAAAAGCATCCTTGACGCCTTCCACCATGCCTCCACCGTCGGCCTGGCCCTGGGGAATCTTGGAAATCGACGTGTTGCGGATCGCCAATTCCATGACTTCGGGGATCGCGAACAGCCCAAGCACCACCGGGATCAGAGGCAAATTGTCGATTAGATAATCACTGCCGAAATAAAACCTCGGCACGGCGACCGTCTCCGCATAGCCGATGGTCGAAATGAGAATACCGAAGGCGGCCACCGCCAGCCCCTTCAGGACCGAGCCGCCGCTTAAAGAGCCGACCATGGCTAGGCCGAGCACACCGAGCATGAACAGCTCCGGCGAATTGAATGCCAGGATAATCGGCAGGATCAGCGGCAGCGATACCGCCAGGATCAGCGCGCCGAAGACGCCGCCGAACGCCGATACCGTGAAGGCGGCGCCAAAGGCCCGGGCGGCCTGGCCTTTTTGTGCTAGCGGATAGCCGTCCAGGATGGTTGCCTGGCTGGCGGCGGTGCCGGGAATACCGAGCATCACCGAGGCGATGGTGTCCGAGGTCGAGGTCACCGCGTACATGCCGAGCAGCAAGGCGAAAGCCGGTACCGGCTCCATGCCGAAGGTAAAGGGCAGCAAAAGCACCAAACCAATGATACCGCCCAGTCCCGGTATTGCGCCCAGCCAGATGCCGATAAAGACGCCGAGCATCAGAAAGCCGATGGCCGGCCACTGAAACACCATGATCAAGCCGGTGATGAATGCATCAAACATATAGGATTCCGATTAATGCAGCCCAAATGAGGCGCCCGGGCGGACATTCCGGGCGGCGCTTGGTTTTTGGGGGCCGGCATCCGCCGGCCCCGATAATACCCTGCTGGAAAGAGCCTTGGGTTTACTTCTTTTTCTTCGTGGTGGCGCCGCCCTTTTCGCCCATTTCCTTGAACACCGCCTTCAATTCCGGTGAGACATTCTTGAACGTCTTGATCACCTGTAGCCCGGTAGCCAGCGGCGTGAAGGTAATTTTAACGCCGGTCAGTTTTTTCGAGGATTTGCGGTATTCGGGATCTTCGGCGGTGGCATAATAGCCCTTGCGGAGCGCCTCGACGGCTTCTTTCGGCGAGCCCTTGGCGGCGAACACGGTCAGGTTCATCTGCGCCGTCACCGTGCGGTACCACCGGTAGGCATCCCATTTCGGCCCCGACGGTAGCTTGCCGTGGACCTCTTTGTAGATGTCATGGAAGGACTTGAACTCGGTCACCGACGAATTATTGACCGGATTACCCTTTGCGTCGAAATCCGATTGATACCAAAGCGCCAGCGCCTTGCCGTCCTTGATCAGGGAATCCCGGAAAAAACGGTTGTAGCCGACATAGCCCGAATGGCCGGCATGAACTTCCTTGGAGCGGATGGCTGGATTGATCTTGGCCATGCCCCGGTAGCCGGGAATATACAAATACTTGGCGCCGATGATATCGAGGGCCAGATTGCCGACCAGATCGAGGGAACGGTCGGCACTGCGCCCGGCGACCCGGAACTTGCCGGCCTTGACGATATCGGCCGACGTCTTCAGGCCCGAGCCGGCATCGGTACGGATGATGGTGGTCTGCGGCATGTGGCTGGCGCCAACAAACTCCAACTGTTGCGGGTCGAAGCGGATACCGGGCCGCCCGGAAATAACGCCGGCCGCGTTCCAGGGGCCCAGATTGACGGTCAACCCATCGGGACGGCCTTTGTCATAAAGAAAATTCAGCGACTTGACGCCGCCGCCGCCTGGCATGTTGCGGGGCACGATTTTGGGATTGCCGGGAATATTCTTGGCAAAATGCTGAACAAAATTTCTGGCGATTAGATCGAGCCCGCTACCGCCCGGCACCGGGATCAAAAAGTTGATGGTCTTGCCCTTGTAATATTGCGCGCCGGCAGGCGCCGCAAGCATGGTCAGTCCAAGTCCGACGGCCATTGCCGCCGTTAGGATATGTTTTGTCATGACGAATTTCCTCCCTATGAATTTATCCTAACGAATATAGCGTCAATCCCGATTGTAGCAATGGTTGGTGTTATGAGGATAGCTTGGATCATCCGCTGGGCTTCAACAGTTTCCAAACAGCCTTCGCCTTGCCCTGCATACCTGATATCTTTCCGGCCTGAAAAAGGGTGTTCTTACCACTAAGATTGATCCGACTTACGACGATTTACTCGATGTTCGTTATCACTTTCTGTGTACATATCTCGGCTATATCGGATCGTTCGTCGGCGACCTGATCAACAAACCCAGAGGGGCGGGGAGCATGGATGAATTTGACGCGCGCGCAACCGCGGAGCCGGATGCGGATACCAAGGCGCTGATCACGGAATTGGAGGCGCGGGGCTGCAAGGAGTTGCACCAGATGAGCGCCGAAGATGTGCGCGGTTGGTTCGATGCGGTGATCCATGATCTGGCCCTCAATCCCAAACCCCAAGTGGCGGCGACCGAGGATATGATGATCCCGGTGAGCGGGACTAAGATCGCAATCCGCCTCTACCGGCCAGAGCCAAAGGGCGCACCCCTGCCGGCGCTGGTTTTCATGCATGCGTCCGGTTATGTGTTCGGCGATCTGGATACGTCGGACAGTTTTTGCCGGCTGTTGGCCACCGGCGCACATTGTATGGTCATCGCCGTCGATTACCGGCGCGCGCCGGAATACAAATTTCCAGGGCCCATCGAAGATTGCTACCAGGCGGCGCTCTGGGTCGCGGAGCATGCAAATGAGATCGGCGTCGATCCGGCGCGCCTCGCTGTCGGCGGCGAATCATCGGGCGGCACAATGGCGACCGTGGTGGCCCAATTGGCGGCGGAGCGGGGCAAGCCGTCCCTCTGCCATCAGGTTCTTTGGTATCCGGGGACAGGCTCGCTGGGCCCGACCGCATCATCGCAAAATTACGGCGAGGGCTATTTCCTCGAAAACAGTCTGCAAGCCTGGTCCGTGGGGCATTACCTGAACGATATGGCGCAAGTAACCGATCCCCGGGTGCAGCCCTTGCGCTATGATGATCTTAGCGCCATGCTGCCCTGTTATCTGATGACCGCCGGGTTCGATCCCCGCCGCGACGACAACGCCAAATACGCGAACCGACTTCAGGGTGCCGGCGTGCCAGTCACCTTCGCCTGCGCGGAAAGCACCATCCACGGCTTTCTCTTCATGCTCGCCGGCCTAGCCTCGGCACGAGAGGCTGCCGCAGAATCCATTACCTATGTGAAGGATATGTTTGCCGGTCCCTGAATATCCGGTTGATCAAGATCAATGCGCCATGGCACCGAGGTCCCCTAGGCTGCGGGAATGACAGATACTGGGACTGAAACTTGGTCGCCATGTTTGATCAAATGAACGCGCAGCTGGACCGGCTGAAAGCGAGCCGGGGCTCGGTGACTGGCGGCGATAGCGGCGCCGGCGAGCACAAGCTGTTTCAGTTCTACAACCGCATCATGACCGAAGCCACCAATTCGGAGCGCTGCTCCATCTTCATACACGATCCGAAAAGAGACAGCGTCTGGTTGAAGGCCGGCACCGGCATGGTGGAGCGCGATATTGAGGTTCCGGTTCAAGACTCGGTCGCCGGCGAGGCCATCCTCACTGGCAAAACAATCGTCGTTGCGCATATGGACGATCACAAATCCGCCCACAAAACCGTCCAGGAAGCCACCGGGTTCATCACCCGCAATCTTTTGTGCGTTCCCATCAAGAGCCCGATCCTCGGCCAGATAACCGGCGTATTCCAGATTCTGAACAAAAACGATAACGGCGAATTTACGGGCCAGGATATCGCCCTTGCCGAGGAAATCGCCGAGCATCTACAAATTGAGGCCGACCGCATATTTGTCGATCAGGAAGCCTTCGATTTGATCGAGCGGATCTCGTCGGCGCCAGGCAAAGTAGCGACATTCGTGCTCGCCAGTGTCGTCTTGATGTTTCTGATGTCCATCGTCGTGTTGGCGGGAACCGGCATCATGGCTTTACTGCTCGGCTGATCCCAAGAATATTTCGAACCTCGACAAGCGCTTTTCTTCCGGCCAAAATGACGGCGGAGGATTGGGATCATGAGCGGAGTGACGCCGGATACGGTGCGCCGGGCTGCGGAATTGGCGCTGGCGCTGTTGAGCCCAGCTAGCGCTAGCGACAAGACATTTGAAGCGGGCGATACTTGCATCCGCCTGCAAGGCCCTGACATCCCGGCGACGGTGCCAATGGACTTGGCGACGCCCGATGACGTTGCCACCAGCGTCGATTTTCAAGCCCAATACACCCTAACCATAGATGCGCCGCGCCGGGTGCTGGAACTAACCTGGTCGGCTGGCGAGGCCTTGCGCATCTTATGTTTCAGCCGGGGCGATTGGGAACAGGAATTGGCGATCCTAAGCGACGGCCCAGCAATCTCGCCGCCCGGGGACGCAATCACGGGAACAAGCTGGATGCGTATGCAGGGGACCCGCGATGCGCTTTTGAACCGGGTGCTGACCGACAATGATTTAAGCGAAGTGCCGCTTTCCAATATGCGCACGCCGGAAACCCACGCCCTCACCCAGCGGCCACGGGAATTGGCGCCTGAGCGCGATGGCCCGGTCGGTAGCGAGGCATCACAGAAGAGCGCCGCCGATCATGTGCAGCTGATCCGTGCCAAGGCCACTGCGTTGGGCGTCACCAAGACCGGCATCATCGACCTCAGGCCCGAATTTATCCAGATCGGCAAGCAACTGGACCACAAATGGGTAATCGGGCTGGTGAATGCGGAGCCATACGCAAACGTGCTGGGCGGCGCGGCGGCGGTGGAATGGGGCGCCCATGATGCCTACCGGCAATGCGCCGAAAGCGCCACTTCGCTGGCCCGATATATTCGCGAAGAATTGGGCTATTCTGCGCTGGCCCACCACAATGGCGGCTGCGAGGTGCAGGCCTTGCCGGCCCTGTACCACGCCGGCATCGGAGAATTGGGCCGCCACGGCAGCCTGATCAATCCCGACATCGGCGCCTTCTGGCGGCCCGGGTTCGTGACCACCAACCTGCCCCTGGAGGGCGGCGCGCCGCTCGAATTCGGGGTTCAGGATTACTGCTTGAAATGCCGGCTTTGCGAGACCGCCTGCCCCGGCGACGCGATCTCACCGGCCGCGGATTTCATCGTCACCGGCGGCATCAAACGCTGGCTGATCGACAACGAAAAATGCTTTCCCTATTCCCGCCTAAAAGAAGAGTACTGCCATATCTGCGTCGACGTATGTCCCTACATCCACAAAGAAAACGGTGATGCGCAAGCCAAGCGTATCTTCAAGGAATATTTGGGCCTGCGCAAAGCCGCCGGCGCCGGCGCGGCCAAATCCGGCGTTGCAGCGGCGAGTGCCAATCAATAGTCTCAATCCAACCATTCAATTCTATGAGCAGGGAAAATCGTAATGGCTATGTTTTCAAATTCCGAATATCCCGTCCGCGATGATCTGGCGGAAATCCAGGAAGCCCAAATTACCGCTCTGGGCGCCCCTGGAACCTGGGGCACCGGCGCCCAGCGTCTGGCCATCGCCGCCGAGGCACGCCAGGCAGGCTATGATGCGGGCGTGCTGGAAGCACCCGAGGACGGCGGCCACGCGCCGGAGATCAAACTGCCCGACGTGGCCCGCAAAGTGGTGCGCCGCCTGGCCACCGATCCCAAGGACGTGGATCAAGCGTCCTACAAAGAAGCCTTGGCCGGCGGTCTCAGCGACGCTGAATATGTGGAGATTGTCGGCGTCGTCGCGCGCATAGTCGATTTCGATGTTTTTGCGCGCGGCATGGGCGTTGCGCTGGCGCCATTGCCCAATCCGGAACCCGGCGAGCCATCCCGCGAGCGCCCGCCCGAAGCGGTGCAGGAGCTGGCCTGGGTACCGACCATCCCGAACCCGCCCGAAGGCGGCGCCATCGCCGACGAATTATACGAAGGCGGCCCGAAACCATACATCGTTCGCGGCATGAGCCTGGTGCCCGACGAATTGCGCAAACATGTTGCCTTGGAGCATATCCAATATCTACCCATGAATAAGATCGGCATTGCCGATTATAAGCATCACGAGGGCCTCACCCGCTCCCAGGCGGAGATCGTCGCGGCCCGGGTCTCGGCGCTCAACGAGTGCTTCTTCTGAACGTCCGGTCATGTCAGGTTCCTCCGTGAGAGTGGACGCGCTACCGACCTAGAGATCAATCTGGATGCTATCATGGATACCAGCCAGGACATCGGCGTTCCCGGCGGGGCGGAATTGCTGGCCTTTTCGGATGCATTGATCGGCCCCGACGCGGCTGCTTTGGATACGGCCCGAAGCGCACTGGCCGCCGCCTTGGGCCCGCATTCGGTTTCCGGCGCCGCGTCCATCGCCGCCAACTTTTCCAAGAACGACCGCATCGCCAACGGCTGCGGTATCCCGGTCGATCCGATGCAGCTAAAAGCATCGGTGGATTTGAGGGAGCAGTTGGGGCTGAACGATTTCCGCAGCGCCATCAACACCTTCCGGCACTATACGGAATAACGGGGCCAGTATGTTTTTCGATCCCCGCAGCGAAGGCATGAAGCCGGAGCCGTTCGCCCATTCCGTCTACAACGCCATTGTGGTGCCCCGGCCGATTGGGTGGATATCGACCATGGATATTGGCGGCGTGGTCAACTTGGCGCCATTCAGCTTTTTCAACGCGCTCACCGGTGATCCGCCCTGCGTGATGTACTGCCCCAACGGCTTCAAGCCGGGCACCAAGGAGGTCAAGGATTCTCTCACCAACGCTGAGACCACCGGCGAGTTCGTGTTCAACCTCTGCACCTATGATCTCAAAGACGAAATGAACGCAACCGCCGCCCACGAACCGGCCAGCATCGACGAGATGGCCGCCGCCGGGCTGGAAGCAGCCCCTTGCGAAAACGTCGCCCCGCCCCGGGTCGCGGCGGCGCCGATCGCGCTCGAATGCAAATATATGGAAACCGTGCGCCTACCCTTGTCATCCCGAGGCTCGCCCAATC